>Ga0209181_10005870_pt1 | contig 17522 bp, 14 predicted proteins | sample MAT05_FD_187208 | JGI IMG/M metagenome (GOLD analysis project Ga0209181, IMG submission 187208) | Freshwater microbial communities from Lake Fryxell liftoff mats and glacier meltwater in Antarctica - MAT-05 (SPAdes) (version 2) | ecosystem: Environmental > Aquatic > Freshwater > Ice > Liftoff...
GGCCTTCAGCTGCGGGCTGTGTTAAATGATGAAAAAGGCCGCTGTGTCCAGTCACACCAGCCCGAAGAAGAGCCGTCCCAGACGCCGGAAAGCCATCGTTAATGAGCGGTTGCCGTTGAGCTGTGGTTCGGTTCACCATTTAGTCGGAAGGAGATGCCCAGCCCGGGCAAAGCGGCGCAAATAGCCACGAGGATTTGCGTGTTGGGAGCGGCGTTGAACGCGAGCGGCTGATTGCAAAAGGCGTAGGCAAGTCCGGTGCCGAGGGCCGAAGCGAGCAGGCTCGCGCCGGTGTTGTCGGGATTAACTGAGGGGTAGATCGAGCGGTGGGAAGCCCAGAAAAGGACGGACAGCAGCGGACGCATCCAGCCGTACTAGTCGAGGGAAAGTTTTCCGCTGCTCAGGCCGGAGAGCCATGACACGTCGGCGGCGAGCGCGAGCAGGACGCCTACGCTGTCGGCGGCGACAAGCTAGGAGAGACGGTGCAGGCGGACCGGCCAGTTCAGGGGCGTCTAGGCGGCGGAATGATGCTGGCAAAAGGTTCGGTCTGGTCGGGCCAAGCAGGGGGCGGGTTCATTTTATTTCGGTTAGTCAGCCGTCGTGCACGCGGATCATGCGATGGCACGCTTCGGCGAGAATTTTTAGGAGGTTGAAAACGGTGTCGCCGGTTTTTCGTCGAGTGAGCCCGTGGGCTCGTCGGCAAGGAGGAGGTTGGGCGAATGCATGAGGGCGCGGCAGATGGCGGCGCGCTGGCGTTCGCCGCCGGAGAGAGCCTGAATGCGGTGGTACAGACTGTGGCCGATGCCGACTTGTTCGATGAGTTTGCAGATGCGTGCGTCGGCGGCGCGGGCGGGTGTGAGCGGCGATGGCGGGCACGCGGAGATTTTCCAGCACAGTGAGATCGGCGGTGAGGTCGTGCAGTTGAAAGACAAAGCCGAGGCGACGTCGCCGCAGGACGGTGATGCGGCCGCTGTCGTAGGTTTTCCAAACGTTGCGGGCGATGTCGAGTCTACCGAGGAGAAACGCGCAGATGACGAAGGCCCAGGCGGTGAAGTGGAGGATTTTAAACTGCGCGTGGTTTTGGTTGAATTCGCGGTTTTCGAGCACGATGAGTGAGCGCAGGTTCATGGGCCGAGAGCGGACCTGTTGGCGGTGGATACAGGTTTAGGTGCCTGCGGGTAGGCGGCCTTCGAGGTGGGATTTGATTTGCCGCACCGGGTTGACCTTGAGGAGGCCGAAGTTGCGGATGACGGGGAGGACGTAGTCGCGGGTGTCGAGCGGGAGCGTGCCGTCGAATTTGCAGATGGCGGAATCTTGGAAGGCGAGGGTGACGGGGAAGGCGATTTCCTTGGTCACGCCGTGGAAGGTGAATTTGCCGCGGGCGGTCAGCGTGCCGTCGGCGGCGGGCTGAATGAAGTCGAGGGTGAATTTGTCGTTGTTGAATAGCTCGGTTTGTGCCTCGTGACGCCTCTCGGTGTCGCGTTTTTTTTGTTGGCCGTTTTGATGTCGGCGAAGTGGAATTTGATTTGGGTGGCGCTGACACGTTTCTCAGCGGCATTAACGGAAATCGTGGCATCGAAAGCGGTGAGCTTGGCCGAGAAGTTGTCTAAGGTGGATTATACGACGGCTTCGATTTGGGAGTGTTCTTTGTCGATGATCAAGGGCGTCTCCACGGCTAGCAGGCGGGCGCTGAGCGCCGTGAGCGTGGCGAGTGAAAGGAGGGCCTTTTCATGCGTAGCGGTGGTGCTTATGTATTCAAGCGGGCTCGGACTGCGCAGAATACTAAGGAGTATATGCCGCCCTCACCGGTCCCCAGCGCTGAGAGCGCCAGCAAATGGTGAGTGACAGGCTCAAGACAGGGGTGGTGACGAATAGTTTGGCTTCAAGAACCGGTTGAAATGCCCAAAAATCAGTCTCAAGTGACGCATATTTTGGCCAGTGTAAGGATTGAAAATCTACTGAAATAGGCGAACATACCACCAATGAGTTACTTGCGATGGATAAGCTTTCACTCTTGAAACTATAGGGGGGGCGTAGCCGAGACGCTGTTTTAATGTGTTTTCTGCATCACTTGGCACGTTGGTCTTTACCGTGCATGGGGTGGCCCGTGGGGTCTCGCATTCTTTAGAGCCTTCGGAGTGGTCCAACTCGGCCAATGACAAGGATGTCGGGCGACAAATCGATAAAAGTTTCTGCCTGCTTTGGTTTCATTCTACTCTTTATAGAGTCTCGCCGCGCTTGTTACATGATGCAAGAAAGAAGCATTTTGCGTGATTAGTGGATAATCGTGAAATTCCATTGAAACTGCTTGGTTCGTTAGCAAACCAATAGGCATCGGTTTAATATTTCAATGCGACAAACTGTGTCTCGTGAGGAAATGTAAAGCTTCGGTCAGCATCACCCCATAATCCGCAGCTTGAGTAGTGTGTTTTTTCGCGTTATCACATGAACACCCAACGTCTTACCCCCCCCCAATTGGCTTAGCCAAATGGTTCGCTAAAAGCCTCATATGGCTTATCGGTATCTCGCTTAGTTTTTTCCATACGCCGCGCTTGCACGCATGCGAGGACGATCCTACTCCTAAAGTCCCTGGCGACTATGGCGGTGGCGACGATGACAGCGGCGATGGTGGAGCTACAGGCGGTAATTTTTATGGCCCTGATGGCGACAATGCTATCAAACTCGACGAAGGTACTTATGAGCTGGCACCTGGTGCTGATAGCGGTGGTAAAAAGGGAGGTGGAAACGATGATGGTGACAACGATGATGGTGACCCGGAACCCGAGCCCGACGACTGTTCTGAAGGTGAAGGCGTGAACCCTTTCAGGGTGAATGATGGCAATGTGTCGCGACACACGCGTGAATTTCGTGTCGGTGGCGATGGTCCGCGTGGTCTCGTCTGGGCGCGCTATCATAATACGCGGGTGCAGCATGGCGCTCGGGAGGCCTTGGGTGGGGCCGGCGGTTGGAGGCATTCCTATCAATACTCGCTCCAGGAATTCGTGGTGCGTGAAGAGATGGTGCCTCGCTTATTTCTTATCCAACCCAGCGGGCTTCGCCGGACTTTTGTGCAAACGGCGGAGGGCTGGCACGCCTCTGAAGGCAGCGAAACGATTCGGGCCACAGCGGTGGGTTACGAAGTGACGTTGGCCAATGGCAAGCGCTTGGATTTCGGCAATAAAACGGCAGATGTTGATGGTGGTGTCTCCTATCAACTGCAAACATTGACCACGCTTAGCGGGGACGTGACTCGCCTTGAATATGATAGCAAGGGCTTATTGACAAAAGTGGCGGATGGGTTCGGCCATTCGCTTCAGCTTCGGTATCGAGAATCTTCGTATCGAAAATTGGTGCGTGTGAACCTAGGTGTGCTCAAAGGCACCGGGTCTGTCTTCGAATTCAATGTCTCATTAGCAAATCAGAAAAATGTATTTCGGCAGGTGCGTTTGCGCGAGGCAGATGGGGCGGTGGCCGCTGTCTCCGGCTTGGCATTTTTTGCGCCAGGCTCTTCGCAAACGCTGGTGGGCAAGCCCATCGGCTCCGGCCCATCCGCGAGTATGGCTTTCGATCAAGACGATAGCACGGCCTTTGCCGCAGTGAAGGGGGAGGTAAACTGGTGCGGGCTTAATTTAAATAAACCCAGCTCGGTGGGGCATGTTATTGTTGTTACGACCCCGGAGCAAGCAGCTGCTCTTCAAGGCGCAGTGGTGGAAGGCTATAGTTATAAGACGATGGTCGTGAATTTCATCGCGGAGGTTGAAGGTAGCGATGGCCAAATCGTTTCGTATGATTACGATTTACTCACGGAACCTGTTTTTGGATTTCAAAACATGGCATTGGTAAAAGCCGACTATCACGATGGCACGTCCGCTCGGTATAAATATGAACACCTTCTTGCGGGCGCTCAGCCCAAGTTGGTCGAGGCCGATGCCCCCCGCAATCCCGCCAAGGCCAAACGTATTCGCTATGACTTTTATCGTGATCGCTTTGAGGGTCTGGGTACGATCCGCAGTGAAATCAATCCCGATACAGGCACGACCGTGGTGTCATTGTTGTTTGACGAAAATGATCCCACACGTCGTACCGTGCGTTACTCCGACTCACGCGACATTCACTATAAACTTTTAGGTAAAGAGGATCCCTTGGTGGTTGAGCGCACGGATTCCCTTGGTCGCACGGTTCGGCACGAATATGATGCCAAACGACGCGTCAAGGCTACGATCGACCATCGGGGTCGGCGGTCTGAGTTCGTGCGGGACGATAAAGGCGCGTTGCTCGAGCGCAAACGTGACGGCAAGACCGAACTTCGGATTGCCCGTGATGCCAAAGGACGGGTTAAATCAAAAAAAGATAAGCATGGCCGCGAAACGATTTACACGCGCGACGAAAAAGGTCGGGTCACGCAGGCTGCTTTTGCCGATGGCACCCGCCGTGAGTTCAGCTACGATGAAAAAGGCAATCTCACGAAGCGCCGCACACGCAAGGGCGAGGTCCAAACCTTCAGTCACAATGAACGAGGTTTGATCACTGCCGCTCAAGACCAGCGTGGTCGCACGGCAGCGATCCGCTATGATGCGCAGGACCGGGTTTCTGCAGTCGTCGATCCCCTGGGGCGTTCCTATAAAGTTGAACGCAATGCGCGGGGCAAGCTGACCAAGTTGACTTACCCCGATGGTCGCACCCGCTCGCGCGAATACGATCAATATGGACGTATTTCCGCGAAAACGGACGTTAAAGGGCAAACCACTCGCTACACCCGAGATTATTTGGGCCGGGTCACCCGAGAAGAGGATACCTATGGCCGGGTCACCACCACCGATTACGCTGAATTGCCGGGGAGCTGTGGTTGCGCCACGCTTTCGGGCCACCCCACCACGATCCATCATCACGATGGACGCGTCACCAAGCTGCTTTATGACACCGAAGGAAATCTTTTGAGTCGTTCGGAAGACGTGGGCACGGAGGAACAGGCCACAAGTGTCTTGACCTATGATGATAACAATCGCGTTTCGGAGTCGTCCGATCCATTGGGTAACACCAGCCGGTTTACCTATGACGAACAGGGTAAACCGCTGACGCAAAGCGATCCGCTCGGTCGTCTCAGGACCTTGGCCTATGATGAGAATGATCAACTCACCAGAATCACTGGCCCAAGAGGCGATTCGATCGCCATTGTTTATGATAATAAGGGTCGCATCGCGGAAAAGACCGATGCCGCCGGTGGCGTGACGCAATACCGTTATGATGAAGCTGGCCACCTGATCATGATGAAAGACGCGGCGGGCCAGAAATACAATTATGAGTACGATGGCGATCATCGCACCGCCATGATTTACCCCGACCATTCCCGGCAAACGTGGGCGTATGACGCTGTTGGTCGCGTGATTAAAACGGTGAGTCCCGATGGCGCAATCACGACGAAAAGCTATGACTCGGGCAATCGCGTGATGACAGAAACCGTTTATGATTCTCGCTCCAAGCTGCTCGCTTCAACCACGCACACCTATGATGCCCTCGGCCACCGCTTGAGCACGACCGACGCCCTTGGGCGAAGCACCCGGTGGACCAACGACGTGCGGGGTAACGTCCTCACCACCACTGTGCCCGACGGCAGTGTGACCAGCAACACCTATGACACCAAGGATCGCTTACTGAGCACGACTGATGCCCTTGGCCAAACCACTCGCTATGCCTATGACGCGGTCGGTAATCTCGTTTCCCTGATGGATGCCAAGGGGCAATGCCTACCAGTTTACCTATAACCGCCGCCACCAGAAAACGGCGATGATTTATCCTGATGGCTCCAAGGAAACGTGGGCATATAATTTGATCGGTCGGCTCAACACCTACACGAACCGCTCGGGTCAGACTAAAACCATTGCCTACAATACTGCCGGCCAGCTGCTTAACGAAACGTGGGCAGCCACTGCAAGTCTTTCGACCTCCTTGCCGATATTGCCCGCTGCCACGACCTATGTTTACGACGACGCTGGTGCGCTCGCAGCCATTGATAACGGCCCAGCCAAACTCTCTTACACCTACGACGAAGCCAGTCGACTCACTGCGGAGACCAGCGACCTTTCTGCGCTTGGCTCCGGACTCACGCCGAGCACGGTCGGCTACCGCTACGACGAGCTCGGTCGCCGCCAGAAGCTTATCTACCCCGACGGCTCCAAAGTCGTTTACTCTTACGACGCGCGCAACCGCTTGGTCGCACTCGATAATGGCGGTAAGGGGCAACCTCTCGCTACCTACCGTTTCGATGCGCTCGGTCGCATCGCTCAACTTGATCGTGACAACGACGTCGCGACCACTTACAGCTATGACGTGGTCGGACAACTCACCGATATTGTGCACACGAAAAGCAATCAGACCTTGGCCGTTGCGCATTACGCACTCGACCTGCTGGGGCGCCGCACCGCGCAAACCCGTGAAGACAATATAACCGAAAGCTATCGCTACGACGCCACCAGCCAGCTCACCGGTGTCGCCTACGGCCTCGGCCAGTCAGAAACCTTTGCCTACGACCCCGTGGGCAACCGCACCGAGGCTACCGCTCTTATATCTGTGAACCGTGAACCGAGAACCGTAAACTTTGTATACACGACCAACGCCCTGAATCAGTACGCCCGCCTGACTCCCGGCACCTCCGCTCCCGTCTCGTTTGCTTATGATGCCAACGGCAACCTGATCAACGACGGCCGTTTCGACTACGTCTACGATTCACAGAACCGCCTCGTCTCCGTGACCTCTGTGCAGCCTCTCGTGCCCTCTGTGATCCCAAATCCGACTCCGATCCGGGCCGAGTTCACCTACGACGCCCGCAACCGCTGCGTCCTGCGCAAGTATTATACGCTAGGTTCACAAGGCCAATGGGTGCTCAACACGTCCGATTCCCGCGCGCTCACCTATGACTCCGCCTGGAACCTCCTCTCTGAACGCACACTGAACGGCCAGCAAGTCGGTGCATACCTCCACGGCCAGCGCACGGATGAAGTGATAACGGCAAAACTTGGCGTGGATACTTATTACCCGTTGGCTGATGGCCTCGGCAGCACGGTAGCCTTGTCCAGGCCCAACGGTAAAGTCACCGAACGTTATCGCTATACCGCCTACGGCCTGCCGACCGTGCTGACAGCTGGGTATCAAATAAAAACCAATAATTTGTCCCTGTACCGCCACTTGTTCACGGGGCGCGAATGGCTCTCATCTGTCCAACTCAACGATCACCGCAACAGATATTACTCACCGGAATTGGGGCGGTGGCCAGCGACGGACCCAGTCGGGTTTTTGGGTGGGTTGAATCTATATACGTATGTCGGTAACGTTCCTATTTGTAGGACCGATCCATTTGGTTTGTTGACTCAATCAGACTGTGATACACAACTTGCCGCGGATGAAGCTTATTGTCGAAGTATTACAGGGTGATGTGCGGAAATAAGAAAGGCAATTTGTTGGGGTGCAGCTCGCAACAATTGGGTGTCTTGCAGCAACCAAGCTGAGGCTGAAGCTCAAGCAAATGCGATAGTAAGTTGGACATCAGACCATAAAGACCAAGTTGTCGGGGCATTAATTATTGTTGGAGGAGTAGTTTTTATCATTGCTACAGATGGAGCTGGTGCTATTATACTTCTGCCAGTACGAGCTTGAGGGCCTTATATTACTATGCCTAACGACGAAATAGTTGCTACACGGACACTCAAATGTGTTACGCCTCAAGGAGCAGAATGCGAAATTGAAATCGGGTTTTCCAAACCCGTGAAAGACGCTGTTTCTGGGGACTGGTGTTGCCGTTGCTTAACAGCGGGTGGTGGGTTGGAGCCGGATAAAACTATGACTGTATTTGGAGCCGATTCAGTACAAGCATTGCTACTGGCGATTACAACGATGCGTACAAAACTTAAGATATACAAAAGGGATGGCTATAGGTTTGAATGGATTGCGAATGTAGGCGATGAACTTCCATGAGCTGTCACCAATTTTTTTCTGGGCCAAGGACCAAGCCGAAAGGGTCAAACTAAGAAGGTAAATGGGGAGAAGGTAAATGGGGTCATTACGATATCTTTGAAATCAGGAAAAGCCGTAAAAAGTCTGGTTTTGAGCCAAACCGAAGGAATCAAACCCTAAAGTTTGTGGTCGGCAGCTCGTTCTTTTCCTCAGAGGCATTTACAAGAAAATATCCCGACGACTCCCAAGTGAAGTACGCCTATGATGCCCGCAACCGCCTCCTCTCCGTGACCTCTGTGCAGCCTCTCGTGCCCTCTGTGATCCCAAATCCGACTCCGATCCGGGCCGAGTTAACCTACGACGCCCGCAACCGCTGCGTCCTGCGCAAGTATTATACGCTAGGTTCACAAGGCCAATGGGTGCTCGACGAAGCCGATTCCCGCGCGCTCACCTATGACTCCGCCTGGAACCTCCTCGCCGAACGCGCCCTCGACGGCCAGCAAGTCGGTGCATACCTCCACGGCCAGCGCACCGACGAAATCCTCGTAGCAAATCTCAAAACACAAAACGGAAAACTCCAAGCCCATTACCCTCTAGCGGATGGCTTAGGTTCGACGACGGCGCTTAGTAATAAAAACGGCAAAGTCACCGAGCGTTATCGCTATAGCGCTTATGGCCAGCCCACGTTTTTGACAGCCAACGATCAACCTATCGCCAGCGGCTCTACTGGTTATCGCTTCCTCTTCACTGGCCGTGAGTGGCTCGCTTCAGCTCAGCTCAACGACCACCGCTACAGATATTACTCGCCGGGATTGGGGCGGTGGCTGACGACTGATCCGATCGGATTTACGGTGGACTAAATCTATATGCGTATACGAAAAATACTCCGACACTTTTTGTGGATTTGGATGGACGATGCGATTCTTCTGGCTGTGAAGGTGAAGGCCAGCCTTCAGGTGATCCAAATAACTATAATAATCCACCGGTTTGGAAGGATTGTGCTAATGAACAATACGATTGTTTAACACGAGGAACAGTAGTCTGTGGTTTAACTTCTAGATGTAACCCATACGTTGGTATTCTTTGCGCCGCAATGTATAGAGAAGCCTGTCGTATGGAACGGAGTTCTTGCGATGCTGAAAACGTTGCGAGCGGATTTTAATAATGAGCTATATTATCGACAGTTTACTAATTATTATTCTAGGTGTTTGGCTGTTTTTTCATAAGGCAGCCATAACACTTGAGTCCGCAGAAATGCTTGGTGGTATAGGCGTCGTATTTATGGCGAGATTAGGCTATCTAGAGATACAGCGTAAAAAGGCTGAAAAAATCATATCGGCACAGGTAAAGCTGAACGACGACAATCCGGCGTCGTCTGGGTCCAGGCCGAAGAGGCCAAACCATAATGGTTGTGGTAGGTAAAAGCTAAATAAAGAGCCAAACCTTTTACATTGCACCGCAATAAAAACCATTCGCTCGTTTTCAGAATAAACTTTATTTTAAACCATTATACTTCCTCGCTTTATTTTCGCTGCGAGCCATAAGATGGACTCCTTGCCATGAAATCTATTTTTGCACTCGTGCTTATGTTCTGGCTGACGGGGTGTGCGTCGCGCCTGCCGCCAGATTATGCTTTGTGCGAAGGTGACGTCTTGTTTCAGTCGATGCCGTACTCTCCGTTGGTCGAGGCGATTGAGGGTATTACGTCGTCGCCTTATTCGCATTGTGGCATCGTTGCCAAAAGCAAGGCAGGGCAATGGGTCGTGATCGAGGCAATCGGGCCGGTGCGGGAAACGCCGATTTCAAATTGGATTGATCAAGGTCGCCGCGGCTGGTTCGAAGCTTATCGGCTCAGCCCTGAATTCGAGCCCAAGATTCCTTTGATTCTCGCGGCCGCCAGAAAATATCTCGGACGGCCTTATGATATTCACTACAGCTTCGACGATAAAAGGATTTATTGTTCAGAGCTGATTTTTAAAGCGGTGCTGACGGCGACGGGAAAAAAGCTGGGCAAGGTTGAGCGGCTGGGGGATCTCAATTGGAAGCCGCATGAGCGCTTTATTAGATCAATCGAGGGTAAGGTGCCACTGGACCGGGCCATGATTACACCCCGATCATTGGCGGAAGCGCCTGAGCTTACCAAGGTCTATGCCAAACCGCGATGATGTCGCTCGGCTTGTTGATTTATCTTGAACAACGCGTTGAAATTGAACCGCAGATATCGCTGAGTGCGCAGAGTAAATAATTAAAAAATCGTCTGATAACGAGAGTACTCACGAGGTGAACCTTCTCTGAATTCACCCCGCTCGTTTTCCTCTGCGGTTTAATTGATTTCTTCCGTTTATATTAATGAAAGCGGAGGCTCTGGCCTCGCGCCTTGTGATCATAAATTTTCCTCAACTCAATCATCACGTCGTGAAAATCAACCTTAAGTCTAAACCGCCAGGAAAATGAGAAAAGAAGGAGAGGGATTATCCGTTTCAAACAATCTTCAGCAGTGGCAGCGTAGCATACATAAGGGCTGGCTCGACCTTGGCATGGCCGGGTTGACGTATGCTTTGCTCAGTGCGGCGCTGTGGCTGCCAGCAGGGACGTTTTTCTCCGCCGTCCGGAGTGTGGCGGGATTATATGGGTTTGCGCCGTTGTATTATCTGGTTTGGCGGCTGCGTTGGCGAGGGGCGGTGTGGGCGGCGAGTCTGTTTTATGTGAATGGTCTGGCGGTGGTGTGGTGGCTGTCAGAATTGAGTGGAGCCGCGCCGTGGCTGCTCTCGCCGCTTTTGCGGGTATTCCTCAATGGCGTGGTGTTTGCGATGAGCGCGATGGCGTTTCGGCGCTGTTTCGCGGAAAAGCTAAACGGAGGCACGCACCTAGGTGCGGCCCTACAGGGAAGGGAACCGCTCGGTGGAGCGACCTCGCCTGGTCTAGCGAGCAAAATCGACATGGTGGGGCGTGACAGGCTTTGTGCTGTTTACCGCGACGCTTTTACCTTTGGCCGAAGGGGCGGCGGAACGTTTTTTGGATGCATCGTTTTGGTTTCCAGTCGCCTGTTCGGCTTTGGATGCGGCATGGCTCACGCCATTCATTGCAGCGGCGGGATCGGAGGGCGTAGCCTGGTTGGCGGCACTGGTGTCGGTCGTCACTTCGCTGGTGGTGTGGGGTGGCTCACGCCAGGCCAAAGCGATCGCCCTTTGCCTGCCAATTTTGTTGTGCGGGGTGTCCTTGTACCGGAGGGCAGACGACAGGCCTCATGTTGAGGTTGTACAGGACGCGGCAGGAACGGACCAACCGCGTTCGTTTAAGGTGGGGCTGTTGCAGTTTTATAGTGCACCGGCTTCGAAAGTGGGGGCAGGTGGAGCCAAGGCGCGTTATCAAGAGATCGAGCAGGCGGTGGCGGCGATGCGGGACGCGGACTTGATCCTGATGCCGGAAGGTTCGGGAGCGCACACGCTGCGCTATGCTTATAATAGTTTGGAAGATAATGCTTATAAGGATTGGCTGGAGAACGACCTGTCGACGTTAGCGGATAACATCATCGCAGGCGTGCATATCAAAACCGAGGTCAACCAAGGCGAGTTTTTGAATGTCGCTATTCATCTAAGCAAAGAACACGGGCTTTTCCCTGCGTTTGTGCCGAAGACGCGCTTGATTCCTTTGGGCGAATATCTGCCGCCGTTTGTACGGTTGCTGGGGTTCGACTCGGTGCTGAGTCTGCGTGGTTCGACCTTTACGCGGAAGGAGGAAAGTAATTTGCCGTCATGCCAGTCTTTTTCGTTGAAGACGAAGGCGGGGTTGCTGCAGGTGGGGCCGACGATTTGTTATGATGTCGCATTTCGTGAGGCCTTCGTGCCCAAGATGCGCTCAGGTCCAATCGATTGTTTTGTGGTGTTGGGCGATAATCATCGCTTCAAAAACTTCACCTACGCCGATCAATTTTTTCGCCATGCGCGGCTGAGGGCGATCGAGACAAGTTGTCCGGTGATCGTGTTGATGTCGGCGGGGCCCTCCGGCTACGTCGATTCAGACGGCACCGTGCATGAGGTGGTGTTGGGGTTTAATAACCGGCCCTTTGAGCTAAAAACGGGTGAATTCATACTCCGCACAGGTGTGCAGGGGGCAGCGCCCACGCTGGTGGTGCGCTACCCGAATCTGGTTTTTGGGTTAGCAGGGTTGTCCGCGCTCGGTTTTGGATTTGTCGTGTTTCGGAAGTCGAAAAACGTGAGTGGCTGAGTTGTTACAGATTTTTCTCTGGTCGTAAGATCTGCCAAATTGGCGTCGTAGGAATTTTTGGCATTTGGCCGGACTGCGGTCGTGTTTTGTTGTGCCAAACTCTGATCGTAAGGGCGTTTGGTGAGTATTTGGTTCTAGAGCCAAGATGATCGACCGCCTTTTATACGAGATTGGGGCTCAAGTGCCATATATCTTGGCCACGAGGAACTGGTTTTGCTGGTCGAATATGGCCACTTACCTCTGAAAACCGGTGACATTAATATTGGCCAGCGTGAGTTGCCACACAAGCTGGCCATTTAGCCAATCACTGTGTCACTCACCAGCAAATGGTGGATTTGGATATTGGTGGGCCCACTGGGATTCGAACCCAGAACCAAAGGATTATGCTTACCACTTCGACTTTCGCCGCCGAACTCTAAAAAGATGGAATCCGTGCGTGGTCTGGACCATGCCTTCACCGTGCCGCTGTCGGTTTAGGTGGGTGATTATGGTCTCTACACCTTCATGTATCCGGGGATCCGGTACACGCTTGGCTCGGCGTTGGGTCGCCCTTGCGGGCAGGCCGTTCACCGAATTTACACCTGACTACCGGCGGGTTTCCCCGACGGCGACCCAATTTATTAAGTCCTCTGCTCTGACCGTTGAGCTATAGGCCCACAAAATATCCAAAGAACCGCCCGAGCGTGGAAATCCGCTGGACGGACTCAACAGCAATCACGCATCGCTCGACTGCGAGCAGAATATTGCAGGCGTGTTCCTTTTTCGTCGGTGGCGGTGGGTTTTCGGCGGGCGGGGCGCTTGGATGCGGTTGTTTGGGCGGACGGCAACAGGATGAAATATGGCCGAGCTGCGGGCTTGCGCTCCTCTTTTCACCTCCAACACTGCACAACTGCCCATTACGCGATGAAACATCATTACTTCCCTCGTTCTAAAGAAGCCAATATTCTCAGCACTGAAGAGCTCCGCGACACCTTTCTCGTCGGCGGTCTCTTTCAGCAGGGAGCCGTCACGGCCCGCTACACCGATCTGGATCGTATGATCATCGGCGGCGTACTGCCTTCGACGGGCACGCCCGTCGCGTTGCCCAATGACAAGGCGACCGGCACGAGTTTCTTCCTCGAGCGCCGCGAAATCGGTATCCTTAATATCGACGCCCCCGGCGTGGTCACTGTTGCCGGCAAGCGTTACGAGCTCGGCACGCTGGACTGCCTCTACATCGGGCTTGGCGAAAAGGACATCAGCTTTGAAAACGGCCCGACCGGTCAGGCGGCGTTCTACTTCGTGAGCACGCCGGCTCATGCGAAGTATCCGACCACCGTCATGCGCCGCGCTGAGGTGAAAACCGATCCGATTGGCGATGTCACCAAGGCCAATCGCCGCCGCATCAATAAATACATCTATGCCGATGGCATCAAGAGCTGCCAGCTGGTCTTGGGTTTTACCGAATTCGAGCCGGGCAGTGTCTGGAACACGATGCCTCCGCACACGCACAGCCGCCGAACCGAGGTTTATCTCTATTTCGACCTAGCCGATCAGATGGTGGTGCACCTCATGGGCGAACCCAACGCTACCCGCCATTTGATCGTCCGCGATCGCGATGCCGTCCTCTCGCCCGCTTGGTCGATCCACGCCGGTGTCGGCACTGCGAGCTATCGCTTTGTCTGGGCCATGGGTGGAGACAATCAGGTCTTTGCCGACATGGATCCTGCGCCGATTTCCGAACTGCGTTGAGCAGCCGTCTTTCAACCAAAACTTTTATCTCCCACTAAAAAAATGAGTTCCATCCTAGAGCAGTTCAAACTCAACGGCAAAGTGGCCGTTGTCACCGGTGCGGCCCGTGGCCTTGGCCAGGGCATGGCCCTCGCACTTGCCGAAGCCGGCGCCGATATCGTCGCTGTCGACATCCTTCCCGCTGACGACACCGTCAAGCAGGTCCAAGCCCTCGGCCGCAAGGCCGTGGCCATCGTTGGTAACCTCGGTGATCGCGCCGCGATCCCCGGCGTGATTTCCGATGCGCGCAAGCACTTCGCGAGCCTCGACATTCTCGTCAACTGCGCCGGCATCATCCGCCGCGCGGACTTTGTCGATTTCACGGAAAAAGATTGGGATGACGTCATGGGCATCAACATCGACGCCGTTTTCATGCTGAGCCAGTCCTTCGTGCGAGACGTCATCGCCCGTGGCGCCAAGGCCAAGATCATCAACATCGCCTCGATGCTTTCCTTCCAAGGCGGTGTTCGCGTACCTTCCTACACCTGCTCGAAGAGCGCGGTGGCCGGCCTCACACGTTTGATGGCCAACGAGCTCGCCTCGAAGGGCATTAACACCAATGCCATCGCCCCCGGCTACATGGCGACCGACAACACCGCTCCGTTGCGCGCCGACGCTAATCGCGCCAACGCGATTCTCGAGCGCATCCCCGCCGGCCGTTGGGGCACTCCGGACGATCTCAAGGGCGCCGTGGTCTTCCTCGCTTCCGCTGCTTCGGACTACGTCAATGGTTACGTTTTGGCGGTCGATGGCGGTTGGCTTGCGCGCTAAGCGCCAGCGACTAGCATTAGCTTTTTGAGTACAAGCCCGGGCTTCGCGCCCGGGCTTTTTTACGCCAGAAGGGGAGGCCGAACAGGTCGCGTGAACCAGTGTTGGGGCGGCGTTTGGGGGTGGCTCGCCGCGCATCGCATTCGGGCGCGTGCACGCAAGAAAACAAATGCGGCGGCACTGCCTTTTATTTGTGTATTTTCCGTGATGGATTCTGGCATGGTTTCGGCCCTGCGATTCAGAGGCTCTCAGGGTTTGTCCCTGCCCTGATAGGGGAACCCTAGTCGAGCAGAAAAGGCGCTGTAAGAATTCGTTATTAAAGTGAGTTATAGTGAGTCAACCACTACGGGTAGTGGTTGACAAGGCGGCCGACCACAAGCCCTAGTGGCATCTCGTTTCCGTCACCGAAAAGTAATCAATACCAAAAATGAGCGCATTTGCTACCCCGGGATCTCGTCCGGTATCCCATCGTCAGAGCGGTCTTCAAGACTACATCGCTATCTCCCGCTATGCCCGTTATTCACCCGCAAAGCGCCGTCGTGAGACGTGGTCGGAGGCGGTGGCGCGAGTGCGCGATATGCACCTCACGCATTACAGTGATTTATCGTTGCAGGACATCGCGGCCGAGTTGATTGCCAAGGGCGAGGTTTCGGCTGAAGCCGTGGCCCGCGCGGGTGAGATGGGCTCCTTGCACGGCGGGATTTTTGCGGCGTTTGCTGGGGTTGACGCAAAGGAAGTGCTGCCCTCGATGCGCAGCTTGCAATTCGGTGGCGATGCGATCCTGACGAAGCACGCCCGTATTTATAACTGTGCTTTTATGCACATCGACCGGATCGAGGCGTTTCGGGAAACCTTTTATCTGCTTCTGTGCGGCTGCGGCGTGGGCTTTTCGGTGCAACGCCAGCATGTAGCCAAGCTACCCGTGTTTGCGGAGTTGAATAAGGAGACCCCGGTTGAGCGTTATGCCGTGGTCGACACCATTGAAGGCTGGTCTGACGCGATGCACGCGCTTTTCGTGGCCGCTATCGAAGGCCGCCGCATGCAGTTCGATTATTCCCTGATTCGCCCGGCTGGTGCGCCGCTGCGCACTTCCGGCGGCAAAGCGCCCGGACCGCAGCCGCTCATGCACGCGCTCAAGCACATCGAGGGTATTCTCGACAAGGCTTCCGGCCGTAAACTTCGCCCGATCGAGGCGTACGATTGCCTCATGTGGACCGCCAAGGCCGTGCTCTCTGGCGGTATCCGCCGTTCGGCTACGATCTGCCTTTTCTCCGTCGATGACGAGGAGATGGCAATGTCGAAGACTGGCAACTGGTTTGATGTGAACCCGCAGCGCGCGGCGAGCAACAACTCCGCCGTGATCGTGCGCGGTCAGTCTTCGCGTGCTGACTTTGACCACCTCTTCGAGGCTCAGAAACAATTCGGCGAACCCGGTTTCTACTTCGTGGAAAACGCGGAATATGGTTCAAATCCCTGCGTGGAGATCGGCCTCAATCCGACGCTCAAGCTCACTACCGAAACCATCGCTAGGCTTAAAGAGCTTGGCTATCAAGGTGAGTTGATTGAAGGCCAGACGCTGTCCGGTGCGCAGTTCTGCAATCTCACTACGCTGTCCGCCGCCGCCGCCGAGACGCCTGAAAAATTCTACCAGCTCTGCGCGAAGGCCGCGCTCATCGGCACGCTTCAGGCCGGTTACACGGATTTCCAGTATCTCTCGCTTGTCGGCCGTGTGATCACCGAGCGCGAGGCGCTGCTTGGCGTTTCGATCTGCGGTATTCTCGACCGTCCGGATGTGCTGCTGAATCCCGAGATTCTGCGCAACGCCGCCGAGGTCGTGAAAACTGTCAATGCCATCGTCGCCAAGGCGCTGGGCATCCGCCCCGCCGCCCGCACGACCTGCGTGAAGCCCGAAGGCACCGCCAGCTTGCTGCTCGGCACGAGCTCGGGCCTGCATCCTCATCATTCGGTGCGGTACTTCCGCCGCGTGCAGACGAACATCTACGACCCGGTCTATAACCATTTCAAAAAGGCAAATCCGCACATGTGCGAAGAGAGCATCTACGATCCGCACAAACGGACCGAGATGATCACCTTCCCCGTGGAAGGTCCGGCCTTCGGCATCTACCGCGAAGATGTTTCAGCGCTCCAACATCTCGATTACATCCGCACCGTGCAGATCAACTGGGTGCAGGCCGGCCGCCGTCACGAGGACGTTTCCCCGGGGTTGCACCACAATGTTTCCTGCACGGTCACGGTTCGCCGCGATGAATGGCAGGACGTGGCCGACTACATCTGGGATCACCGCGACACCTTTACTGGGATCGCGCTCTTTCAGGACAGCGGGGACAAGGCCTATGCTCAGGCCCCGCGTGAGGCGATTAGCACGCCGGAAGATATCGAGAAATGGAATACACTCATCTACAAGCAGGTCGACTACACCGAGCTGTGCGAAGATGAAGACATCACCGAACTGAAACAGATCGCGGCCTGCGCCGGTGGCGCTTGCGAACTCGTGTGATCGTAACGCCCGCCTTGTGCGGGTTCATTTTCCAAGGTATAAACAAGAAGCGCGGTTTTTCGAACCGCGCTTTTTTGTTTTTCTCGGGCAGAGGACGAACCACCAGTTTACGCCAAGAGCCCGGGTCTTTTACATCAAAGCCAGTCCCGGCAAGATTCTTACAGAAGAGGAACAACGGTAACCAAGATACGGCGCTGAAAACCAGAATCGCTTCGTGCTCTTCGTTACCTTCTGTGAAAAAGGCAGAAGTTTAGGGGTTTGGTATTACGCTAAGCATGCCCTCGAACAAGCCAAC
>Ga0209181_10005872_pt1 | contig 17521 bp, 15 predicted proteins | sample MAT05_FD_187208 | JGI IMG/M metagenome (GOLD analysis project Ga0209181, IMG submission 187208) | Freshwater microbial communities from Lake Fryxell liftoff mats and glacier meltwater in Antarctica - MAT-05 (SPAdes) (version 2) | ecosystem: Environmental > Aquatic > Freshwater > Ice > Liftoff...
TTGCAGAGCTTTTGGGTGATGAAACTACCGCCTCGCCGGAATGGTTGCTGATTCGTGATTTGCTGCGGCATCGCACTGATGATGAGCTGCGTCGTGGCCGCGTCGCCTTGTCGGAAATTTATGGTGAGGCGGGTAGTCAGTCTGCGCGTTCGCGACACATTGCTTTAATCGGTTTGCGCGGTGCCGGTAAATCGTCACTTGGCCTGCGGCTTGCCGAGACGCTTGATGTCGCCTTCGTCGAGTTAAATCGCGAGATTGAGCGTGTCTCCGGTTGCGGCCTTGCCGAAATTCACAATCTGCTTGGCCCGAATGCGTATCGGCGCTACGAAAAGCGAGCGCTGGAAGAGACGCTGCAGCTCTATCCTGACGCCGTGATCGCAACGCCAGGAGGCATAGTTTCTGATGCGTCGACGTTTAATTTGCTGCTGTCAAATTGCTTCACCGTCTGGCTCAAGGCCTCGCCCGAAGAGCACATGAATCGCGTGATCGCGCAGGGCGATTTGCGCCCGATGGCGGGGACGGGCGGAAGCGAAGCGATGGAAGACTTGAAGCGAATTCTGGCGGGTCGCGCTCCGTTTTACGGCAAGGCGGATATCGCGTTCGACACTTCCGGCAAGTCGCAGGACGACTGTTTTACGGCGCTGCTTGCAGCGGTTCGCAGTGAAACGGTCAAGGCGCGAAAAGCGCAATAAAATGCATTCTCAACTTGACGCGCTGTAAAAACTGCACAATAATGCGTTTGGTTGCAGTTTCGCCATCGCATCAGGACACCCAATGACCGCATCCGCCGTTACGGCCCTCGAAGTTTCCGAGGCACCGCTTGCTGCGGTTCCGGCGAGCATCGACTACCGCACCGATCCGTCACGTTATCGCCACTGGTCGCTCGCTGTTGACGGCGTGGTCGCCACGCTCTCGATGAACGTGGACGAAAACGCGGGTCTCAAACCGGGCTACAAGTTAAAGCTCAACAGCTACGACCTCGGCGTCGATATCGAGTTGCACGACGCGATCAATCGCATTCGTTTTGAGCATCCGGAAGTGCGCACGGTGGTGTTGACCAGCGCTCGGGATCGCATTTTTTGCTCGGGCGCGAACATCTTCATGCTCGGTGTTTCCAGCCACAGCTGGAAAGTGAATTTCTGCAAATTCACCAATGAGACGCGCAACGGGCTGGAAGACTCCAGCAAGTATTCGGGGCTCAAATTTTTGGCTGCGGTGAATGGCGCGTGTGCTGGTGGCGGCTACGAATTAGCACTGGCATGCGATGAGATTTTGTTGATTGATGATCGCTCGTCTTCGGTGTCGTTGCCCGAGGTGCCGTTGCTCGGCGTGTTGCCGGGCACGGGCGGCTTGACTCGCGTCACTGACAAGCGCCACGTTCGCCATGATCTTGCTGACATTTTTTGCACGACGACCGAAGGGGTGCGCGGACAAAAGGCGAAGGACTGGCGGCTCGTTGACGACATCGCCAAGCCCGCTGTATTTGCGCAACGCGTTCGTGAACGTGCACTGCAGCTGGCTGAGAGCAGTGATCGTCGCGCCGACGGCAAGGGCGTTTCGCTGACTCGCGTTGAGCGCAAAGACGAGCCGAATGCCCTTCGCTACGCCAGTGTCACCGTTGAGATTGATCGCGCTAAACGCAACGCAACATTCACGCTGAAAGCGCCGACGGGTAAAGAGCCCGATACCATCGAAGGCATCGAAGCCGCAGGTGTGAATTGGTGGCCGCTCGCGATGGCGCGTGAACTGGATGACGCGATTCTGTCGATGCGCACAAACGAGTTGGCCATTGGAACGTGGATTCTGAAAACCGAAGGCGACGCTGCTTCGGTGTTGGCGAGCGACGCCACGATGATGAAACACAAAGATCACTGGCTCGTTCGCGAAACCATTGGTCTCATTCGTCGCACTTTTTCGCGCATTGATGTGTCGTCGCGCAGCCTGTTTGCGCTGATCGAATCGGGCTCATGTTTCGTGGGCAGCTTCCTCGAACTCGCGCTCGCCTGTGACCGCACTTACATGCTCGCGCTGCCAGATGACGCAGACAAAGCGCCAACGGTTACGGTGTCCGAGGTGAACTTTGGTCTGTTCCCGATGGCAACCGGGCAGTCGCGTCTGGCGCGTCGTTTTTATGAAGAAGTGCCGGCGGTCGAAGCGGTGCGCGCGAAGGCGGGAATGCCGCTGGATGCTGACGCTGCGTTCGCCTTGGGGCTAGTCACCTCGGCTCCCGACGATATCGACTGGAAGGACGAGGTTCGTATCGCTCTGGAAGAGCGGGCAGCGATGTCGCCCGATGCGCTCACCGGTATGGAAGCGAACCTGCGTTTCAATGGCACCGAAAACATGGTGACCCGCGTGTTCGGTCGCCTGACCGCTTGGCAGAACTGGATCTTCCAGCGGCCAAACGCGGTCGGTGAAAAGGGCGCGCTGAAGCTCTACGGCAAAGGCGAAAAGACGCAGTTTGATTTCAATCGCGTGTAAGTTCCTCCCCCTTCAAGGGGGAGGCTCGGTGGGAGATGAGTTTTGCATGATCAGACTATTTGCCACTTGCAGCGACTAAACCCATCCCCACCCCAACCCTCCCCTTGAAGGCGAGGGGGCAGAATTCAAAATCACAGAAAGCACTCCATGCAAACCGGCATCAACTACAGCGACAAAATCCCCAACAACGTCAACCTGTCCGAAGACAAGACACTACAACGTGCGCTTGAGCATTGGCAGCCAAACTACCTCTCCTGGTGGAACGACATGGGCCCCGAGGGCGCCATGCAGCATGACGTGTATTTGCGCACGGCGGTGAGCGTTGAGCCGGGCGGATGGGCGCAGTTTGGTCACGTCAAAATGCCGGATTACCGTTGGGGCATTTTCATGAACCCGAAGGAAGAGGGACGCAAGATTGGCTTTGGCGAACACAAAGGCGAAGCAGCCTGGCAGGACGTGCCCGGCGAGCATCGCGCGAACCTGCGCCGTATCATCGTGACCCAGGGTGATACCGAGCCCGCATCGGTTGAGCAGCAGCGTCATTTGGGCCTCACCGCGCCGTCAATGTATGACTTGCGCAATCTCTTTCAGATCAATGTAGAAGAGGGCCGTCACTTGTGGGCGATGGTTTATCTGTTGCATAAACACTTCGGTCGCGACGGTCGCGAAGAGGCCGATGCGTTGCTGCAACGTAACTCCGGCGACGCCGACAATCCGCGCATCCTCGGTGCGTTCAACGAGAAGACGCCGGACTGGCTCGCGTTCTTTATGTTCACCTATTTCACGGATCGCGACGGCAAGTTTCAGCTCTGCGCGCTCGCCGAAAGCGCGTTTGATCCACTGGCGCGCACCACGAAATTCATGCTCACCGAAGAGGCGCATCACATGTTCGTCGGCGAGAGTGGAATCTCTCGCGTGGTCGCTCGTACCGCCGCCGTGATGAATGATTTAAAAACGGACGATCCCGCAAAAATTCGCGCTGCCGGCGTGATTGATCTGGAGACGATTCAGCGCTACCTGAACTTCCACTACAGCGTGACGATTGATCTGTTCGGTGCTGATGAATCGAGCAACGCGGCTATCTTCTACAACTCGGGTTTGAAGGGCCGCTTTGAGGAGACCAAGCGGGCTGATGATCATCAGTTGCAGGGCCAGACGTACGGCGTGCTCGCGGTGCAAAACGATACGCTGATTGAGCGGCAAGTGCCGATGTTGAATGGCCTGAATGAGGTGCTGCGCGACGACTACATCAAGGATTCTGTCGGTGGCGTCGGTCGCTGGAACAAGGTGCTGGAGAAGGCCGGGATTGCCTTCCGGCTGGCTGTGCCGCACAAGGCGTTCAATCGCAAGATTGGTATGCTCGCAGGCGTGAAAATCAGCCCCGATGGACGCGTGCTGTCCGAGGTCGAGTTTGCGGCGAACGAGAAGCGCTGGCTGCCATCGGCCGAGGATCGTGCGTTTGTCGCCTCACTCATGCATCGCGTGGTCGAACCGGGTAAATTCGCAAACTGGATTGCACCGCCGGTGATGGGTATTAATCGTCAGTCCGTGGATTTTGATTACGTCAGATTTAATTAGACGGATGTCGGGTAGGGTGGGTAGCCTCTGCCCACCGCTGACAATGTCGCCAATCTCGTGGGCACGGGGTGCCCACCCTGCCGACTCACCCCAACCCTCTCCCGCCTGCTGGAGCGGGAGCGAACTATGAACACCGAAGTTCTCAAACAACACCTGATCGACCCTGAAATCTGCATTCGCTGCAACACCTGCGAAGACACCTGCCCGGTCGATGCCATCACGCACGATTCGCGCAATTACGTAGTGGACGCGGACATCTGCAATCACTGCATGGCCTGCATTTCGCCGTGCCCGACGGGTTCGATTGACAATTGGCGGACGGTGTTGCGCGTGGCGGCTTATCCCACTGTCGATCAATTGACGTGGGATGAATTACCTAAAGAAGTACCTCTTGCCATACTGCCAGCAGATGCCGTTGCCGCAGTCGATAACGCTGACGAAGAAGAGCTGCAGATCAACGCAGCCGACGCGAGTCTTGGCTCCGTGGTCGCTCCTGTTTCTGCGTCGCAACCGACAGTCAATCTCCACGGCATCAAAAACGTCATCACCGCGACCGTCAGCGGCAATTTCCGCGTCACCCAAATCGGCACCGAGAGCGACACCCATCACATCGTGCTCGACTTCGGCAGCGCCAATTTCCCGGTGCTCGAAGGGCAATCGCTCGGCATCATTGCTCCCGGTGTTGATGGGCAGGGCCGTGCGTATCATGCGCGTCAATACTCCATCGCCAACCCACGCGATGGCGAGCGACCGGGCTACAACAACGTCTCGCTGACTGTGAAACGTGTGACGACCGACTACGACGGCAACCCCGTTCGCGGCGTTGCGTCGAACTACGTCTGTAATCTGAAGAAGGGCGATGTCGTGCAAGTGATCGGCCCGTTCGGCGCAACCTTCCTGATGCCCAACAGCGCGCCGAGCAACATCCTGATGATTTGCACAGGCACCGGTAGCGCACCGATGCGCGCCATGACCGAGCGCCGTCGCCGTTTGCGGCTGGCGGGTACGGACAATGGCGGCAAGCTCATGCTGTTCTTTGGCGCGCGCTCGCAGCAGGAGCTGCCGTATTTCGGTCCGCTCATGAATCTGCCGAAGGATTTCATTGATATCAACTTTGCGTTTTCGCGCACGCCAGATCAGCCGAAACGCTATGTGCAGGATGTGATGCGGGAACGCGCTGATGCGGTTGCGACGTTGCTAAAGGATGCGAATACGCACATTTATGTTTGCGGCCTGAAAGGTATGGAGGCGGGGGTGCTTGAAGCGCTGCGCGATGCGGCGGTGACGCATGGGATGGATTGGCAGGAGCTTCACCTCGCACTGAAGCGCCAGGGGCGCTTGCATTTGGAGACTTATTGATCTTTTCGCTTTCGACGATGAATCGGGGCCAGGAACCCCTCTGTCGGCTTAGCCGACATCTCCCCTACTTCGCAGGGGAGACTTTCACGGCCTCTCGTGTGAAGTAGGTGAGATGCCAGCAGGGAGCGGGATAGCGGGGTAGCGCGGCACTGCAAATCGTCGTCTTCGGGACAACGCCGATGACGGGCTTTGCCTACTGCGCTACGCTTCGCCCTCCACCGTTTCACTGCCACGATGCATCCCATCATGAAAATTTGCTATTTGCCGCCCGCGATTGCGGCGCTCTCCGCAGCCTTGGTTTGTTCCTTCGCGCTCGCCCAATCCTGGCCCACCAAACCCGTACGCATCGTCGTCCCGGCCCCAGCCGGGTCATCGCTCGATTTTGTTGCCCGTGTGCTGGGTGAAAAACTCGGAGCCAAATGGGGGCAGCCCGTCGTGGTGGATCCGAAGGCGGGCGCGGGCGGCGTCATTGGCGTTGACATCGCCGCTAAATCGACCGACAACCACACCATTGTGATCGGCTTCCCCGGCCCGACCGCCTACGGCCCGTTTCTCTACAAAAAAATGCCGTATGACGTGGTGAAGGACCTTGTGCCCATCGTCATCACGACGACGCAGCCTAACGTGCTGGCGGTGAATGCGGCATTGCCGATCAAGTCGGTGGCAGAGCTCGTGGCCTACGGCAAGGCCAATCCGGGCAAGTTGTCGTACGCGAGCGTTGGCAATGGCTCGTCATCGCATCTGGCGATGGAGCTATTCAAATCTGAAGCGGGCTTCGAGGCGCAGCACATCCCGTTTAATGGCTCGCCCCCCGCCGCACTGTCCACTGCCAATGGCGACACGCAATTGTTGTTCGCCGTCGCGTCCGGTATTGCACCGTTTGTGCAAAACGGCCGCGTTCGCCAGATCGCCGTGACCAGCGCCGGACGCTTCGAACCGCTTAAAGAGTTGCCAGCCATTTCAGAATCAGTCAAAGGTTTTGAAGCCGTAGCGTGGAACGGCCTGTTTGGTCCATCGACCATGCCCGCTGATGTGGTCGCCAAGATCAACGCGGACGTCAACGCCGTGCTCGCCGATCCCGCGATCCGCGAACGACTGGTGCTGGCCGGCATGTCTCCCGGCGGCGGAACGTCGGCCGCGTTCAGGGCGCTGCTCGATACCGATATGAAGAAATGGGGCGGAATTATCAAGCGTTTAGGCATACAGCTTGACTAGGATACGGCGGCTGATCCGGCGCTAACGGCTCGTTTTGGCAAAAGTTGATATTTGCCAAAACGTCGTGCTAGCCCCAAAACAATGGAGCTCTCAGTGGAAAGCTGATAAAGCCCGTCGCCCGAACCAAGCTACGGCCATTCCGGGTATGGTGGCGTCGCAACAACCCCCGAATATGCGCCCAGTTCTTACGAGTGACACTTATCGAGAGGATCGAGACTTTCGCCATGCCACTATTTGGCGTGCATGAGCTGCGGTTCCCGACACGACTGCCACAATTATTAAGAAGACGATTGGATACCAAGGCTCTCCGTAACGTCCATCGCGAACATAATAATCAACAGCAAGCAGCGCGCCACCACTAATTAACGCAAACCATTGCGCTGATCGTGGGGTAGTGAAATAGTACGCGGCGAGGGCTAGCGCAACAACCGGGTATAGAGACTTAGCGTAGCTTAGAACTGAAATAGCGTTTTCCATAGTCGACTCTATCTACAACGTGATTCACAATTGTCGCGACATCGCCATTTTGCGTAAAGCATGGCTCCGACACATGCAAGCGAGCCAGGCCCAGTTTCAATAAGCGCCGCACATGCGAAGGTCAATCCATCGGCAAGTGCGTCGCACCTATCTTTGCAAGCGCTCGCATCGCACCGTGGTGGGGCGGCCACCCAATCGGACAAATTATCGACCCAAAAAGTCCAATCTGAACCTAGGTTAGAGTACGAAAAGCTTGGTTCATCGTCTTCGCCAGTTTCCGGGTTGATCGTTTTTGCCCGATCAGTGCGATTACTATCAATGAGTATTCGATATGAAACGGTGCCGTACGCTAAGTTCTCAGTGGTGATTCCCACTGGCCGCGCTGTAACGTCGTCTATATCGGTATACCTGTACTGAAATGTAGTTTTTCGTTGTGTTCTTTCGTCCTCGATTGAACTTATCAATCCGCTCCGTAAGGTTACAGCCACCAAGATAGTTCCGGAATTCGTTCGTAATGTTGTTTTGAAACCACCATCTAGTGTCGATTCCCTCCCCTCTATCGTAATAGTGGTCTCGTTCTGCGAGTGAGTTCGACCGATGGGCGGAGGGGCCGAATTTGTATCATTCATTCGGGACGTCATGACCGCTGCTCCCTGTCCAGCAAACCCAAGCGCAACAATGGTTGCGCAGAACAGTTTGTACCTTAAATCCATTATTTCCTCATTCTTAAAGTTGTTGGTCGGCCTGACACAGGCGACAAGTTTGATTCGCGGACGAACGCTCGACAGTTCAAGGAAACCGCCAAGAAAGTTCCTTTTACAACATTTATAAATCTGCGTATACCAATGTCATAAAAGTGAATATTTGAACTTTACGTGCATGCAAGTCTGGAGGACGCTATTGCGTAGCGGAAAAAGCCTTCCACGCTTTTCGAACCTAGAGCTTCGCGTTACTCCAAAAAGAAAAAGCCCGCAAGGCAAGCCGTGCGGGCTCAAGGGACATCAAGGTCGCTGTTTTGGAGGAGGGACGCGGCCCTTGAGTCATCGTCACAGAGGACACTAGTAGCGTCTCATGACGAACTGCGTCGCGGAACTACCTGTTTGGGTAGGATCGGCGCGCTCTGTTTATTCGGAATGCATAACGAAAAACGCCCGGCTGGTGTCCAGCTCGGGCGCTTGTTCGGTCAGTAATTAAAAATTACTTACGCTTTGGAGCGGCTTTAGCAGCCGATTTAACTTGCGTACCAGCGTATTCAACGCCTTCTTTGGTTGCTTTGGCAACGGTTTCGAAGGCAGCCATTGACGTGTCAACGCCAGCTTTCATTGCGGACATGGCGTACTCAGCGCCGGGAACGCCTTGTGGGGCGCTTTTGGCAAGCTTGTCGATGTTGGCAGTGAAGGCCTTGGCAGCGTCAGCAGCCTGAGCTTCAGCAAATTGCATCGCTTCAGTTTGAGCAGCAGACATCATGTCAAGTGCTTGACGACCCGTGGTGGTTGCCCACTCAGCTTTTTCTTCCATTTGCTTGGCGCGCAAGGGAACGAGGTCCTGAGGGGTTTTGACAGCGGCAAGCGCGTGCAGGTCAGCCGCAGTCGAAGCGGCGAAATCGTTGACAGCTTTAACGCCGAAAGCAGAAGCTTTGGTGCTGTAAGCAACAGCAGCGTCAACGCCTTTGAGCATGTTGGCCATGTAAGCGCGATTCATTTCAGCGGCTTGTTCGAACATTGGGATCATAATAGTTTTCCTTTGGTAATGAGGTTGGGCAACGATGTTTGTTGGGGTGAACCGCTAAATATGTTGCAGCGCACAAAACTAATGTTAGGGGCGCGGATATGACAAGTCAAGTACATATTGCTGCGGCGCAACATATTAGAGTCGCGACTACAAAAATATGTTTCAAACAGAGCGCTCTTCGGCAAGGGCTTTGTGTACGTCTGTGTACGCTGTCGGCTGCACGACTGTGGTGTAACCCGCATTCAGAAAGGCTTTCGGCTGCACTACAATTGCGCACTGCACAAATAAGGGACAACATCGATGGCAACCAAAGCCGCTAATAGCGCTGCTCGTGGTGCTCGCTCAGCGCTGCGCATCATCAAAAAATATCCCAACCGGCGGCTCTACGACACCGCCACCAGCGGCTACATCACTCTGACAGACGTTCGACAAATGGTGGTCGAGAACACGCCGTTTCAGGTGCGAGACGCGAAGACCAACGATGAACTGACGCGCGCCATCCTGCTGCAAATCATTCTCGAAGAAGAGGCGGTCGGGGTGCCGATGTTCTCGAACGAAATGCTGTCGCAGATGATCCGTTTCTACGGCGGTGCGATGCAGGGCGTGGTGGGTGGCTTGTTCGAGCAGAACGTGCGCGCGTTCATGGATTTCCAGAAAAAAATCACTGATCAGGGCGGCACCATGCAGGGTGGCGCTGGCGGCGATGCCACCAAGGTGGGCTCCGATGCGTGGCAGCAGTTCATGGCCACCCAGGCCCCCGCGATGCAGGGCGTGATGGGCAACTACCTTGAGCAATCAAGCAAGATGTTTCTCGATATGCAGCAGAAGATGCAAGAGAGCACCAAACAGTTTTTCCCAGGCTTCGCGTTTCCGGGATTTCCGGGCGAGAAAAAGTAATCCAGCGTAGGGTGGGTACCCCGTGCCCACGAGGAGAGTTCCGCTAACCCACCGTGGGCAGAGGCTGCCCACCCTACACGTCTTTTTAGGTCACCGGATTCTTCGCTCCGCTCAGAATGACAACCCCTATGCATCAAGCCGCTGTTTCATCGCGCTCAAACATTTCCAATCCCAAAGTCGGCTTCGTCTCGCTCGGCTGCCCGAAAGCACTCGTCGACAGCGAACAGGTGCTCACGCGCCTCAAAGCCGAAGGCTATGAAACCGTCGGCGACTACGCGGACGCGGACCTCGTCGTGGTCAACACGTGCGGCTTCATCGACGACGCCGTTGCTGAATCTCTAGACGCCATCGGCGAGGCTTTGGCCGAGAATGGCAAAGTCATCGTGACCGGTTGCCTCGGCGCCAAACAGGATGGCGATTTCATTCGCAACATTCATCCGAAAGTGCTCGCGGTCACCGGCCCGCATGCGCCGAACGAAGTGATGGACGCGGTGCATTTGCACTTGCCGAAACCGCACAACAAGTTCATCGATCTGGTGCCCGATCATGGCATCAAGCTCACGCCGAAGCACTACGCGTATCTGAAAATAAGCGAGGGCTGCAATCATCGTTGCAGCTTCTGCATCATTCCGTCGATGCGCGGCGATCTGGTGAGCCGTCCGATTGGTGAAGTAATGCGCGAGGCTGAATCGCTGGTGAAGTCCGGCGTCAAAGAACTGCTGGTGATTTCGCAGGACACCTCGGCGTACGGCGTAGATGTCAAGTACCGCACCGACTTCATCAACGGCAAGCCGGTCAAGACGCGCATGCTCGAACTCGCCGAGGCGCTGGGCTCGCTGGGCGTCTGGACGCGAATGCATTACGTGTATCCGTACCCGAGCGTGGACAACGTGATTCCGCTCATGGCGCAATCGACGCTTGCGTCAGGCGGACGTGTGCTGCCGTATCTCGACGTACCGTTTCAGCACGCCAATCAGCGCATCCTGAAACTCATGAAACGCCCGGCCAATGGCGAGAAAAATATCGAGCGCATCCAGGCGTGGCGCGCGGCTTGTCCTGATCTCACGATTCGCTCAACCTTCATCGTAGGTTTCCCCGGCGAGACTGAAAGTGAATTCGAAGAACTGCTCGATTTCCTGCAAGAAGCGCAGCTGGATCGCGTGGGTTGCTTCGCCTATTCGCCGGTCGATGGCGCAACCGCAAATGACCTTCCGGGCGCGTTGCCGGATGAAGTGAAAGAAGAGCGCCGGGCCCGCTTCATGGAAGTACAGGCTGAAATCAGCGAGGCTCGCCTACGCGCCAAAATCGGTCGCGAAATTGAAGTCATTGTCGACGACGTCCAGGACAACATTGCCGTCGCCCGTTCGTGGGCCGACGCGCCCGAAATCGACGGCATGGTGCATGTGCAGCAGGCTGATTCGCTCAAAGTGGGTGACATCGTGAAAGTCACGGTTGTGGAGACGACAGAGCACGATTTGATCGCTGTGCTGCCGGGTTACGAGCGCGACGACGACTGATCAGCTTTTTGCTGGAAGCGCCGCTAAATAGGGGCCAAAGCTCATTTCATTGAGAAATCGACTCAAGCCGAAAAGCTTATGTAGCCCCCATTAAATGGCGGTTTCAGCGTAGAGTTGATGACATTTCTGCAGCACGCGCCTCGCGCTCAAAGCGGTTATTCCAGTAGTACGCGCCCCAGTGCTTCGCCTTGATCGCGGCATAGAGGCCCGCTGCGACGTAGGCAAACGGAAACAGCACTCCCCAGCGTTCGCATTGGCGCACATGCACATGTTCATGCACGCGGCAGTTCGCCATGCACCCGGCGTTTCGGGCGACGATGACGTGACCGATGGTGGCGGCGGCGAAACCTTCGCCACCACTCATCGCACGAAACCACGGTCCGTGCAGGAACCATGAAAGCGCGGGGCTCGAGATTTCCAGTACGCCATCGCGCCCGCGCCAGCTCGCGCGCCAGAGGACGAGAGGCAAGAGCGGCAGCGCGCAGAGGCTGACCGGCAGCACCCAAAGTACCTTCGCAAAATAGGGCATACGCCAAATGACTGATGACTTGTGCGCAAAGTTAACGTAGATTTCGTTTCTATAGCCAGTTAACCTGTCATCAAAACTCCGCTGAAAGCCCCGCATGTATCAACTGAACTCAAAATGGATTGCCACAATTGCGCTGAGCGGGGCATTTTCCGTGATGGTGAACGCAGGAACACTGGTCGCGCAAATCAAGGATCGGAACGGAAATCCGGTGGCAAATGCCGTGGTTTACGCGATGCCAGTGGGCACGAGCGCGCCGGTCGTCGCTGCCTCCGCGATCGCGACGGTGGAGCAACAGTCTTTCAAGTTCGAACCCTATGTGTCCATCGTGCAAGCGGGTACCCGTATGCGCTTCCCGAACAAGGATCAGACCGAGCATCATCTCAAGGTGCTGTCGGGGCCGAGCGCGTTTGAGTTCACGGTGTACACGCGAAAAGAACCGGCACCGACGTTAATGAACAAGGTCGGGCTGGTCACGCTGCAATGCCTGATTCACGACTGGATGAGTGCGCATATTTATGTCGTTGACAGCCCGTGGTTTGGCAAGACGAGCCGTGCGGGGTCGGCGGTGATCGAGGGCGTGCCTCCCGGCGAATATGATGTGTTCATTACGCACCCGAGCGTGCTGATTCCCGGTCAGGTCACGCCAAGCGGACCGCGTCGCGTCAAGATGGATTTAAGTAACGTGCAGGTGATCGAGGCGAAGCTGGAGTTGGTGCCTAAAGCCGAACCGACGAAGCGGTATCCACCGGCATCGACGTATCAGTAGCCGTATCGGGAGCTGGCGGCGGCGAGAGACGACGCGCCCATGAGCAGTAGTCAGTTCGATTTTTTTGGCGAGCCTGAAGCGCTTGATCGTTCGTCGGCACTAAAGACCAGCGACCCGCAAAAGGCAAAAGCAACGCGCACGACGCGCGTCGAACCCGCTGTGCCTGATGCTGCTGTTTCGAGTCTCGCGAACCGGCTGTCGCCGCGCATTCATCTTGGTACGTCCTCGTGGAGTTTTCCCGGCTGGGCGAATTTGGTTTACGCATCGACGTACCCGGACACCGCGCTGGCACGGCACGGTTTGGCAGCTTACGCGGCGCATCCGCTGCTGCGCACGGTTGGCATTGATCGCACGTTCTATGCGCCGATTGGCGAGGCGGACTTTCGCTCGTACGCGACGCAGGCGAGAGCAGTGTCGCCAGCGTTTCGCTTTCTGGTCAAAGCGCCGATGCTGTTTACCGGGCCGCGACTGCGCAGTGACGACGGGCGCTGGTCGGACAACGTAGCGTTTCTGAATGCGAGTCTCGCCACAGCGCAATTTGTATTACCCGCGACGCGCGGTCTTGCCGAAATGTGCGCGCCGCTGGTGTTTCAATTTCCGCCGCTCGGGCCGCGCTTTACACGATCGCCCGCGCGATTTGCTGACGCGCTCGCCGAGTTTCTGCTCGCGCTACCGGCACCGTCGGGCGCTGTGGTTTATTCGGTGGAAGTGCGCGATCCGGAGTTGCTGACCGATGATTATCTGGCCGCACTCTGTGCCGGACGTGCGACACATTGCATCGCCATTCACGCACGAATGCCGTCAGCCATTGATCAGGCGCGCTATTGGCGTGAGTCAGGGCGATTACCACTGGTGATCCGCTGGAGCTTGCATTCAGGTTTTAAATATGAAGAGGCTAAAGAGCGTTACGCCCCATTCAACGCGCTCGTCGATGAAGACCCAGACGGGCGCGCGCAGCTAGCTCAACTGGTGAAAGAAGCTGTTCGCGGTAATCAGGACGCTTATGTGATTGTCAACAACAAAGCAGAGGGCTCGGCACCGCTCACCATTCGTAAGCTTGCAGAGCTGATTGATGAATATGGGGAAACCATTGTCATTCAGGGCTGACCGCTAGAATCCCCGCAACAATGACGACGGGGAGTGCGCATGTTTAGTCGCTTTATGCCTACGGAAGGCCGCTTTTTTGAGCTGTTCAATTTGCACGCTCACGAAATCGTTGAAGGCGGCAAGGAACTGGTCGCGTTGATGAACGCATTGGGCGAGGGCGCGACGGATTTGCGCGATCACGCCAACGCGATTGACGCCATCGAAAAGCGGGGTGACAACTACACGCGCGAGACAATTCAGCTTCTGCATAAAACGTTCATCACACCGCTGCAGCGCGAAGAGATTCATCATCTCATCTCCAACATGGACGATGTGCTGGACCTGATGCAGGACGCGGCCGAGTCGGTATCACTGTACGACATCAAGGCGGTGCCGCCGGAGGCGAAACAGCTTGCGGAGTTGTGTTTGCAATGCTGTGAACGCGTCAAGTCGGCCGTGGTTCTGCTCTCCAACATGGAAAACGCGGCGACCATTCTAAAAATCTGCGAAGAAATTGATCGCCTTGAATCAGACGCGGACCGCGTGATGCGCAGCGCCATCTCGAAGCTCTTCCGCACCGAGCGCGACGCCATTCAATTGATCAAGATGAAGGCGATTTACGAGCTGCTGGAAACGGTGACCGATCGTTGCGAGGACGTAGCCAATGTGATGCAGGGTATCGTCATCGAGAACGCCTGACGCGACGCTCGAAAAATTCTTTATGAACACGACTGCCACCGCCCTCTGGGTACTCGTCCTTCTGGTAGCGCTGGCGCTGGCGTTCGACTTTATGAACGGCTTTCACGACGCCGCTAACGCCATCGCCACCATCGTTTCAACGGGTGTGTTGAAGCCGGGGCAGGCCGTCCTCTGGGCCGCGTGCTTTAATTTTCTTGCGCTCGGGGTTTTCGGCTTGCACGTCGCGGCCACCATCGGTAAAGGCATGGTTGATCCGGTCGTGGTGGACTATCACGTGATCTTTGGTGCGCTAGTCGGCGCGATCGCGTGGAACATCATCACCTGGTTTTACGGCATTCCGTCCTCGTCGTCGCATGCGCTCATCGGTGGCATGATCGGCGCGACGGTGGCCAAGGCCGGTGTCGGCGCACTCAACGGCGCTGGTATCGGCAAGACTGTGCTGTTTATTCTGGTCGCCCCTGCGCTTGGCTTCGCGCTGGGTGCGCTGATGCTACTCATGCTTTCGTGGATGTTTCGAAAGAGTACGCAAGGGCGAGTCGACAAGTGGTTCCGTCGCGGTCAGCTGGTCTCATGCGCCCTCTACAGTCTCGGCCACGGCAGCAACGATGCGCAGAAGACAATAGGGATTATCTGGCTCCTCCTCATCACTGCCGGCATGGCCAGCACGGATCCGCAGTCTCTGCCCTATTGGGTGGTCATTTCCTGTTACGCGGCGATTTCGTTGGGAACACTTTTTGGTGGCTGGCGGATCGTTAAAACGATGGGACAGAGAATTACCAAACTCAAACCGGTAGGCGGTTTTTGCGCAGAAACGGGCGGTGCAATCACACTTTTCATCGCATCCAGTTTTGGGATCCCGGTGTCAACCACGCACACGATCACCGGCGCGATTGTCGGTGTCGGTGCCGCTCGTAAGTTGTCCGCAGTGCGCTGGGGGCTGGCTGGAAATATCGTCTGGGCCTGGGTGTTAACGATTCCTGCGTCAGCGTTCATTGCGGCGATTGCGTGGTGGGCGAGTCGTCAGGTTTTCTGACGACCGCCGTCGCTGCCTCACCCCACGATATGCCGCAGCAAATCAGTCTGAGCAATGCCGAATTGCCGCATTACTGGCGCTGGTTGTTCCTCTCGGTGCCTGTGGCTTTCGCGCTCTCCGCGCTGGTTGCCTGGGCGATTCCCGACATCGCCTTTTTTGAGGCATGGCCAGCATTGAACGTTCTTTTCTTTTTACTCGGTCTGGCCATCATTCCGGTGTTGTCGCCGAACGCGAGTCTCGCGCGAAAGCTCATTCACATCGCCGTACTCGCGCCGATTGCGGCTGTGTTCATCGCGATTTTGATCGGTGCGGCGCTGGATCGGTACTACGGCAACGATCTGCGGCAGACGTTCTACCTTCGCTTTCAGGCGACGCTCGTGGCGGGCCTTTCTGCGGGACTTTTGTATGCGGCGACCGCTGCTGCCATTGTCTATTTGCGTGCGCAACGCCTGGCGATCACCAACAAGCGTTTGTCGGTGGAAATCAACGAGAGCGATGTTCAGCGGCAACTGACGGAAACTCGTTTGCGTTTGTTGCAGGCGCAGATCGAGCCGCACTTTCTGTTCAACACGCTTGCCTCTGCCCAGCAGCTTTCGCAAAAAGGAGCGCCTGATGCCGCGAAGCTAATCGGTCATCTGGTTCGCTTTTTACGGATGTCGATTCCGTCAATGCGCGAAGATCGCGGCGCGCTGAAGCGTGAGCTGGAGCAGGTTGCGGCCTACCTTTCCATAATGCAAACGCGCATGGGAGATCGGCTGACTTTTGCAGTGCATGCTGATCCTGATGTTGAAGATTTTGCGTTGCCGCCAGCGCTCGTGATGACGCTGGTGGAGAACGCGATCAAGCACGGCATTGAGCCTGCTGCTGCGGGCGGACGCGTAGATGTGCGCGCAGTGCTTGCAGGCGATAGTGTCGTGATCTCCGTGACTGATACCGGTGTTGGGTTCACTACTACTGAAAGCAGTGAAATCGGTGGTGGGCTCGGCTTGTCGAATATCGCTCAGCGCTTGCAGGCCATTTACGGTGTTGATGCGCACGTCAAGCTCGCCCGGAATAGACCGAACGGTTGCGTTGCGATGTTGACTATTCCACGGAAAACCTGACTAGAGTTGCGCAGAAAAAATGGAAAAAATTCGCTGCCTGTTTGCTGATGATGAACCGTTGATGCGCGAGCGTATGCGCGATTTGCTTGCGCTGCATTCGGATTCGTTTGCGGTGGTTGCCGAGGCGGTCAACGGTGAGGATGCATTGGCGCAATATGCTGCGACCGAACCGGATGTTTGCTTTCTGGATATTCGCATGCCGGTGCAATCCGGTCTTGAAGTGGCGACTGAAATTGGCGACGGCGCGAAGATCGTTTTCTGTACGGCGTACGATCAGTTCGCCATCGAAGCTTTTGAGCGCGGTGCAGTGGATTATCTGTTGAAACCAATTGAGGAAGACAGGCTTGCGGTCACCCTGCAACGACTGCTCGACAACGTCAACGAGCCGCCGGATGATGTGACGCCGGTGGCGCATCTGATCAACAGTCGCGAGCCCACTACGACCGAACGAATCAAGTGGATCAAGGCGCTGGTTGGGCAGGATGTGCGCATGTTCCCGGTGGATGACGTGATCTTTTTTCAGTCGGACACGAAATACACGCGCGTCGTCACCGATACCGAGGACGTGCTCATCCGCACGCCGCTGAAAGAGCTGACCGGCGGGCTGGATCCTGAAATCTTCTGGCAAGTTCATCGCGGTGCCATTGTCAACGTGCGGCGCATCGCCAAAATCACGCGCGACGGCGTTGAGAAGCACTCCATCGTGCTGCGCGGATCGACTGAAAAAATCGGGGTAAGCAGACACTTTTTTCATCTGTTCAAGCAGATGTAGGCGTACTCACTACCAAGTCGTAGTTCGTCAGCAATCCTCGTTGTCTGTCGCAAATGGCTTCGCAATGCCTCGTCGGCAGGCGAGACTACCCGAATGAGAGTAGCTCGAGAGGGATCGTTGATGCTGACGCGAATGTTGCAGCAGCTGGTTGCCGCCGCGAAGACTGGCGCGATGCTGTTCTGCGCATCAATTCTGTTTACGGCGCCCGGCGTAGTTGGCGCGCAACCTTCGACTGAAACGGCAAATGTGCCGCCATCTTCGATCTCGGTGCAGGATTT
>Ga0209181_10005873_pt1 | contig 17517 bp, 15 predicted proteins | sample MAT05_FD_187208 | JGI IMG/M metagenome (GOLD analysis project Ga0209181, IMG submission 187208) | Freshwater microbial communities from Lake Fryxell liftoff mats and glacier meltwater in Antarctica - MAT-05 (SPAdes) (version 2) | ecosystem: Environmental > Aquatic > Freshwater > Ice > Liftoff...
ATGATCTTCAGCCGGTGAGTGTCGCAAATCGGGCTTGGGTGGAGGAAACCTTTAATCGGGAGAAAGTAAGAACGGAATGGACTGATTTACTTGAAAGGATACTCACTCAATCCCCAGATATTGTCTGATCATGTTTTTTGCTGACCGAATTATTTCCATAAAGCCGACCGACAGGGTTCTTGAAATTGGACCCGGTGGATCACCACACCCTCGATCCAACGTCTTGTTGGAGAGAGTGTTTACATCAGAGGAGGCGGCGGCACAGCGGGGCCATGCGCCGGGCTTATCTGGAAAACATGACATCGTTTATTTTGAGGGAGGACGCTTTCCATTTGATGATATGGCTTTCGATTATGTGATCTGCTCGCACGTGCTGGAGCATGTGGAAGACGTCCCTGCTTTTGTCGCTGAGCTTTGTCGCGTAGCGCCGCGTGGCTACCTTGAATTTCCTACGGTTTATTACGACTACATCTACAACTTCCGCGTGCATCGCAGTTTTCTCTACTACACCAGTGAAGAGATACGCTGGATGAGTAAGGACATCGTGCCTTTAGCTGTTTTTAAACCAGTGCAAAAGTTTTTTTACCACTCACTGAATGCGGGTTTTGATGAAATGGTGGTGTCGCTAAAAGATCAGTTCTTTACGGGATTTGAATGGAGTGGGCCTGTAGTTACTCGTGAAGTGACGGACCTAGCCGAAGTTTGTCCGGTGGATGATTCATTTGTCTTTCCGCCAAACCCTTTGAAGCCACCGCCGGTAAAAAGTATTGAACTTCTAAAAGAGGTGATTAGACGGGTGCTTAGGCGTCTCGGGTTCCATTGAAACTTTTTTCCATGGAACACCGGCTTCTCAGGTCTGGGGAAAGCCGGTTATCATGATTACTTATCGGCAATTTTAACTTTATGGTCATTGCTAAATTACAAGGTGGCTTGGGAAATCAGATGTTCCAGTATGCGGCTGGGTTGAGTTTGGCGCGCAAAAGGCAAACGAATCTGAAGCTGGATATATCGTTTCTTTTAGACAGGGCACCGAAGGAAAACTTCGTGTTACGGGATTTCGATCTGGAGGTTTTTGATGTTCCGGAGTCAGTCGCTACGCCTGAGGAAGTCAGAAGTTTTACGCGTCTCACGGAGCCTGGGACTCGTAGTTTACTGGAGCGTCTGGAGGATAAAATGATTCGGCGATCCTACTTTCGGGAAGAGAATGGGCCATTTGATTGCAGGGTGCTGGATTTAAGCAGGCGCACCTATCTGGATGGGTATTTCCAAAATGAGAAATACTTTGAAGATATAGGTGCCATCATCAGGCAGTGTTTCAAATTTCCTGAGCATCAGTGGGAGCTTACACCTGAGGGCGCGGCATTGATGGATGCGATTACCTCCTCTAATAGCGTCTGTTTAAATGTCAGGCGGGGAGATTACGTCACGAATCCAGCGTCACACTATTGGCATGGGGTGTGTGAGAAGGACTATTTCTTAAAGGCGATGACCTGCCTGGCTGAGAAAGTTGAATCGCCCCATTATTATGTTTTTTCCGATGACCCGGCCTGGTGTCGTGAGTCCTTTTCCGGGATGCCAAATCTGACGGTTGTCGGTCATGAGCACAAAGGACCTCGTTTTGTGCAGTATCTCTGGATGATGAGTCAATGTAAGCATTTCATTATCCCCAATAGCTCTTTTGCCTGGTGGGCAGCATGGTTGGCCAAAAACCCGGAAAAACTAATCTTACGTCCCAGTGTGTGGTTTCGTGCGCCAGAAATGAAAGGGGTGAATATTTGCCCGGAAAGTTGGATTGCCGTGGATAATGCGTAAAACGGGAAAGGGAACCCGGAGGGTTCTCAGCGATTAGCCGTAGGTTGAGCCCAATGGGCGACACCTACGGAAAAATGAAAATTGCGAAACACCCTGGAAGGGTGGCAGCCTCCCCAGTATGGCAACCTATCTCAGCCTCCATTACCATCTTATCTTCAGTACAAAAAGCCGCGCTCCGCTCATCGCTGAAGAATGGATGACGCGCTTCCATGAATACCTGGGTGGCACCGTAAACGGGTTGGGCGGATTCTCCCAGCAGGTCGGCGGGATCAATGATCACGTGCATTTGCTGGTAGGACTCAAAGCAACCCATAGCCTCGCGGATTTCATGCGAGAGCTGAAGAAGGCATCATCCACGTGGGTGCATGATGAAATTGGAGATGTCCACTTTGGCTGGCAGGATAATTACGCGGCGTTCACGGTCAGTGCCAGTGCTCGCGAAGCCGTGAAGCAATACATTGCCAATCAGACCGAACATCATCGTAAAAAAACCTTCGGCGAAGAACTGCTCGAATTCCTGGAAAAGACCGGGGTGAAATTTGATCCGAAATATTTGGATTGAATGGAGCGCTGCTGCCACACCCTACGGGGTGGGTCGCGTTGCCGGGAATCCGTAGGTGTCGCCCGTTGGGCTCAACCTACGGCTAATGGCTGGAAACCCTCCGGGTTTTACGATGCCGCAGGATGCCTCAGGCTGGCGCTACCTTTATATTCGTTGCCGCTATCCGTAACTCTGTTTTAGATGCGTAAGCTCCTGAATTACCACCCAACAAGGTTGACTCCAAATTTGGAATCGAACTAACCTGCGCTTCGATTCATGAGCATAGCTATCATTACCGGAGCGGCAGGACTTATTGGCTCAGAAGCCTCGCAACGATTTCATGCAGAGGGCTTTAAGGTAGTCGGGATTGATAACGACATGCGCGCCAGTTTTTTTGGGGCAGAGGCATCTACGGTCAGTAAGCGTAAATTTCTTGAGGGGTCGTTAGCCAATTTCGAGCATCAATGTGTGGATGTGCGGGATTTTGAAGGCATATCCGAAGTATTTAAAAAATATGGGGCGGATATCAAAGTAGTGATCCATGCGGCAGCTCAGCCTTCGCATGACTGGGCCGCAAAGGAGCCCCTTACGGATTTCGGGGTGAACGCAAACGGCACGCTGAATTTGTTGGAGGCAACGCGCCTGCATTGCCCTGAAGCACCTTTTATATTCACCAGCACCAACAAGGTTTATGGAGACACGCCGAATCGTCTGCCGCTGGTGGAACTCGACAAACGCTGGGAACTCGATGAGAAGCACGCCTTTTTTCTGGAGGGCGTGGATGAAAGCATGACGATAGATCAGGCAAAACACTCTATTTTCGGGGCATCAAAAGTTGCCGCCGATGTAATGGTTCAGGAATACGGACGCTATTTTCATATGAAAACCGTTTGTTTTCGTTGCGGCTGCCTGACGGGACCCGCCCACGCTGGAGCGGAACTCCACGGCTTTCTGGCTTATTTGATGCGATGCACAGCGTTGGGGCGTCCGTATAAAATTTTGGGATACAAAGGCAAGCAGGTGCGGGATAACATCCACAGCCACGACTTGGTGGAGGCGTTTTGGCAGTTTTTCAAAGCGCCCCGCCCGGGCGAAGTTTACAATATCGGCGGTTCGCGCCACTCGAATTGTTCGCTCTTGGAGGCCATAGATATTTGTCAGGAGATTAGCGGTCGGAAGCTTGATTGGACTTACGTGGAGGATAACCGGATTGGAGATCACGTTTGGTGGATCAGCAGCATTAAAAAGTTTCAGGAACATTATCCGTCGTGGAAATACCGATACGGGTTACAGGAGATTTTGCAGGAGATCCATGCAGTTCAAGGTGCCGGTAAATGAAGGCCCGTGTGATGCGCGCAAAACTTTCTATGACATTTATGGACACTATAAATTCCGGTCACGATAGATAATTTGGAGTTGAGCAATGGTTCCACCACTTATCTCCGTCATCATGCCGCTGCACAATGCCGTGGCGTATGTGGGGGAGGCGGTGGAGAGTGTGCTGACGCAGACGTTTGGGGATTTCGAACTGATTGTCGTGGATGATGCTTCCAGTGATGGGTCGGGCGAGGTGGTGAGGGGGATTGAGGATGCGCGGGTGCGATTGATCCGGAGCGAGGTGCAGCTCAATGCGGCAGGGGCGCGGAATCTCGGGATGGCCGAGGCGAAAGGGGAGTTTGTTGCGTTTCTGGATGCCGATGACGTCGCGCTTCCGGCGCGGCTGGCTGTGCAGGTTGAGTTTTTCCGAGAGCATCCTGAAGTCGGTTTGCTGGGAACACAGGTCGAGATGATCGATCAAAATGGATCGTTTGTGAGTCATGGCCTGGGAACGCGACCTTCCCCGCAAATCCCCGGACTCCTGCTTTTTGAAAACTGCATCGCGCTGTCGAGCGTCATGGTGCGGCGCGAGTTACTGAAGCCATTCCGCCCTGAGTTTGCACCGGCTGAGGACTATGATTTGTGGGCGCGTCAGGCAGCGAAGATCGCTTTCTACATTCTACCGCAGGCGCTCACTCAATACCGGGTGAATCCAGAAGGAGTGAGTGCTCGGGAGCCGGAACGGATGCAGAAAGCGGTGGAGGCGATTCATTCCTGGCAGCTGGCGGCGTTGGGAGTGCATGAGGTTCCGTCAGTTCATGCACTGCTGGCCGGGTGGCCGATTTCGGCTGATCGCGAAACGGTGTGCAGGGCGGAGCAGTGGCTTCTCGCTCTCAAGAAAATCAACGATCAGGCCGGAGGCTATGACCGGCAGGCGTTCGATCAGATTCTGGCGGAACGCTGGTTTATGGTTTGCAACGACTCGTGGCAGCTGGGGGGATGGGTTTTGAAAATCTACTGGAAATCGCCGTTGCGTCGTTTGGGACACATTACCTTGGGTCAAAAATGCCAGATACTACGTCGTGTGCTTTCTCAAGTTATCCGAAAGCTGGGTAGAGATAGTCACTAAAATCTTCTTTCAGAATTACTTAAAGGCAGTGTAGGTGATATTTGAGGTGTGACTCTTTTGGGCGCTTTATCACCTTCGCAGCCGATACTCATTACATTCAGTCCAGCTTCTCTAATGAACAATGCCGCCCTTTGTCTCGAATTGAAGATTCTAGCCCATCGCATATCCCCCTTTGTTCATCAGTGTTCCTGATTGGGGACTTGTGAGCGGGCTTTGCTTCGGTTTGTTAGAGAGCTCGCGATTATCACTGCAAAGATGGTAAAGCGCCCAAACCACTAATGTTAATAGTAAGTCACGAACCCTATTTTGAGCTACATTGTAACGAATAAAAACGCCAAGTGGCTGCTTCTGTTGTTAGTTGTTTGGTGCGTTCTGGCGGGGTCCTTGCAAACGGCCATCATTTCTGCGGCCTTTTGCCTTTTGCTAATTATTCCGCTTTGGATGGCTTTTAGGCAGCTCTTGGAACATTTCGGAATGGAGTCGCCTCTCTCGATTTTGATTGGAGGGTTAGGCTGTTTATCGGCAATTCCATTCCTATTCCTACTGAGAAAAATCGCTCCAATCCCTGATTACTTATTTGATATTAGCTTGGTCATTTGTTTCTCAGGTTTTGGTTATAAGTTTTTAAAGAAAATCAACTGGATAGCAAATTGGGGAGATCGATCTGAGATTTCGTGGCTATTGATTGTGCTTTCACTGCTTTTTATATTACCGCGCCTGGGAAACGAAGTGAGGACCGGAGACGAGGTGCGATATTACGGATTGTTCTTTGTGGATTTTGGCAATCTTCGATCAGTGGTGAATATTCTCAACGCTTCACCTGGCCCCCCCGAAATTCACGTTATTGGATCGGGGCCCCTTGCCTATCATTGGTTCTTTTTTGCCATCCCTGCCTGGATCAGCAGTTTTTTTGGGACCCGCCTTGAAGCTTGCGGCACCCTAAATTTGGCAACCTATTTGAGTGCCGTTTTATTTTTCAAATGTTGTTCCTACACTAGCGCTCGAGTTCTAGAGGCATCTAATATAAGCAAAAACGTCTGGTGCACCTGGGGCGCAGGAATTGGCATCGTCGGGCTCTCTACAAGCTATTTCTACCGCACGATAATCGAACTATTCCATTTGGAATGGTTTATTCAGGGAACGCGCAATCACCTGCTTCTGCACTTACCCAATAGCGTCAATGTATTTGGAAATAATACATACGCTCTCAGTTTGTGCCTCATGTCTGCTGTAACATTGATTGCCTGGAATTCGTCCGGCAAAAAAGTGTATTTGATCACTGCATCAACCCTCGTCGCATTAATTCCCGCCTACAGCGTAACATTATGCATGGGCATAGCGCTGGGGCTCACCTTGGCATGTGTTTTGGGAATAATAAGAAACCGTTGGTTCACACTTGTAGCCTTTGGCGTGATTGGCGCCGCTGCTATGTGGACATTTACAGCGTTAGGAATGTTTTCTGGACGTAGTGAGTCGCCCAAATTTCTCTTCGATAATGGGCGCTTTTTTTTGAATGTCATATTTTCAAACCTACCTGCTGCGCTGGCTGTCGGTATGATTTTTTTCAGCGTCAAAGATACGATTTCCAAACTATTGCTCTGCATTATTCTAGGCACATTTCTTATTCCCACCTTGATGGTTCTCCAAAACGCAGGTCACCCAGGAGAGTCTGTCCTATCAATGAAAACTGCGTCTCTCATTACCGCTTTGTGCGTGCCTTTGACTGCAAAATTCATCGCAAAGCTTTGGTTGGATGGCAAAAAGCTAAATTTCATCAAGCTCACTACCACATGTTTTTTACTGATTGGTATAATCAATACATCCGCTTACGCGTTTTCAGGCATGATTGCACGATTCAAAGATTCTCCCGCTAGGGCCGTGATTGGCGCCAGTCACTTTGATGCGTTGCATTTCATCCGGGAAAACACTGTTCCAACTGCAATCATCCTGGATCCAATTGAGCTAAAAGAACACAACGGCGAACCAGCCGTGCTCGTCGGAGCCCGTCGCGTCCTACTGGCAAATGAATATTCATTGAGCATGAATACGAATCCGAAAATCGTGGAACGGAATTATACATTTTATAAATGGCAGGCCACGAATTTCAAAAATGCAGATCTCAGTAAATACTTCTCCATCCACTGCGATAAAATGCTTTCCATTCAAGCACTACCCCAGTGCGACTGGCAATTGGATGCTCAATTCGGAAACATTCTAGTCTACCGATCACTTCATCATCATCCGGAATAGGAAAAACGCCCCCGTAGAGGAGGTGATTACGATACCGTTATTTCGACTGAAGTGATTGAGCATCTCTTTTTACCCAGGGCGCTTCTGCGGTTTGCTGCCAAGGTTTTAAAACCAAGTGGAAGCCTCATTTTGAGCACGCCCTATCACGGCTATTTGAAAAATCTTGCGCTCGCGCTTACCGGGAAACTGGATAAGCACTTCACGGTGCTTTGGGATGGTGGACACATCGCGGTGCCTGCTAGCGTTGCAACTGCCGTTTAAGCACGGTGCGCAGGAGTAATAAAAGGATTAGTGATGACCCGAGAAGGATGCCAGCGTTACGGGTGTAAACGCTGATAGTGAAGCTAAGATCAAAATTATAAACGCCGGGTAACCATTTGCGTTCGCTGAAGCTGTAATACTTTGGTGTCCACTTTGCCCAGCCAAGGTAGATTTTTTCAGGGGAGAAAAAGACGTTGATCTTGTAGGCGCGACGGTAGTCGTTCTGTTCGCTTTCCGCCTTGTCCACCATGTCCGCAATCTTCTGGTTGGCGTAAAGCTGTCGGACCGTGGTGCCGTAAACCTTGGTGTTGAAGTCACCGCGTGTGAGGGCGTCGCCATCAATGATTTTATCCACGCGTTGCAGTCGCCTGTCGATTTCCCTTGGACTTCCTGTTTCCAGTCCGGAGAGCTGGGCCATGGTATCCTTCAAGTCATCCAGGCGCTGTTCATCGAGATCGGTGGGGTTTTGTTTGCCAGCCAGCATCTTGCTTTTCAGCGCCAGGGTATCGAGCCGTGTGGTGAGCGGGTTGATTTTTGCCTGCGCGACTACGAGCGCCTCGTAGCTGTAATGAGTGGCAGTGAGACGGCTGATGAATGGAACCTGTAACTTTTTGTCGGTCTCCATATCTGTTGACTCTTGATTGGCGGCAAAATAGCGCTGGAAGGTGTAGAGCAGTCCGGCGTCCCGGTTCATCTCCTCGTATTTGATCAATGCCCCGCCGAAAATGAGCTGCGGAATAAGGATGAGTGGGACGAGCATGGCGCCCGTTTTAGAATTTGGCACGAGTGCGGAAACGAGCAGGCCCAGAGAGAGGCCGCTTACCGCCGTGATAAAGGTCCAGAGGAAGTAAACGCTGAACATTCCGCGGATTTCGAGGATACTGTTGCCGACGGCCACGAAGAGCGCGCATTGCAGTGCGGAGAAGACGCAGAGTGTGATGAATTTTGCGATGACGTAATAACTGATACGCACGCCGAGATTGCGTTCCCGCTGCAGGACCGTGCGGTCTCGTATAATGTCCTCGACGCTGTTCATGAGTGCCAGAAAGAGCGCGACCAGCAGGGCGATGAAAATGTAGGTGGGGATGTGAAAGGCGGAGGCGAAGACGTATTTGCGATCTGCCTCGTCGGTGAAATATAGCGCCCAGCCGACGATCGCCGCCATGGCGGGAGGGGCGAGGAGGGTGATAACCAAGCTCGCGACATTGCGCAGTTTGGAAAGGAATGCGCGCCGCAGTAAGGTGCGGAATTGCAGCCACTCTTCACGCCAGCGTATGGGAGGAAGTGCCGTGGTGATCGCGGCGGCACCGGTCGGTTTCGGAGTTTCTACGACGGGGGCGGGAGGGTGTGAGGGGAGCGATTGCTTCCTGACAGATACCTGCCGCATTTCCTGAAGCAGACGGTAGCTTTCATAACGATCACGCCAGAAATCCGGTGAGAAGCGCCGTGCGGGGAGGAGCTGTCCGTTCACGCCTTCCTCGTAAAGAATATCACCGCTCAAGTCGTGCAAAGGTGTCTCCATCACGTCGAAGACAAACTCTGCGTGTCCGGCCTCCACATTCGCGCCGAGGTTTACACGTTCCTCGTTCGCCGCCTCCTTGAAGTAGGAAAGCATCTCATTCGGCGGTCCGTAAAAAACCATCTTGCCGCCGCGATCCAAAAGCATCGCTTTGCTGAACATGTTGAAGATGCGCGCGCTTGGCTGATGAATGACCACCAGCACGATTTTATTGTGGGCAAGACTGCGGATAATATCGATGACGTGCTCGCTGTCCTTGGAGCTGAGCCCGCTGGTCGGCTCGTCGAAGAGAAAAATATCTGCGCTCGAGATCATATCGAGCCCGATGTTCAGGCGTTTGCGTTCTCCGCCAGAGAGGGTCTTTTTTTCGTAGCTGCCGACGAGCACGTCGCGGCGTTCCGCGAGACCGAGCTCGATGAGGCGGCTGTCGATCCGACGGGTGCGATCGCGTTCACTGAGGTGAGGTGAACGGATTGCGGCGGCGTAGCGGAGGTTTTCCTCAACGGTCAGGTGATCATCAAAAGCGTCGTCCTGCGGGACAAAGGCGATGAAGCGTTGGAGATCGGAGAGATTGTCGTAAAGCGGCTGGCCGTTCAGCAAGACAGTTCCCCTGGAGGGATGAAGCCGTCCTGCGATTGCCCGGAGCAGGGTGCTTTTTCCAGAGCCGCTGCCGCCCATGACGCATACCATCTCGCCGCGGTTTACGGAAAAGCTGAGGTTGTCCAGCGCGCTTATGCGCCCTTCGAACATGCAGGTGAGATCCTGTAGTTCCAGGGAGGAGACGATATTGCGTTCCTCCTCGATGATACGCTCGCTGAAGTCGCAGCGCAGTCCCTGACCGGCATCAATCCGGATAATATCGCCGTCGCGAAGATCGCACGTGTTGCCGGTCGTCAGCCATTTATCGCCGACGCCAATGGCACGATCTGCACGTTCGATCTCCAGTTTGCCCACGCGATTTTCGTAATCGCAGAGAATCTTGAGCAGCACATCGCCCGAGGTGCCGGGCGAGAGAAGGATGTCGTCCACGTCGAGTAGGCCTGCGTCGTTGGAGACGTGATAGACGCTCTTGGAGCTTTTGAGATTGAAGCGTGCACCCAGCGCGCGGGCGCGGCGGCGGAGATCGCCCAGAGACAGTTCGGCGTCGGTGTGGAAGATAATGCGGTCTTCCAGCGTAGCGTTGAGCATCGAGCCCTGACGGAGGCCTATGCCATTGAGGAGCGCGTCAACATCCCGTAGCGCGCGCACCTGGACTTTGAGTCCGAAGCGGACTTCAAGAGCACTATCGCGTCCTTTTACCCGCGAGATTTCCACTTCATCGTCGTCGTTGATGGAAATGTAAATTTGAGTGACGGCGATATTTTTCTTCGCGTTGAAATAGTAGGCGAGGTCTTGAAAGGTGAGCACCTGCTCGTCCAGCACAACCCGTTGTCCCGCATACACACGCCGGAAGGCGCCGGACGCGAGCGGACGTCCCCGCACGAAGACCGTGTGTGACGTCTGGTTTTTGAGCAGGATCATGTCCTGATAACGGAAAGCCAGCAGACGTTCCCCTGGCTGCATGCCCTGCAGCCATACATCCGCGCTGGCGTCCTTGCCGAACGTGAGCACTTCGAGGAGAGACTCCCCGCTTTCCGCAACTGCCCGCCCCGTGGCGTCCCCGGATTGTAGCTGGTGAACGATCTCGATCGCTTGTTTTCCCATGCCTAGCCGCTCCATGAATCCATGGAACATATTGGTCTGCGTGTTGTAGCCGGTTTTTGAAATGAGATCGTAAAGCTGCACCGTAAGCAGCACCTTGCGGTCGGAGGAGAGGCTTTGTCCCAGCCGCTCGCCCATGGCGTTGACGTCCTGTTGCTGACCCAAAGCCTCGCGAAACTGACGGCGCAACTCGGAGTAAACCGCCTCTGGATTGTCGTGTCTTAGAAATCCTAGGGCGGAATCGATTTCCTCTTCATCAATTTCGCCTTCTGATTTGGCGAATGCCGCGAGCACCTGAACGAGCAGCGGTAACAGATTTTCCTCTTCTTCAATTTTACGCCGTCTGCCGATGAGTCGACGCCATCCGCGATCAAAAACACGTCCGGCCCTTCGCATGAATAAGGCGAAAGCCTGACGGGCATTTTCGGTGTGGTGAAGGCCTTTGTTAGGACTGCTCATTGAAAGGCGGGAAGGGGAGGAAAAGGAATAAGGACAAAGGAGTAAGGAAAAAGGAGGAGCGATGTAAGGCGCAATCCTTAAACATGCCGGGAGCGGCGGGCAACGACTTTCATGCCAGCCGACCAAGGAGTCGGGAGGCAACTTTTGCGCTATCCGCTCATTTTCAGAAACGCAATCAACACGGTCACCGTTCCCATGCTACAGAGCGTCGAATAAAAGACAGTCGCGGCGGCATATTCGTAGTCGGTCTTGAATTCATGCGCGATGAGCGCGGTGTTGACGGCGGTAGGAAAGCTGGTGCTCAGGACCAAGATGTCGCGGATTTCGCCTTTGAATCCAAAAGCCCATGCGAGCAGAAATCCAACGGCCGGACCGCCAATGAGCCGCAGCCCGACCGGCCACGCGAGATGACGGAGCGGGATTTTCACCCGCGTTTGCGAAAGCTGGACGCCAAGGGTGATGAGTGCGATGCCGACGAGACCGCGATGGAAGTAATCCACCGGCATCCAGATCCACTGGATGTTCTGTACCTGCCAGCCAGTGGCCCGGGTCAGGAGCGCGAGCATGACTGCCCAGACGGATGGCTGGCGAAACATATGTCCCAGCGCTTTCCAGCCGGGATTGTGCGTGGAGGAAAACAGAAAGACGCCCAGCGTAAAATTACCTACGTTTTGGACAAGGATCACAAACACCTGTACCACTTCCGAGATGCCGGGAAAGGCGAGGTGCATCGTGGGGATGCCGTAATTTGCAGAGTTGTAAAACATCCCGGCGACTTGCAGGGAACGCTTGCGGTTCTTGGTGTAGCCAAGCGCCCGTCCGATGATTTCTCCAAGGATAAAAAGCACGACTACCACGGCTATGGTGAAAAGCACGATTTGCAGTGCGAGCGCACTGTTGATTTTTGCATTTACCAGCTCGTAAAAGATGAAAGCCGGGACGAAGAGATTTACAGTCAGTTTCACCAGCGTGCCGAGATCAAGCAGGCGGATTCGATCCAGGAGCCAACCCGCCCCAAACATGATGAGAAGCGGAAGCAGGACCTGGATGAAAACGTTCCAAAAAATCATCGCCAAGGGAATGATAGGATCGGGTGCGTTTGTAAATCTTGCTGATGAACTACGGGCTCTCTAATTGCCGCTTGCCTGCCGCTGATCTGTCAGGTGAACGTAAGCGGCATTGCTTCCTCCCATGCCAAGGCTTTGCAGTATGAAAAAGAACGTATTCATTGGGAACCCAACTAGCATGTCTTATGAATGAAGCCACAGTCACACCACTCGATAAATTTGGAGCCCTTGTTATGCAACGACTTCGCGATGTCGCCATAAAGAACCACATCTTACTCCAACGCGGACATTGGAAAGCGCCAGAGCTTCAAGTGCTACAGAATGAGGTCGCCGAGCTCCCTCCAGCAACAAAGGCTCTCTTATTACGGTGCGTAGTTGATGCAGTGGATGTTGGTATTCATGATTTTCTTTTCGCACTCCAGAAATCGCACGAAATGAAGGAAGGTATTGAGGTTTTCGTGGACGGAACCAACATCGCCGCCGCCAGTGATGGGCTTCATGGCGAGCCTTTTGGCGAGAAAGGATGGCGCTCTAACTTTAGTAAATCGATCGAAAGTTCCTAAACGCAACACGTTTTGATCATCCATGAGGTCGAGGATTATCCCGCTTGGAAAAAGGTTTTTGATGGAGCGGCAGGTATTCGGAAGGCGGCAGGTGAACGGTCTTTTCAGGTGCTCAAGTATCAGGCTGATCCGAACCAGATCGTGCATTTCTCGGGATGGACTTCGATTGCGGATGCCCGGCGTTTTTTTGAGTCGCCTGAGCTCGTCAAGATCCGCGAAGACGCTGGAGTAAAATCACCGGAATTCATCTATCTAGAGCAACTCGACTCCGGCACATTATGAAGCTGTTCCATAGCTTGTGAGTGTGTTTCCGGTGGGTTGGTCAAGTGGTAGCTTGTAATGGAAATGCAGGCAGAAGACATCAGCGTCTGCTGAATTAGCTCAGTTTTAAAGAAGCGCGATTATTTAAATGCAAATCGCTTGCGTGAGCGGAGTGGTGCGCTAACTTCCGCGCCTATGAAAACGCTTCTTTACCCTTTTGCTCTGCTTTGGCTCGCGCTTTCGAATGTCTCGGACGCAGAGCCAATCAAGGTGACTTCGCTTTCCACGATTCTGACCGAAATTGCCCGGGAAGTCGGGGGAGATCGGATCAATGTAGTGGCGCTAGTAAAGCCCGGGATGGATCCGCACGAATATGAGCCCAAGCCTGCGGACCTGAAGCAGATGTCAGAGTCGAAACTGGTGCTGGCGTCGGGTCTGCACATGGAGGGCTATCTCGCAAAACTCAAGGAGAGCACTGGAGTGAAAGGGGAGTTGGTGGAGGTTGGGAATGGCATGCCGACCCTGGAGATGCCGCACGATCACGATGCCCATGACGGAGGCGATCATCATCATCACGGCGATCAGGATCCGCACTGGTGGCAGAGCATCGAGAATATGCAACGTGCGGTGAAAATCGTAAGGGACGCATTCATTAAGCTGAGTCCGGAAGGGAAAGTGGACTTTTCCAAAAATGCAGACGCTTATCTCGATAAGCTGGGGGCTTTAAAAAAATGGGCGAAACGCAAAGTGGCGGAATTACCGCGCGACAAACGCAAGCTGGTTACATCGCATGAGGCGTTTCAGTATTTTGCAAAGGAGAACGGTTTTACGCTCTACGCGGTGGAGGGAATCAGCACCGAACGTGAAGTCTCCAACAAGCGCGTCTCGGAGATCATCGGCATCATCAAGCGCGAAGGGGTGAAGGCGGTTTTCTTTGAGAGCATCCGGAATCCCAAAGTCATCCAAGAGATCACCAAGGAGAGCGGAGCGGTGTTGGGTGGAATGTTGTATGCCGACGGACTCGGTGCCGACAACGCCGCGACTTACGAAGGGATGATTCGGCATAATATTACGACGATCGTGGACGCGCTGAAATAATGAGGGGATCGCCCGCCGTACGCCTGCTCATCATTGTCATCGCCATGGGATTGATGGTTATTCCGCTTCGCTACGTGACCAGTAAAACGGTCCCGACGACGTCGGCGGTAAAGCCCATGGAGAAAGCGGCTATGGAATCGGTGGTGCAATTAACGATTAGCGCAACGACTGTATTGGACTTTGAGATTCATCATCTCGGCAAAACCGTGTGGAAGGGTGAAGCGGACGCGACGACGCAGAAGACAGATTTGCAAATGCCATTTCCTGCCGAGGGAATCGAGCTGGTCGTGTTGGGCGAGATAAAAGGCGGGACATTACCCGCAGCGCTCAGGCTTACCGTCGCATCTGGAAATAACGCGGAGATCGAAAAGACCGTATGGGTGGAAAGCAGAACCGTGGACGAAGTCCTACTCTTCAAGCCTTAACCATGAGGACTCCATTTTTGTCCACGGAAGACACGGAAAAACACGGAAGGAAGGCTGTGTCGGAGACGCAGTGCAGTAAGGTAGCGTATGCTTCCAGCTTGCGCATTCAGCCCGGTGCAAGCTGGAAGCATGCACTACATGATGCGGCTTCGCCGCGTTTTCCATTTCCGTGCTCTTCCGTGTCTTCCGTGGACAAACTTTTGCAGCGTCCTGATTAACTCATGTCTTCCCACCGTCTCGAAATCAAAGACCTCACCGTGGCTTACAACCGCGTGCCGGCGGTGCATCACGTTTCGATGGAGATGCAATGCGGTCATTGCGTGGCGTTGCTTGGTCCGAACGGCGCAGGCAAGACGACTTTTTTCAAGGCCCTGGTTGGCCTGTTGCCTTTGGAAAGCGGGAGCGTGAGTTTTCACGGACACAGTATTCGCGGTACGAGCAGCGAACTCGTTTACCTGCCGCAGCGGAGTCATCAGGATTCTGATTTCCCGATCACGGTGCAGGGAGTCGTGGAGCTGGGACGTTATTTGAAACTGGGATTGTGGAAGCACTTTAGTGAACACGACGCCGCTGTCGTGGATGAGGTGATGCAGACGCTCCAGATCAGCGACCTCGCGGATCGTCAAATCAGCGCGCTGAGTGGCGGTCAGCAGCAACGGGCATTTCTCGGCCGCGCCCTCGCGCAAGAGGCGCATGTGTTTTTACTCGATGAACCGTTTACGGGGCTCGACAAAGGCGCGCAGGAAAATCTGAGGGAGACACTTCGTAAAATCACCGCACGGGGAAATCTGGTGATCGCATCGCATCACGACCTCAAAACGGTTCCTGATCTTTTCGATCAGGTGATTTTACTCAACGGCGAGCTGATTGCATACGGCGAGACCAAGGAAGTCTTCACCGAGGAAAACATCCAGCGCACCTACCAGACTGAGGTGTTCTCGGGAGTGCCTCATCATCAACACCGCCACCATCACGAATCATGACGTGGCTTCTTGAACCATTCCGGCTGGAGTTTATGCAGCGTGCGTTGATTGGCTGCGTGCTGATCGGATTTACCAACGGGTTCCTGAGCGCATACATCGTTATGCGCCGGCTTGCGCTCATGGCCGACGCACTCTCACACTCATTGCTTCCCGGCCTCGCGATTGGCGTGATTTTATTCGGGCTCACACCGGTTAGCCTGTTTTTTGGAGCGCTCGCAGCGGCGTTGTTTGTGACTTTGGGTGCGGAGCTGATCTCACGTAGCTCACGTGTGAAGGAGGATACGTCGCTAGGTATTCTTTACACCGTGGCGTTCTCGCTTGGAATTGTGCTGCTGAGCTTTTCCAAAGTGCGGGTGGAGCTACACCACTACCTTTTCGGAAATATTCTGGGCATTTCAAACACCGATCTATGGACGATCTATTGGATCAGTTTGGTAACACTCATCGTGTTGGTAGCCATGCAAAGGCCGTTGCTCGTCATGCTGTTTGAACCCTCCATTGCAGCAACTCAAGGAGTGCGGGTTTCCATCCTGAACTATCTCGTTCTGACGCTGCTGGTATTTTCAATGATCTCCTCCGTGCAGGCGGTCGGCGTGATTCTGGCGCTTGGACTTCTTACCGCACCGGCGGCGACGGTTTATCTCTTCTCCAACTCGTTTACCAAAATGTTTTGGGGTGGGGGAGTCATCGGCATGATCGGCTCCTGTATCGGGCTCTTTCTTTCCTACTGGCTCAATCTTCCCTCCGGGGCGTGTATCGTCCTCGTCCTAGGTGGCATCTTCTGTCTGGCGTTTCTGTTTAGTCCGAAATACGGCGTCTTGCCGCGTATCTTCCGCAAACGCCACCTCCACGAGCAATCGCTCGCCCGTTGGGAAAACCGGACTGGTCTGCACAAGCAGGATGAGCATGGCGACGATAGCCACAATCACTAACCTATCTCTGAAAAGAGATGGTGGGCAGGACAGGATTCGAACCTGTGAAGGCGTAAGCCAGCGGATTTACAGTCCGTAATTTTACTCTGTTGGGTTGAGAAATCGCTATTTTATAGCTATTTTTAATGGTTGAATTGGCTCCTGAATGTGAACGGAGCTACGATTGGAATCAGTATGATGTTTGAATGAATAATTCTGCATTTGAACAGGACAAGCTTCTTACGAAGGACGAGCTAGCAGGCATACTTGGAATAAAGCGGCGAGGTGTTGAGTGTCTCATGAAAGGCAGGAAAATACCGTATATCAAATTGGGCGGAAGAATTCGGTTTAAGCTGAGTCACGTGTTGGAAGCAATCGGTCGTTTGGAAGTAAAAGCGATCCGCTAAACCGTGAGCTTAAATGCTGATCCTGTTTTGAGTTATCTTTTCGATCCGATGTTCATTCACAAGGGCGCTGACAGATTCTCTTAAAATATTGCGCCGCAACTCATCTTTAGCAGCTGTAAATATCTGCACGCTCTTTCTGCCTCGTGAAATCGTGACGTACCATTGTTGGGCGTTTGTGGCGGCGGGGATGGCGGAGTCGGCGAAGATGACGTGATCCACGGTTTTGCCTTGGGATCCGTAGGAGGTCACTGCGTAGCCGCGAACGAACTGCCGGAAGTTTGCGGGGAGAATGCGGCCGTCCTCCAGTTTGATTTCCCCGGACTTTAAAATCTTTCGCACGGTTACGACTTCGCCGTTCGCGAGCTTCCCGCCGTTGATGGCCTTTCCATTCGCTTTGATTTGAATGCGATCTCCTGGACACAGGAAAAGTGTGCTTGGTTGGCAGACAGTCAGAGCGTCAATTTTTCGCGACGCTACAAGCTTTATCCTGCCATCACATTCCACCACTGCTCCTACGTCCGAGATTCCCAATACCTTTCCTGATTGGCCCTTTTTGAAACCAGCGGCGTCACGGTTAAAAACGACGATGGCATTCTCTGGATAATACCGACGATCCAGTTTTTGTGCTGCGGTCATGTCAATCTGCACCAGGCTCAGCACATCGGTTTCGCTCCCATCTAAATGACCTGCTCGTTTTAAACTATAGCGGATGATGTCGTTTACACGGCTGACTTCATTCCGTGTTTGCGAAACGACTAATGCAGACTCACCTGATTGAATGTGTTTCAGATACGACTGAGCAAGTGCAGGGGC
>Ga0209181_10005875_pt1 | contig 17507 bp, 13 predicted proteins | sample MAT05_FD_187208 | JGI IMG/M metagenome (GOLD analysis project Ga0209181, IMG submission 187208) | Freshwater microbial communities from Lake Fryxell liftoff mats and glacier meltwater in Antarctica - MAT-05 (SPAdes) (version 2) | ecosystem: Environmental > Aquatic > Freshwater > Ice > Liftoff...
TATGAATCTGCACCACCTGATCGGCGGAAAAGACTCGCACCAACAATTGCATGCGGCCGGCTATGCGGCCGGGCAGCAGGCATGGCCAAAAATCGCGCGGCTGTTGAAGTAACTGCGTCTGCTATTTATCTGCCATCGAAAGTGAAAGTCGCCATTTGGCGGACCTCTCAAGGCACAAATGGCCCGTAGACCGCGCCAGTGCTTGCGGTTCAAATAGGGGCGGTTTTCGAAGCCTCATTCTCGTATATGGCGAGCCGGGTCAACCATGCATGGGCTGCGATACATCAATAGATTGCGGTGTAGATACGTTCCCAAGCTCAACACTGAGTGCGTTTTTAACGGGGCTGTCGAGACCACACGTTATCAGCGAGGCTTCAATCGGCCGTAAGGACGCCAGGGACAGTGTGAATTTCTTTTCCGCCACACCTAGCGTCAAAGTCATTTGAAAATTAACCAAACAATTTGACTCCTACCCTCGGTGGCCCAAGCAACCCGCCAAATGGAACTTTAGCGATGTATTTCAGCTATGCACTGCCAGCGTGTCGCGAACTGACGTTGCTTTTTAAACCACAGCAATTTCTGCCTGAGGCAAACCGCTTCAGTTTGACTGCATACGCGTAGGGTCATTGCGGTGCTGTAAAACACTATCCCATTCAACCATTGCTGGCAGGTCAAAGGGGTCATTTATTCGAGGCTTTCTCAAAATAATTAACCCCTTTGATTCTGTAATACCTTGAACAATGAATAGGAAACGGAATTACATATTCCGCTGAGTGCTGAGGCGATCCCACGCATCGCGTGAAGCAACGCGCGCATTTTTCCAGTCGAGGTTTGACTCTGCGGCGGACGTATCCCAATCACGTGCAAGATTTGATTCGACATCATCGAAATCGCTATCAGGGTAGCGTTTGAATGAGTCAACACCGTACATAAAGGCCGGGCCGTAATCATCGAAGCTCGCACCATTGACATACGGCCGGCTACTAAAGTTTTCGCGCCAATATGCCTCTTCAATGGTAGGGTCAATGACCTCCGCCACACCCTTGCCCGCAAGGCCGCCGACGACAGCGCCCACAGCCGCACCCACTATTGTGCCAACGGGACCAACTACAGTACCAGCGGCTGCGCCTGCAGCCGCCCCACCTAACGCAGCGCCGACGCCGGTTCCAATCGGATGGGCACCGGGTGCGCCAGTGATTGGATCAAGATTAGCCTTTCCGTCCACTGCCTTGTTCATTTCTGTTTCATGGCGCATGTTTATCTCCTTCAAGAGTTGTGATGAAAAACTGCGACTTCACCAAGAGCATCATATTGGCCGATGCTTGTGAGCCGGATGGCATCGAATTGGACCACTGGTTTTTTCCGCACGCCGCATGAAAACCGTATTAATTACGACCCGTCCTGTTCCCAATGGTGGTGTCGAACGCAGGCGTCAAGAGTGAATTGAACGTCGCGGTGAGTCTGTGTGTAGGAGCACATACGCAAATATATTCTCAGGCAGCATTGTTGCAATGTGGCGGCGGGCAAAACCTCGGCATCAAGACGATACGAAAAAAATCGTCTCTGTGTGCGGCGACGAACCGTAACACGATTTCCTGTCGTGCAAGATAAGAGGCTTACGTGAAGATTATGAGAGGGATGTCCAAGACTTTCACAACGTTTATGTTCAGAAAATGGCCAAAACAAAACAAGCTATCCGATCGTGACCGTGTTGTGGAGTTGACAGCTTAGCCGGGGTGAATGTGACATTGTGGCGAGGATTTTTAGTGCGAGCACCGTGCCCGCATTGATGGCGCGAGCGAGAAAAGTATTGACGTGTGTGGCGCGAACGAAGGGCCTCAGTTATCGAGGATTGCAAACGGAATGGCGGACGCAATCCTGAATAAGCAAATTGTCGTACTGACGTGGAGCGTGAACTACTAGGATTTAGCACTGACGCCGGTGCGAAACATTTTCGTAGCTTGGCGACCGCCAGCACCAATGCGGGCGTAGTGACACCTCTGATAGGCGAACTCAGCATTACGATTAAAGGCAGCGAAACACCCACCTGGACGGAGTCACCGAACTAAGTGGCCGGGATTTGATGCATCAATGTGCAATTGAACGCCGACGTTGGCGGCAAAATTCGCGATCAGCTAGCGTCACATCGCTCAACCTTCCTTCATTCTCGTCAAGAAATTCGTTAAATCCACTGACAATAATCCAGCTGAGAGGTGACTCCTTTGTTGATCCAAGGTCGAGTAGAGCTGGATGAGACGGTCGGTTTGATTGCGCGCCCACTTATCTGTGTCTCGGCTTTGGCGTGGGTCGTCTTCATAAAGGTTTGGCCCTTCTGAAAAAAGGCAGCGGGAGGGTTTGATTCCAGTTCGCCAGATCGAATGTTGTGATGCTGTTTAAATGAACGGGCGGCGTCAGATTGCGCTGCCTACAAGATCGCCATTACCGGCGCGTCAGCCTGATCGGCACGCAGGTAAAAACATGACGAAGGTTTGACCGATGGAACTGGCGACAGCGATTGGATGGGCGTCCGCACTGGTACTGCTATTGACTATCGGGCGGCAAGTTTATGCGCAGTGGAAAGCGGGCACCACGAGCGGCCTTTCGCGCTGGCTATTTATCGGCCAGATCGCGGCGTCGCTGGGGTTCACCATCTATAGTTGGATGCTCGAAAACTGGGTGTTTGTCGTAACGAATATTTTCATCGGGGTTACGGCCTGCGTCGGGCAAGTCGTCTACCTTCGAAACAAGCGCCTGCAGCAAACCGCCCAGCGCTGACCCAGCGAGCGCGACCCGCTAATTATTTCGTGAGTCAACCATTGACATCAATGTGTGCTTTCGAACAGATGCTTCCGAGGGCCGAGGCTACTTTCGTTCGGCTGGTTGGTCACCTAGAACAACGTACGTTTTATCGGAGCTTGTTAGTCTCGTGGCACGATGGCACCAGAAGTGCCGCGCGCGCCATCGATTTGTTTTGTATCGCATCTCGCTTCTCACGCATCTAAGCGCCGCTGGAAACGATTCGCTCGTCGTACTTCAGTGATGAGGATGTTGCAATGTGCGCTTTCGTACGGAAATGCCGCTTGCCGCAAAGTAGCATCGAAGCTTGTTTAATTTCTCAGGAGAACAATCATGTCTGCGACAGATAAATTATGTACGGAGGGTAACAGCGGTTGGCACCGTAAAGTTGCAGTAATCGCCATCGCGTTCTCGCTGGGCACCGGTTTCTGCGGGACTGCCCTTGCTGCGGACAAGACTGCACCCGCGCCGATGGGCTCAATGGAAATGCACAAGTCGATGATGAGCGGCATGAAAAGCATGGAGTCGATGAAGGGTTCCGGCGACATCGACCACGATTTTGCGATGATGATGAAGATGCATCACCAAAGTGCGCTGGACATGGCCAATCTCCAGCTTCAACGGGGCAAAGACGCCACGCTACGTGGCATGGCTAAGGACATCATCAAGTCCCAGAAAAAAGAGATTAAAGCGTTCGACAAATGGCTGGCAAAAAATGCGAAGCCGATGAACATGCCTATGTCGAAATCGAAATAGCCTCCTTTTGCGTGCCCGCGCTAGGAAATAATTGGGGGCACACACTTATGTTGATCGGCCTGCCCCGCTCGCCTCCCGAAAAATAGTGGGCCGAATACTCAGGATGGCGGCATCGGTTGGTTAGGAAACAAAAATCAGCGTTGACAGTGGCACATGTGACCTGAAGCACAACAAAGCTCACCGATCTTAGGCGGGTTCGGCGATGCCAATACGCAAGTTCTTGCAAGGCGACCAGGGTGCACTTGATGGGGTGCTCGGTGATTAAGCAGTAACGGCAGCGACCAACGAACTGGTGACACCGCAAATCAACCAAATCTATGCGCCGCTTAGCACGCTACCTTTATTCGTCAGTCAAGTGTCATCAACCCCTCGGGCGTGCTTGGGCATATTGGATTGCCGCTTGTTCGAGCGCACCGCGGAAATCTGTTCGACGTACGTAACGACAAGAAATGTTCCCCACACCGCAAGGCAGAATCGTCAGGAATGCGAAGTGGAATATTCGAGCATTGCCATCTCCTGGTCCTATTTTCCCAAACACTCCATTTCTGAATTAACCGAGTTAACGTCGAATTAAAGGGGCCAAGCCCGCTTTTTACATTCGTCACGTAAATCTGTCGCGCGCGCAAAATCCACACGCATCGGTAAGTCGCTCTGTGAGAACGCTTCTCGCATTTGATTCATCTGCGCAAGCGTCAAAGGGGGAGGCCACTGCTATGTCCAGATCAAAGTGCGGCTTGACGCGCCGCTGATCCTACATGCTGGTCACCACGCGCGAGCCAAATACAAACGCGGCGTGTCCGGGCGCGTGCTGGTCCAAGATCGCACGAACTGATTCCCGCTCATCCGGCGTCAGCACTACTCGAATTGGGCTCGATTCGATGGTCATGAGTTTGCCGCCAGCAGTCTTGCGAGTAGCGCGTTCGCATCCGACAAAAATTGCGGCAATTCGGCGAACACGCGCTGCGCTCTGGTCGGATCGTAAACATGGCTGGTGATGTTGCGTAGTTCGCGGTAGCCAAACCACGCTGTTTCATTCGTGACAAGACCCTTTTCCGCACCGGCGCGGATCCTGTCCCGAGACCCCAGCGCGTCTATCTCTGCCGGAGCGTCGGATATCGCCTTCAATTGCCGTCGCAGCGACTTCACGTAAAGCTCATGGTTATATTCAAAACGCTGGATTGACGCATCGCGCACAATGGCGTCTGTTGGCCGCAACTTAACAGCATCCAAGGCCTCGGCTAACGAGGCGCTTGCCATCTGTAATGAGCGGAAATCAAGCATGCGTCCCAACGCAATGAGGACGATTAAATGGTGGACGAATGATCGCGCAACTGGTCATGCGGACGGTGCCGCGCAGGGCAGCGGCTTACTTGGCGTGAGCGTCAATGTATCAGACTATTTTCGCCGCGACACGCGCGGCACGGATGGCGCGACTAGCGACCAATTACTCGTTCACCGCACCCCGAATCTGCTCCAACGCCGACTGATCCTCGATGGTCGTCAAATCACCCGGGTCACGCGCTTCACACAGCGCCTGAATCGCGCGCCGCAATAGTTTGCCCGACCGCGTCTTCGGCAACATCGTCACAAAATGTACGCGCGCCGGACGGCCGATGGCACCGAGTTCATAGTCGACGGTGGCCATCACCTCTTTCTCATGCGCCGCTCTTGCTTCAGGCGTGCCAACTAGGCTTGCGTCCTTCACCACGGCGAACGCCACCGGCACCTGCCCTTTTAGTGCATCGGCTACACCGACCACAGCCACTTCGGCAATATTCTTGTGCGCTTGAATCGCTTCCTCAATCTCGCGGGTACCGAGGCGATGCCCGGCAACGTTAATCACATCATCCGTGCGACCCATGATGTAGTAGTAACCGTCTTTGTCGCGCGTAGCCCAATCGAAGGTGGTGTAGACCTGCTCATCGCGGAACATGCCGAAGTAAGTCTTGACGAAACGCTCGTCGTCACCCCAGATGGTTGACATACAGCCGGGCGGCAACGGCGGCACGATGCAGAGCACGCCTTTTTCATCCGCCGCCACCGGTTTGCCGGTCTCGTCGTGTTTGAGTTTGACGTTATAGCCATACACCGGAAAGCTTGGACTGCCGCACTTTCGTGGAGTGTCTTCGATGCCCGGTTGCGCGGAGAGAATCGGCCAGCCGGTTTCGGTCTGCCAATAATTGTCGATGACTTTCACGCCAACGCCGTTTTCGATCCAGTCGCTGGTCGGCTGGTCGAGCGGCTCACCCGCTAGGTAGAGGTAGCGCAGCGATGCGGTGTCGTACTTGGTGAGGTAACTGATGTCGTGCTTTTTCAGTACCCGCACTGCAGTCGGTGAGGAGAACATCGCCACCACCTTGTATTGCTCAACCAGCTTCCACCAAATACCGGGGTCCGGTTTGATCGGCAGGCCCTCGTACATGATGGTCGTCGAGCCGTTGATGAGCGGGGCGTAAACGATGTACGAATGCCCCACCACCCAACCGATGTCGGACGTGCAGAAAAACGCCTCGCCCGGCTTGGTGGCATAAATGTTTGGCATGGACGACGCGAGGGCCACCGCGTAGCCGCCAGTGTCGCGCTGCACGCCCTTCGGCAAACCGGTGGTGCCACTGGTGTAGAGAATGTATGAGGGATGACTCGACTCGACCCATTCGCACGGCACCACTTCGCCTTTGTGGCGCGGCGCGAGTGCGGCGTAGTCCATGTCGCGTCCGGGCAGCACCTGCATCGATTTATCCAGATGCCGGTTGACGATCACCACGTGTTTTGGCGGGTGCTTGGCCAGCCTGATCGACTCATCCGTGAGTGGCTTCAACGGAATAATCTTGCCCGCACGAGAGCCGGCGTCGGCAATGATCATCACGCGCGGTTTGGCATCATCGATTCTTGCGGCGAGCGCGCCTGCGGCAAAACCACCGAAGACGACCGAGTGCACGGCACCGATCCGCACGGTGGCAAGCATGGCGAACACCGCTTCCGGGACCATCGGCATGTAAATCAGCACACGGTCGCCTTTGCCGACACCGAGCGACTTCAACACCGCAGCGAAGCAATTCACCTCTTCCCACAGTTGGCGGTAAGTAAAGGTTCTCGTTTGCTCAACCTCGGAACTAATCCACACCAGCGCGTTTTGGTCGGGCCGTGCCGCAAGATGACGGTCAACCGCGTTGTAGCAAAGGTTGGTTTCGCCGCCGACAAACCACTTGGCAAAGGGCGGCTTACTGAAATCGCACACGTTCTTGAACGGTTTCACCCAGTCAATCGCGGCGGCTTGTTCAGTCCAGAACGCGGCCCGTTCAACAAGTGACCGCTGGTGTGTTGCGCTGTAGGTCGTCATGTTTAGTCACCCGGAATTGAAAAGGGTTGGCGTGACGGCACAGCAGGATGCGCCGCCTAGTTGAACATTACTTCTTCGATCGCATTCAATAGCGCTTTGGCTTTGGCGGGCTTGGTCAGGTAGCCGTTCGCGCCCATCTTCAGCCCCTTCATGATGTCTTCGAGCGCACCCATGCTCGACAACATCAATACCGGGAGCGTGCGCAGACTGTCGCTCGATCGAATCCTGTTGAGAATATCAAAACCGTTGGCGTCTGGCAGTAAGACATCGAGCAACACGAGGTCTGGCTTTAACTTCATACCGGCTGCAATTCCCGCCCGATTGGCGGCGAGGATCACGAGGTAATTTTCCTTGGTAAGAATGCGCTCCAGCAGAGCCGCCGTCACTTCGTCATCTTCCACCACGAGGATGGTCGGCGGAGCCGACGCAGGGGGGCGGCGCGGTGCGTCTGGAAACAGACGTACGAAAAAACCGTTGCTCGTCAACTTTGACTCACCGATGACCGCTTCGTCGCTCAGTGCCTGTTCCTGCTGCGGCGTCGGCGCCGGCTCAGGCACGGCTTTCGACGGGTCAAGCAGTGAAGTGAAGTCGAGATCAAAATCGTCAGCATCTGACATACGTATTGCCTGTTTCGAGAGATTGTTTTTTAAAAGCCTGCAACGCCGGCGCGCAACTGAACCGCGTGATTAGTTTAACAAACGTAGTGTAGAACGCGCGATAAACGCTGTGCTAGTGCAGATTCACCGCAATGCGGCCACGAATGCGGCCTGCCATCATGTCGGCCGCCTCCACCATCACCTCATCGAGCGGGACTTCCCTGACAATCGCCTCGAGCTTTTCGCGGTCAAAGTCCGCGGCCAGTCGCAGCCACGCGCTACGCCGCCGCTCCTGCGACGCCATGACGCTATCGACCCCCACCAGGCTGACGCCGCGCAGGATAAAGGGCGCGACACTGGCTGGAAAGTCCATGCCTTGCGCGAGGCCGCAGGCCGTCACGACGCCACCATATTGTGTCTGCGCGCACGCGTTCGCGAGTGTGTGGGAACCGACCGAGTCAACCACGCCTGCCCAGCGCTCCTTCTGCAACGGCTTGCCTGCCGCAGATAAAACGGCACGATCCATGACCTGCGTCGCACCGAGTGCCTTCAGGTAATCCGCCTCTCTGAGCTTGCCGGTCGAGGCGACCACCGGGTAGCCGAGGCCGGCGAGAATGGCAATGGCAATGCTACCCACGCCGCCAGATGCGCCGGTGACAAGTATTTCGCCGCGCTCCGGCGTTACCCTGTGTTGTTGCAGTGCCATTACGCAAAGCATCGCCGTATAGCCCGCGGTACCGATCGCCATCGCCTCGCGGCTACTCATGCCGGCTGGCAGCGGGACCAGCCACCCGCCTTTCAATCGTGCGAACTGCGCAAGACAACCCCAATGCGCTTCACCAACGCCGTAGCCGTTATGGATGACCTTATCGCCGGCTTTCCAATCTGGATGGTTGCTCGAAACAACGACGCCGGCACCATCAATGCCCGGCACCATCGGCCAGCGTCGCACCACCGGTGCACTATTGGTGATCGCCAGCGCATCCTTGTAATTGATCGTTGAGTACGCAAGCGCCACCTCAACGTCGCCCTCTGCCGGGAGCTGCGCAGGCTTGATTTGGCTAACGCAAGCCGAGAAACCGGCCTCAGTCTTATTGAGCATCATGCCGCGAAAGGTTGACATGGCGAACTCCAAAATGCTTGGTGTCATGGTGGTTACGGCGGTGGGATTGCGCGGGCTAACGAGCGGGCCGCAGCCGCGCTCATCGTGCGGATATCCGCGCCAAACTACTGGCTGGTCTGCAACACCTGGGGATTTCGCGCGGAGGCGTGCTTGCGCGAAAAATACTCTTTCGACTGCATTTCACGCAGCCGCGACACGGTCCGCGCAAACTCAGCCGATACCATCAAGGTGGCATCGCCTCTGGCATCGCTCTTAACGCCACCCGGCGCGGCTGCGCTGTTCGCAAGCCCTGCCGCACCGGCGCGATCATCGACCACCAGCCACTCGGGCGCTGTCTCTGCCGAGCAGATTAACTTGACGCGCTGATCGTAGAACACATCAACCAGCCAGGTGAAGCGGCGCACCACGTCGGCGCGATTTCTGGCATGCAACTGCGGGATATTGGACACAAGCACGGTGTGGTACTGCCCGGCAATCTCAAGATAATCGACCTGACTGCGCGGCTTCATGCAAAGCTCGGCGAAATCAAACCAAACGACGCCTTTTGCACGACGAATGAACGCGATCGGCCGGTTACCGATCGTGATCGCACCGTCGACGGCGTAGCCGGCCTTTGACATCGCCGAGAAGGCTTTGCCGAGTGCGACATCGGCAGCCGCCGTTGCCGGTGTGTGAAAAACCGGAATCGATTCAAGAATTCGCCGCCGATGGTCGCGCTCGCCGGCGATTTCCAACACTTCGAGTTCGCGATTGAGTAGCTCGATAGCGGGCAGAAAACGGGCGCGCTGCAAGCCGTTTGGATACAGATCATCAGGCATATAGTTGGATGTCATGACAAGAACAACACCCTTGGCCGTCAGCAACTCCAGTAAACGGCCGAGGATCATGGCGTCGGCGATATCGGAGACGTGAAACTCATCAAAGCACAACAGACGCAGCTGCTTGGCGATTTTTGTCGACACGGCGTCGAGCGGATCCTCTTCGCCGGTATGGGTACGCATCTCGCGATGGATTTCCTGCATGAACTCGTGGAAATGCACGCGCCGCTTGCGCTTGAGTGTGGATACGTTGAAGAACGCATCCATCATCAGCGACTTGCCGCGACCAACACTTCCCCAGATGTAGAGCCCGCGCGGCGGACGCTTACCGGCGCCGAAATTAGTGACCAGCCGGTTGATCTTGCCCTGCCGGTACTGCCGGTAGTTTTCGATCTCGCCGTGCAATCGATCCAGATGGTTAAGGACGTCGATCTGCGACGGATCCGATTCGAAATCGTGACTTTGGGAAAATTTCCAGTACCACTCAAGCGGTGAGCCCGCCTCGATGTTGGCAGCCTCGCCGGTCTCGCCGGAAATATTCGGCCGCGAATCGGCGCTGGCGTTCATGTCGGCTGTCCGCCACTGCGCCGCCAACGCAATCGACCGGCGGAAGTGAAACTCCTTAATTGGCGGGCGTTTCCAACGATTAATGGCTGGAGGCAGCCGCCAATAGGCGTATTTGGCAAACGGATTTTGGTCACTGTAGCTGGCCAGACTTCATTGGTTCGGCAGTCAATTCTCACTAACTACATGTTCAACGTACGATTATCGACCGCCAGCGCGGCTTCGCGCACCGCCTCGGAGAGCGTCGGGTGGCCGTGCACAATGCGTGCGATGTCCTCCGAAGCCGCCTTGAACTCCATCGCCGTCACCAGTTCTTGAATCAGTTCAGAGGCGTGCGCATGAATAATGTGGCCGCCAAGAATCCGGTCGGTCTTGACGTCAGCGATGATCTTGACGAAACCGCCCGGCTCGCCCTGTCCAAGTGCGCGGCCATTGGCGGCGAACGGGAACTGTCCGGTCTTCACTTCAACGCCCTCGGCCCTCAGCTGCTGTTCTGTCTTGCCGACCCAAGCCACCTCGGGTGAGGTGTAAATGATCCACGGGATGGTGTTGAAATCGATGTGGGGTTGCTGTCCGGCGATTCGCTCGGCGACGGCAACGCCTTCGTCTTCGGCTTTGTGGGCGAGCATCGGCCCACGCACCACGTCGCCGATCGCGTAAACATTCGGCAGGTTGGTCGCGCAATGGTCGTCAACCTCGATCATGCCGCGCTCACTAATCTTCAACCCGACGTTGGCGGCCCCCAGTCCATCCGTATTCGGCACGCGGCCCACCGAGACGATCAACTTGTCGCAGTCGAGTTTCTGCGCGACACCCTTCTCGTCGGTGTAATCAACCGCAATACCAGTTTTCTTGACGGTCACTTTGTCGATCTTCACGCCGAGCTTGATATCCATACCCTGCTCTTTGGTGAAGACTTTCCACGCTTCCTTCTGGATCGATTCGTCCGTGACAGCCAGAAACGAAGGCATCGCTTCGAGAACCGTGACGGCTGCGCCTAGGCGGCGCCAGACACTGCCCAGCTCCAAACCGATCACGCCTGCGCCGATCACACCGAGACGCTTCGGTACCGCAACGAATGCCAGCGCACCTTCGTTATCGCAAATGTTGACGTTGTCCACCACGATCCCCGGCAAGTGCCGCGCCTTCGAGCCGGTGGCGATGATGACGTGCTTGGCTTCAACCGATTCCAGGGTTTGATCTTTAACGTCGCCGTTCTTGACTTCGATAACGTAAGCCGCGCCAGGCGAATTTGGGTTTGCCACGAACGAACCGAAACCCTTCAACCACGTCACCTTGTTCTTTCGAAACAGGAATTCGATGCCTTTGGTCATCTTGCCAACGATGTTGTCCTTGCGGCCCTGCATCTTGGACACGTCAACCTTGACGTTGGAAACACTGATACCGTGATCGGCAAATTTGTGCTCGAGTTTTTCCACGTTCTCCGATGATTCGAGCAACGCCTTTGACGGGATGCAGCCGACATTCAGGCAAGTCCCACCGAGCGCCATCTCGCCCTTGGGGTTCTTCCAGCCTTCGATACAGGCCACGCTGAAACCGAGCTGTGCGGCGCGAATCGCGGCGATATAGCCGCCGGGTCCGGCACCGATAACGACAACATCAAATGATTTTGACATGATGATTTCCCAATAGTCTTTAACGCGATTCAACTAATACGACCTAGCCCAGCCAGACCCTTGAAACGTGCACGCCGAGTGCCGCACAGAAGCCCGCGATCAGGGGCGAAGTACCCGATAACATAAACGGCGGATGCGCTACCAACTGCGACAGCCACAGCGTCGTGCACACCGCAAGCCCGACCCCCGCTGGCACTGCCACCACCTCCCACACAAAGTGACCGAAGAATCTGGCCAGAAAAACGGTGAGAAAACCGGTCAGTACGGCGCCAATCAGAAAAAACACGATCTGAATCACCCAACGTGAAACTCGCGACGAGGACCTGTCCGTGGATCTACCTGTGGATCTGCCTTTCGCCATTTCGATCAGATGCCCAAGAGAGAGACTGGCTCACTGCCCCGCGACGACTTTTCCTCGCGCCTCGCTGGGATATTAGATATCGAGCAGCAACCGTGCCGGATCTTCCAGCGCTTCCTTCATCGCGACCAGTGACAGCACCGCCTCACGGCCGTCAATAATGCGATGGTCGTAGCTCATTGCCAGATAGTTCATCGGGCGAATGACGATTTGTCCGTTTTCGACAACCGGGCGTTCTTGGGTGGCGTGCACGCCAAGGATCGCCGACTGCGGCGGGTTGATGATCGGCGTCGACAGCATCGAACCAAACACGCCGCCGTTGGAAATCGAGAACGTCCCACCGGTCAGGTCTTCGATGGTGAGCTTGCTGTCTTTGGCCTTCTGGCCAAACTCGGCGATCTTTTTTTCAATGTCAGCAATCGACATCTGATCGGCGTCACGCAGGATCGGCACCACCAAGCCGCGCTCGGTGCCGACAGCGATGCCGATGTCGTAATAGCCGTGATAGACGATATCGTTGCCATCAACGGACGCGTTGACGACCGGATATTTCTTCAGCGCATGTACGGCTGCTTTGACGAAGAACGACATGAAGCCGAGCTTCACGCCGTGCTGCTTTTCAAACTTGTCCTTGTAAGTATTACGCAGCGCCATTACCGGCCCCATGTTCACCTCGTTGAAGGTGGTGAGAGTCGCGGCGGTCGATTGCGACTGCACCAGACGCTCGGCGATGCGAGCGCGCAGCCGCGACATTGGTACGCGTTGTTCGGTTCGCTCATTTGCCAAACCCGCTTGCGGGATCACGACAACTGGCGCGGCTGGCTTCGCTGCTGCTGGCGGCGCGGCGGCGGCCGGAACCTCAGTCACCTTACCGGCCACCTTGTTGACAACATCTTCTTTCGTCACCCGCCCGCCGCGACCCGTCCCGCTGACTTCGGTAACATTGTGCTCTGCAGCGATCTTGGCGGCAGCCGGACTCATGACCGGCACGCCGACCGACTTCGCAGGCGTGGTGGGAGCTGTAGCGGGCGCAGCAGCGGGGGGTACTGACAAAGCGGCGGCAGTGGACGTCGTAACGGACGTCGCAACGGCCGTCGTATCGATGGTCGCAATCACTTCACCCGAGACCACGGTGCCGCCGTCGCGCTTGACGATTTTGACCAAAACGCCGTCGGCCGGTGCAGGCAACTCCATCACCACCTTGTCGGTTTCGATGTCGATAAGATTTTCATCGCGCTTGACGGCTTGGCCCTCGCGCTTATGCCACGAAACCAGCGTGGCTTCCGCGACAGATTCTGAAAGCTGGGGGATTTTGACTTCGATCTGCATTTTCTTATCCTTAGTTGGCGCGCAGACGCATACATCGCTGGCGCATTCAAGTGCCTACGACTTTTTCGGTGCGGCGTCCCACGTCAGCGCGACGTCGACGAGTTCCTTCTGCTGCTCATTGTGTTTCGCGAGGTAACCGACGGCAGGCGATGCCGAGGAAGCGCGTCCGGCGTAACCGAGCGTCTGCTCGGGCCGCATGTTGCGCAGCAGATAGTGCTGCACACGATGCCATGCACCCTGATTCGCCGGTTCCTCTTGCGCCCACACTACCGACTTGGCAGCAGGGTAGACGGCCATCTGCGCGGCAAACTCTTCATGCGGGAATGGATACAACTGCTCCAGACGAATCACGGCGATGTCTTCGATACCGCGTTTTTCGCGTTCGGCTACAAGGTCGTAGTAGACCTTGCCGGAGCAGGCAATCACACGCTTGACCTTCTTCGCGTTCAGCTTCGCGGTTTCGCCAATCACAACTTCGAACTTACCATTGGCCAGATCCTCGAGCGTCGACATGGCTTCCTTCTTGCGCAACAGCGACTTGGGCATCATCACGATCAGCGGCTTGCGCGCGGGCCGCAGCGCCTGCCGGCGGATCATGTGATAGTGCTGTGCGGCATTGGACGGCACCACCACCTGAATGTTGTGTTCAGCGCATAACTGCAAAAAACGTTCGAGGCGCGCCGAGGAATGCTCGGGGCCCTGACCTTCGTAGCCGTGCGGCAGGAACAGCGACAATCCGCACAGACGCGCCCACTTCGATTCACCGGACGAGATGAACTGATCAATGACCACCTGCGCCCCGTTGGCAAAATCGCCGAACTGGGCTTCCCAGATTACCAACTCAAACGGCTGCGCCGACGCATAGCCGTATTCGAATCCAAGCACAGCTTCCTCCGAGAGCAAGGAATCAATGATAAGAAAATTACCCTGGTTCGGTGCGATATTTTGTAGCGGCACATAGGTACCGGAATCCCACTTCTCGCGGTTTTGGTCGTGCATCACGGCATGCCGATGCGCGAAGGTGCCGCGACCGCAATCCTGACCGCTGATACGCACCGGGTGGCCGCTCGCCACCAGCGTTGCGTAAGCCAGATTTTCCGCCATGCCCCAGTCAAGCGGTTGCTCGCCCCGGCCCATCTTGCGACGTGCCTCAAGCAACTTCTCGACGGACATGTGGCATTTGAAGTCTGGTGGAATATGCGTCAATCGTTCGGCATAGCCCTTTAGCGTGGCGGCGGGCAGCTTTGACTCATATGCGGCACGCCAGTTCTGACCAATATAGGGGGCCCAATCCACCGCCAGCGGCGGCTTGATCCCGTACAGAATCTTGGTGTTGGTACTCTTGCCCGCATCGAGGCGCGCACGGATGTTGGTCACCAGATCGTCACCATAAGTGGCCCCCACAACTCCCTCCGCAGCGAGCTTATCGGCATAGATCTTGCGCGTCCCCGGATGCTGGGCGATCTTCTTGTACATCAAAGGCTGCGTGACGAACGGCTCATCCTGCTCGTTGTGGCCGAGCTTGCGGAAGCACACCATGTCGATCACAACGTCCTTGTGGAACTTCATGCGGTACTCAAGCGCAATACGTCCGACCAGCAATACCGCTTCCGGATCATCGGCGTTGACGTGGAACACCGGCGCCTCGATCATCTTCGCGATGTCGGTGCAATACAGTGATGAGCGCGAATCGCGCGAATCCGACGTGGTGAAGCCAACCTGATTGTTGACCACGATGTGGACCGTGCCACCCGTCTTGAAACCGCGGGTCTGCGATAACGCCATCGTTTCCATGATGACGCCTTGACCGGCAAATGCCGCATCACCGTGGATCAGCAACGGCATCACCTCATCGCCGGTGATGTCATGGCGGCGCTGCTGGCGGGCGCGTACAGAGCCCTCCACCACCGGATTCACAATCTCCAGATGCGACGGGTTGAAGGCGAGCGTCAGATGCACCGCACCGCCCTTGGTCTGGATGTCAGACGAAAAGCCCTGGTGATACTTGACGTCACCCGACCCCACATCGTGATGTGCGTGTTTGCCCTCGAACTCGGCGAACAGATCCGCCGGAAGCTTGCCAAGTGAGTTGACCAGAATGTTGAGTCGCCCGCGGTGAGCCATGCCGAGTACCACTTCCTTGACGCCTTTTGCACCGGATCCTTGAATGATGTCATCGACCAGCGGAATCAGGCTCTCGCTTCCCTCGAGCGAAAACCGTTTCTGACCGACATACCTGGTGTGTAAATATTTTTCCAGTGTTTCTGCTGCTGTTAATCGATCAAGCAGGAACTGCTTTTCCTCTTCGTTTAGCGAAGGCTGCGACTGGATGGATTCAAACTGACCCTGAATCCAGCGCTTCTGCTCGGTCTGCGAGATGTACATGTATTCGGTGCCGACCGTACCGCAATAGGTACGCTTGACCGCTGCGACTATGTCTTTAAGCTTTGCGCGCTCCGCCTTGCCAGCGATGGTGCCCTGCCACGAACCAAAACCGAACTCGAGTTCGAGATCGGCGTCGGTCAGACCATAGAAACTCAACTCGAGCTCGGGTACCTGCATACGCTCCATGCGCTTAAGCGGATCGAGCGAGGAATTGCGCGCGCCTAGTACCCGATGCGCTCGAATGTATTGCAGCACCTTGAACGACTTCTTGCTATCGCTTGACTCGCCACCGCCGACGTTCACATAAGCGATGCGTTTGGCACCGCCCTGCGCCGCCAGTTGCTCGAAGGCCGCAATCACCGGTGAATGCGGAACATCCTTGTGAGTCTGACCCGCGACGTTCGGCAGACTGTCGAACTGCTTGCGCCAGTTCTCCGGCACCGACGCTGGATCGGCGAGGTACTGTTCGTACAATTCTTCAATGTAGGGCGCGTTGGCGCCGAAGAAAAGTGAGGACTGCTGATAGTCGCGCATCATGGTGGTTACCTCGTGCTACTGATATGTGGGTGCCGCGTTGGATTGCAAAGCTTGAAAGTTGTCTATTGGTGGTGTTCTTGGGGCAAAAATGGCTGGAAATCCCCGCAAATAGTGGTGTTTCCATCTCACATCTGGCGCACTGACAGCGGTGAACTTGTGGGTTGGGTAAACAGGTTCATCGTTTGCCCAACAGTTCAACAAGTACGCAATCACCGAAGTTGGGCTTGGTGAAGCCAGCCCAACTTACTTGCTCATAAAATCTGTTTGATTGATTCTGCAAATTAACTAGAGCTTGAACCCCGTTACCTTGTTTCCTTTGCAACCCGGAGGGAGCGCAGCGCATTGCGGGGCAACGTATCGCAACTTCCTAGCCGGATTGCATTTCATTGGATCCGGGCTACACGCTTTGCAGCAGGGCGGCCCGACTCATTTCACATCCCTACGCTGCGCGCCAACATACAACTGACGCGGCCGCCCGATCTTGTACTCGGGGTCGGCAATCATTTCGTTCAACTGCGCTATCCAGCCCACGGTACGCGCCAACGCAAAAATCGCAGTGAAGAGCGGCACCGGAATACCGATCGCTTTTTGCACGATGCCGGAGTAGAAGTCGACGTTTGGATAAAGCTTTCGGCTGACGAAGTATTCATCCTCAAGCGCAATTTTTTCCAGCGCCATGGCGAGCTTGAATAGCGGGTCGTCTTGCAAGCCGAGTTCGGTTAGCACTTCGTGGCAGGTTTCGCGCATCAATGTCGCCCGCGGGTCGTGATTCTTGTAAACACGGTGGCCAAACCCCATCAGGCGCACGTTGGAATTCTTGTCTTTGACCTTGGCGATGAAATCACCGATCTTGGCGACACCGCCGTCACGCTGAATGTCGTAGAGCATGTTGAGCGCCGCTTCATTCGCCCCACCATGCGCCGGCCCCCATAGACATGCCACACCGGCCGCAATCGCGGCGAACGGATTGGTACCGGACGAAGCGCACAAACGCACGGTTGAGGTCGATGCATTCTGCTCATGGTCGGCGTGCAAAATGAAAATACGATCGAGCGCCCGCACCAATACTTCGTTGACTTTGTAGTCTTCCGCCGGAACAGCGAACATCATGTGCATGAAATTGGCGGAGTAGCTCAAGTCATTGCGCGGATAAATCAGCGGTTGGCCGACGGTGTATTTGTACGCCATCGCGGTGAGGGTCGGCAGCTTGGCGATCAAGCGGATCGCGGAAATTTCGCGCTGCGTCTTGTCGTGCAGGTTGATCGAAT
>Ga0209181_10005877_pt1 | contig 17502 bp, 19 predicted proteins | sample MAT05_FD_187208 | JGI IMG/M metagenome (GOLD analysis project Ga0209181, IMG submission 187208) | Freshwater microbial communities from Lake Fryxell liftoff mats and glacier meltwater in Antarctica - MAT-05 (SPAdes) (version 2) | ecosystem: Environmental > Aquatic > Freshwater > Ice > Liftoff...
CGTGGGAGGCTCGGAACCCGATCTCCTTTTGGAAAAATTCGATCTCGTAACACTCGCACAAAATCGTCCGCAGCAATTAAGCCAGGGTGAATCGTCCCGTCTCGCAGCAGCCCGAGCGCTGGCCACCAAGGCGGATGTGCTCGTCATGGATGAGCCGCTTTCGCATGTCGATCACGCCCGGACTGGAAAATATTGGGCGGCGATACGCGAGACAGTGGAAGAGGGAACGTCACTCGTCTTCTCCTCGCACACGCCAGAACACGTGCTCGCTCTCGCGCAACACGCGGTCTGTCTCCAAGACGGCGAAGTTGTCTTCCAAGGTCCGGTGGACGCGCTTTATCATCGTCCGCCGACTCACGAGGCGATGCTTTTTATGGGAGAAGGAAACTGGTTTGCAGCCGCCGAATGTAAAACCTGGCTCGGATCTGAAAACACCGAAGCGCTCTGCCTACGGCCCGAGACACTCACACTCGAAATAGATGCAGCTGGCGCTTACCGTATCGTCTCCTCACGGTTTCTTGGCTCGCACGCCGAGACCGAATTGCGCGCTATTGATGGAACCACGCGTCTGTTTTATCACCGTCCGTCCGCGCCTTTATCCGCAGGAGCTAATGCGCGCATTGCGGATATTTCCAGGAAATAGCCTTGTCTCCGAGCCGTTGACGGCAAAAACCATCGGCGTCTCGTGAAGAATTCTCCATACCATCCCGAAAGACAATCCCGTCTGCTTTATCGTGCTGCGCTCGTAGTCAGCCTGGCGCTGGGGCTTCTTCTCACCAGCTGCAAACCGCAGACAGAGACGCTCGCCGTGAAAAGCTGGAAGACATGGACGCTGCCGCCCTTGGGGCCGACACAGCCAACTCCACGCAGTCTCACCGTCGGCCCGAACGATCAGCTTGCCGTCCTCGACACAGCTGGACGCATTTTGATCTACAACGCCAATGGAGAATTGCAGCGCCAGTGGAAGATGCTGGATGTGAAATTTGGAAAACCTGAGGGAATCGTCTGGCTGAAAGACAACCGTCTCATCGTCTGCGACACGCATTATTTCCGTCTTACCTGGTTCGATCTAGAAGGTCGCCTGCTCAAAACTGTCGGCAAGCGCGGGCACGGTCCGGGCGAATTCATTTTTCCCGTCGGCATCTGCATCGACCCAGACGAAAACCTCTACGTCTGCGAGTATGGCGGACACGACCGTATCCAGAAATTCACGCGTGAAGGCGAGTTGCTTGCGGAATTTGGGAGTTACGGAACTGAGCCGGGACAATTCCAGCGTCCGAGCGGATTGACCTGGCATAATGGCCAGATTTACGTCGTCGACGCTGTAAACAACCGGATTCATCAATTCACAGACGCCGGAAAATTTGTGAGACTCTTCGGTAAACCGCAGCCGCCTACGCTCAATCTCCCCTACGACATCACCGTCGCGCCCGACGGCTTCCTTTACATCGTGGAATACGGAGCCGGTCGCCTGTCGAAATTTAGCACGGATGGAAAGCTGCTCGGGACATTTGGCAAGACGGGCCAGGGTGAATCCGAATTTGCGACGCCGTGGGGGCTGACCGTGAATTCCAAAATGCAGATATTCATCGCCGACACCAAAAACCGACGGATCGTGACGCTGCAATTGTGATTATTAAAGCAGCTACAGACATAGTAGCCGAGTTTTAAGAAGCGGCAGGTGATGCCGGGTGAACTGTCTTTACTTAACACTTAACACTTAAAACCCCGCTACTGACTCCGGTTTTTCAGCCGTTACAAATTCTCCCCAGCCATCACATCTGTTTCCTTGAGCGGGATTACAAATGGCTCCAATGACATGAGATTTCCATGCGAGAGGTGGTCGTCGCAGATCCGGAAAAAATCCGCCTCCGTCTCAACTCGCCGGATGTCATGCAGAAAGCTCCCGGATGACTCCACCCCAATACCGATGAAGTTCATATATTTCTTCATTTTCTGCACCTGCTGCCGCTCGTTCATGCCCGTCATACATGTCGCTGCATAAAGCGCCTTTATATAAGCGAGCACATCATGGCCGGTGGGTTGAAAAATGGCTTCTGAACGTCGTGCTGCGCGAATCTGCTGAAAAATCCATGGGTTGCGGATCGCGCCACGCCCAATCATCAAGCCGTGCGCACCGGTCTGCCGCAGCACCTCCGTCGCTTTTCGCACCGAATGCACGTTTCCGTTTGCGAGCACGGGACAGGGGACCGCTTGCACCGCGCGGGCGATATAATCGTAATGCACCTCACTGCGATAACCCTCCGCCACGGTGCGTCCGTGCACAGTCAGTAAATCCAGTGAATGCTTTGCAAAAACCGGAAGCAGCTCATCGAAGACAGCCGGATCATGAAACCCGATTCTCGTCTTTACCGTGAACTTCACTTCCACCGCCTCGCGAAGCGCGCCCAGTATCGAATCCACCCGTGGCACATCACGCAGCAGCCCGCCTCCTGCACATTTGCGGTAAACGACCGGCGCAGGACACCCGAGATTCAAATCCACCGCCGCGATGTCATGCCGTTGCAGTTGTTTCGCCGTGCGGACGAGCGACGGGATGTCGTTGCCGATCATCTGTGCGACTACCGGACGTCCAGTCGGGTTTTTTGTGATGGATTCCAGTATCCACTTTTCCAGATTCGAATCGGGATGAACTCGGAAGTATTCCGTATAGTAAACATCCGCGCCTCCATACTCATTCATCAAGCGCCAGAACGGCAGATCGGTCACATCCTGCATGGGAGCCAGCGCAAGCACCGGTTCCCCAGCTTGTAACAGCGCTTCAAACACCTTCACTGAATCCACGCCCTGCACAACTATGGAATCCCCGAGGAAAGTATGCCGCTGGTGGCATCGGTAAAAAACACGTGATAGATCACACGCGCCGACATGTCGTCCTTCGCCCAGGCCCGGCGTTGTCCTTCCGAGCCCAAAACTTCACCCAGGATGCTAAAGCTCTTGATGATCTTGCCGTTCAACACATCGCCCTCTGGGAAAACCGATCCGCTGGGAGGAATAACGCTCACATTAGGGCTCACATCCGTTGCGTCGGTTGCCGTCACACTGAAGTTCATCACAGCACCCGAAGCGCTTGTCGCTTGCACACTTATCTCCGGAGGATGATTTAAAACCGGCGCTACGGTATCAATCGTCACATTGGTGCTCGTCCCCAAAGTGATTGGGTTTGAAAGCGCATCCTGAAAGGTCAGGGTATAAACACCATCAGGGATGACCCCGCCACTGGCGATCTCAGGTGTGGCGGTCGAGGTTGTCGTATCAAAAGTAAACGTATGCAGACCTAGTCCCTCTATTTCACTGGCTAAAGTCAGCTCATGCGCGGTCATCCGGTCATTAAAAGTCAGTAAAAGCGATCCCGACAACGCGACTTCAGGCAGGGTGAATGAAATCGATACAGGACTGTTCGTTATCGTATCAGAAGCCGTAACGATATCGGCGTGGGTGGACGTCGAACCCATGACAAACGCAGCAAGCGCGAAGGCAGCGATCAGGTGCGTGAGTTTCATGGGCGTTTTCTTCAGGAAGAGCACATTCGTTTTAGGCTCCAGAAATGCGAAGATTGCGGGCCGTGGTATCCCATTTCTCTCTGAGGGCCAAGATAAGTTTTGTGACGCAACAGGGAAGATCGCCCCATGGGCAATTATCGCCAGCACTCAAGGCACGCATTAGGCTCCACTTTCTGGCGAACCATCCGCTTATGCGCGCGAATCACACATTGATGGTAAAATTGCTGGTTTTAGTGTGCTCCATCACGCTGGTTGCTGCGATGGTCTTCCCTAATCTACTAAGGGTGCGCAAGAAGGTCAGAATCACTAAAACCCATAAAATAAAACCGATCGACGCGGTGATAAAGCAATATGAGGTCAAGCTCACAAAGCATGACCGTAAAGCGCTGGATGAATTTCTGAAACATCTCAACTATAGCGATCTGGAGGAAATGGATGCGCTGACGAGTGCGGATGCCGGAAACATGGATACGCCACTCTTCATTCCCGATCTGAATCTTTCTCCGGAAATGCAAGGGCCTGAATTGCCCGGCAGATGGAAGCCCCGGTGAACCGCTCGCCGAATAGCGAGACGACTTCCAGGCAAGGCGCGGGCACGGAAAAAATCATCAATCACAATTCTCTCCCTCCAGCCGGGTGTTATTAAAAGTGGGGCCAGTTGAGGGTAGAAGCGGCGGCGAAGCCGCCCGATGGTGCGCAAGCTGGAAGCCAAGAGTGTTCGTTAGGGCTACGCTTCGCATGCCGAACACTCTTCGCTGGAAGCTCGCGCTACTTTGCTCCGCGCCTCCGGCTTCTCCTGTCTTCTCACTCATCTTTTCATTACACCCGATGCCGAGAAGCACTCAGCCTCTGCACTTGCTCATCATCTGATGGACTCTTAGCGTGCGGCGATGTTTGTGATCTCTAAACCCGGGCGTATGCGGAGTCTCTGACTGAATGGGTAGGCTGCGCGCGATATTCTTCCAGGTCTTTCCCCGTCCACGACGCAGGGTGAGCCTGGGTGCGCTTTTGCCACTGCTGATTTTTCTCGCCGCGTTTGCCGCCGTGGTGCTGACCCTGGAAATCCAGGCAATCCTGCGTTTTACATGGAAGCCAGCCTTCTGCTTTCTGCTGGCTGCTCCGTGGGTGTGGTGGATTCATTGCACCGGTGACAGCGGGCTTTCCGGCTGGCGCGCTCATGCGGCACTGATCTCCCGATTCATCCTGGTGGGTCTCTTCACCATGCTGCTGGCGGAACCGCGCGCCGTGCGAAAATCTGACACCCTCTCGCTGGTCTATGCGCTCGATGTCTCGAATTCCATGGGAGAGAAAGTATCCGACAAGTCGCTGGAATGGATTCTGAACTCGGTGGCCACCAAGCCGCCAAAGGACGAGGCAGGACTGGTGGTGTTTGGGCGCGACGCCGGGGTGGAGCTTCCTCCGAGACAGTCGTTCCCGTTTGAAACGATCAACTCCAGCGTGGGACGCGATGGCTCGGATATGGCAAAGGGGCTGAGTCTCGCTGCCGCGATGCTGCCGGAGGGAAATGAAGGCAGGCTCGTGCTGATCACTGATGGCAATGAGACGGAAGGGAATCTTTCCGCCGTCCTCGACGAGCTCAAGTCACGGAAAATTCCAGTGGATGTGCTGCCTGTCGGATTCGATTTCCAGCATGAAGTCTGGCTGGAGCGGCTGGATTTACCCAAGACCATTAAAAAGGGGGAAACCTACGATGCCCAAGTCCTACTGTCTTCGCTGAAAGATGGACGCGGCAAATTGCGGCTGGCGGAAAACGGACAGAATATTTTCGAGCAGGAGATTTCTTTCAAGTCTGGCAAAAACCGCTTTCCCATTCCCTTGCCGCAGCGCGATCCTGGTTACTACGAATATGTCGCCACCATCGAACCGCCAAAAGGCGAAGACTCCTGGAGCGAGAACAACATCGCGATGGGCGATATCTTCCTCAAAGGCGAAGGTAAGATTCTGATCGTGACCGATACGCACAGCGATACGCGCGACTGGGAGACGCTTGCTGAAGCGCTCAAACAAAGTGAACGCGCAGTGCAGGTGAAGATGGCGTATGAATTTCCCCGGGAAGCGCAGGCGCTGCTTCCCTACGATCTCATCATTATCCCAAACGCCCCCGCCGATGCGTTCGATCAAGTCCAGATGCAGGCACTGCACGACGCGGTGTATAATCAGGGAATCGGCTTTATCATGCTCGGCAGCAAGGAGACTTTCGGGCCAGGCGGGTATCACCGTAGTATCATCGAGCAGGCACTTCCTGTGGACATGGATGTGGCGCAAAAGAAGGTGATGCCAAAGGCCGCGCTCGGTCTGGTGCTGCACACGTGTGAGTTTGCAGAAGGAAACACCTGGGCAAAGCGCATCGCCAAGGAGGCGGTTCGTGTTCTAGGGGCGCAGGACGACGCGGGGATCATCAATTATGAGAGTGGGGTGAATAAATGGATTTTCCCGTTCACTCCGGTGAAAGAGTTCGAAGGAACGATGCTGCCGCTGATCAATGCGTCTCAGCCGCAGGATATGCCGGATTTTCAAGGTATTCTCCAGATGATGTTTGATGCTTTAAAAGCGAATGATGCGGCCATGAAGCATTGCGTCATCATCTCAGATGGCGATCCGTCTCCTCCGTCACCGCAATTACTGGGGATGTTTCGGGACGAAAAGATCAGTATCAGCACGGTGGCAATCAATCCGCATGGCGGGCAGACCCTCGACTTTATGCAGATGATCGCGGACGCAACCGGTGGACGTTTCCATCATGTCGACGATGCGGAAAAGCTCCCCGGCATTTTCATCAAGGAGGCGAAGACGATGAAGCGCTCCATGCTTCAAAACAAAGTCTTCGCTCCATCAGTGGAGTTTCCGTCGCCTATTTTGAAAGGGATTGAATCCATGCCATTACTCCATGGCTACGTGCTGACGACTGCGAAGCCGCGTGCGAATGTGATTTTACAAGTGCCGCCCGGAGATGCCGAAGCTGCGGCAGGCGACATGCCGGAGCCATTGCTCGCGATCTGGCGTTACGGCGTGGGAACGACCGCCGCCTGGACGAGTGATTTCTCTCCAAACTGGGCGCGTGACTGGCTCCCGTGGGAACAGTTCCGCGCATTCACCAAACAGCTGGTCACGGAAGTTTCCCGCGTGGAAAGACAGAGCGACATCACGGTCAGCACTCAGGTATCAGGTTCGCAGGGCGTGATCACCGTGGAAGACAACGCAACCAAAGAGGTCTTCATGGAAATGAAGGCGCGCGTCACGGGTCCGCGTGACCAGAAGCTGGATGTCACGCTAAAGCAAATCGGGCCACGGCGTTATCAGGCGCAGTTTCCGTTGTGGGGCAAGGGGCGGTATCAGATCGCCGTCGCGGGCGAGGGATTGTCGGCGGGAACCGATGCGACAAAGCGCAGCGAGCAGGCAGTCGGGGGATTTGTGGTGCCGTATTCGCCCGAGTATTTGCGTTTTAAAAGTAATCCGATCCTTATCAAGGAAATCGCTGCGCGCACAGGTGGACGTCTGCTTACAGACTCCGACACCAAGCTTTTTGATCGGGAACGATCCATCCGTGAAAGCTCAAAACCGGTGTTCGACTGGTTCCTCCTCGCACTGGTAATCATGATTCCGCTGGATGTCGCCATTCGACGTGTGCAACTCGACTGGGATTCGATCGCCATCAAGCTGGGTCTGCGCAAAAAGCAGCCATCTACCTCAACCATGGGCGCTTTGCTTTCGCAGAAAAAGGCATGGCAGGCGCCAGCTGACAGCGCCCCTAAAAAGCCAGTTATCCGTTCCACAAGCGCACTGCCTCCGCTTTCCACACCAGCTTCACCTGCCACCTCGACACCGTCGCCAAAACCCGAGGCCAAGCCTTCCCCTGCCGACGAGAGCGAATCGAAGAGCACCACCGCGAGTCTGCTGGCACGTAAACGCAAGCGGCAGGACGGCGATCAGTGATCTACTTGGAAATTTAAACTGCCGCTACAAGTGGCTGCTGTCCCCCATCTTATTTTATGAACGAATGCATTGAGCTCCACGATTCCATGCTGGTCGCACTTTTCTTCAACGACGGCAAAACAGTCATCTCGTTCTCCCCCGTCTACATTCACCGCTCCAGGGGCACACCTGGGGTAGATTCTGGTTCCGTGTGGTTGCAGTCAGCAACACTGACTATTACCGGAACGTCCCTCGGTCCGGTGGCCGAGTTTCCATTACGCGTCTCAGACGGTTCACTTCGTATTGGTGACAAGCTCTACAGTAACTGCATCCCGAGCTGCGGCATGTTTAATAGTCCTGTTGAGCTTTGTATGGTTCTCGATTCGGCTGAGAGTGTGATTATCCGAGGTGACCACCTCACAATTGAGCTACACGGGGAACCATCCCATCTCGAAGACTTTCAATCATGAGCCTGTTCAAAACGCTTCAACGCTTCTTCTAGATTGCGTTCTGTGGCTGCTGGAAATTAGGAGCGTAGAAAGCTCACATTGGCAGTAGCCAGACATCCACGGCAATTCCACTCACGAACGCCGTACCCACGATTGCGTTGCTGGTAAAAAAAGCCTGATTGATGCTCGCTGTATCGCGTCGCTTTGCGCAGCGATGCTCGTAGAGCAGCATGCCGACGACCACACTCATTGCGATGGCATATCCAGCGCCCAATCCGGCCAGCCAACCAAATAGCAAAAACAACGGCAACATCAGCCAGTGGAGCAACTGCGCAATCCTCAGGCTTTTGTCCACACCCAGCCGAACGACCATGGAATTGAGCCCTTCTTTTACATCAAATTCGTAATCCATGGTCGCATAGATCATGTCAAACCCTGCGACCCAGAGCAGCACACCTGCAGCTAGCACAAGCGGCGCCCAGGCAAAGCTGCCTGTGATTGCGAGCCACGCACCCACAGGCGCGGCGGCGAGTGCGAGCCCAAGGAAAAAGTGACTCCAGCTCGTGAATCGTTTGGTCAGCGAATAGAAAAAGATGATCACGAGCGCGACTGGCGAGAGGTAAAAGCAAAGTCGGTTGATCCAGAATGTCGTGCAGATAAATGCCGCGCTGCAGATGAGCAGAAGCGCAACCGCGGCGTTGCGATGAAGCAACCGGTGACGTCCCTCGGTTCTCGGATTCCGTTTATCAATCTCCCAATCCACAAGGCGATTGAAACTCATCGCGGCGGTCCGGGCAAAAACCATGGAGAGAATAATCAGCCCCAACAGTATCCATGACGGCAGCCCATTTGCAGCAACCAGCATCGCGCCGAGCGCAAATGGCATCGCAAAAATCGTGTGGGAAAATCGTACGAAATTTCCGATCCGAAGAACCAGTGGTCGGGAAGTCTCCGCTTCGCTATTCACGCTTTTCGTCGCGGGGACGGGCTGCGTCCGGTTCGTCGAAGATCGAGGCGAGGCGGTCATCTACACGCAGATCGATCAGCTTCCACTGATCCTCCGGCTTGTAATAGTAAAACCTCCAGCGCAGCGGGAAATCCTGCCCGAGCGATACACAGGTGAGGCTGAGCAGACGTTCGCCGACTTTTTGGGTTGCGACAATTTCGTGTCCTTTCATTCCACCGAAGACCGCGATTGCGTCTTTGGTTTTTGACTTCAATGTTTTTACGTCCTCCGCGCGCTCGGCAATCTTGGTGCCCTTGGTTAGCCGGTCGTATGCGCCATCAATGTCCTTTTTTGCCAGTGCAGCAAAAAACTCCGCAATGTTTCTGACCGGATCCATGGAGGCTTCCGCTTCCGGTGCAGCCAAAGGAGTAGCTTCCGCAGGTTTTGTATCGGTAGGTTTGCTTTCTGAAGTGGGCTCGGCAGCCGCTTCCTTGTCCGCCGGTTTCGCTTTGTCTTTATTTTTGGCGTCAGACTTTGCGGGCTCTGCCAGCAGAGTGACAGCACTTGCGAGCAAAAGGTAAAAGGGGAGGCGCAGGTTCATGGAGGTAAAGGAAAGGAAAAAGGATGAAGGGTGAAGGAAAAAGTGATTCAAGCATGCACTTCGTTGGCTCATTCGCTAAGGAGATGTTCGTCGGCGACGGTTCAGGAACTTGAAAAACACGAAAGTTTCTCATGCGCGCAGGGTGGAAAACGATTATCCGAGGACTAAGGGATTGTGAGGTTGAAGAATTTTACGCCCAGTTGACCAGAGACGATTATAACATCAACGGCGCGCCCCCCTAGAGGAAGGCGCGCCGCTGACAATAATTAACTGAAATTGCCGGAATTAGATTCTTTCAATTTCTTCCCGAAGCTCCTCTTTCGTGCGTCCGAGCTTTTTCTGGAGACGCCCCAAAAGTTCGTCCTCCTTGCCTTCTGCAAAATACAGGTCGTCATCTGTCAGGTCTGCATACTTTTGTTTGAGTTTACCTTTTATTTCATTCCAGGTGCCTTTGATTTCGAGTTTAGTCATGGTTTAGATTGGGTTGTTTTTAAGAAAACACCATCCGCTGCCGACCCGGCATATCAGGCGTTGGCTGCATCAAGCAGCAACTCGCGATATTGGATGTGTTTCATGTTCACTCATTGCTTCGAAAGCAAAGGCTAGTTTGCGTGTTTCATTTTATTCCCGGGAAAATTCATAAGACCAGCCAGCTAGCCTCGAGCGATTGAATTCCAAATACGACACTCGTATTTAAACATTTAACTACACACACCTATGAAAAAAACCATTACCACACTCGCCGCCATCACATTGGGATTCGGATTTTCCGCCTGCGACTCCAAACAGGAGAATGCACGGGATAAAGCCATCGAAAACAAGGCGGATCAGCTTGATGACAAAGCGGACGCCGTTCGCGAACGTTCTAAACAAGACGCGGCAGCCATCAAAGATGGCGCGGAAGCTCGCCACGAAAACAATGAAAAGGCGGTTGATGCTCACCAAAAATCCGCCAATAAAATTGTTGATGCAGATAAGAAAGCCGCTGATGCCAGCGCTGATCATCTAAAAGCTCAGGGTGAGAAAATAGCGGATGGTCTCGAAAATAAAGCCGGTGCGGTGCGCGAGCAAAAGTAATTAGATTCCTTTCTTTGCAGTAATAAAACGTATCAGCCGTGTGTGAGCAGTCGCTCACACACGGCTTTTTAGTTGGCTCATTTTTTCATGCTCATTTCTTGCGTAAAAAAACCGGGGATGGCGTGTCGCCATCCCCGGTTTTTTTGACCTTCCTTACAGGCCTTAAGCGTTCTCGCGCTTCATGAAGCGCTTGGCTTCTTTCTGAGCCTGATCAATCGCCTCTTCCAGGCTTTCGACTGACTGATCGAATGTGTAGCGTTCGCCCGACATCCGCACTTTGATCTGCTCTGGCGTCAGTTTTGCCAGGTTCATGCTGAGCTGTTTATGTTGCATATCCAACGCTACCAGACGCGTCTTGAAGTAATCCGGAGAAGAAGCTGAGTGATTCGTCATCAGAACCGTAATTTCTTTTGCAAGCTCATTGAGAGTCAGGGTGGCTCCTTCACGAAAAACAACAGGGTCTTCACTAAGGTAGCCTTTTGTTTTAATCCAAGTCGCACGCGTTGCATCACTGACACTATCAGCGACATTGCTTGCAGCTTCCTTGGTGTCATGAACGACTTCTTTGGTCGTATCAACCAAGGCCGTTCCGGCTTCACGGGTCTTTTCCGTGAGTGTTTTATTGTCGCCTACAGCTCCCCTGGCAAATGCCAGACTGGCTGCCAGGATAGTGGTTGTTAGTATTGCTTTCATAGGATTGGTTTGTTTGCTTTTAACGGAAAAAATTACGAAACCATTTCCCTATCTCGCTGAGTCCATGACTGGCGCGTTGACTCCGGACATGTTCGAGCCCCTCCTGCACCATAGAGCTGCCACTGGAGGCCAGATCGGAGGCGCGATCGGATAGTTTATGAAGGCGCGCCTGAATGTCCTTGAGCATGGCTGCTCCGCGTCCGAGCGGTGGTTCCGGCTGCATCGCCCTGAGGGTGACTGCAATGGCGAGGCCAACACCTGCTGCAATGAGCAGCGCACGCGTAGGATTTTCGCGAATGCTGGCGTCAATTTTCGAGCAGCATTGATCATTAGATTTATCTACGGTTTGGTTCATAAGGATTCAGGGTTGGTTGGTTTTCGGTTTTGATAAAAGTCACACACGCGCAGAAGCCCGAGGAAAAGCAGGATTGGACGCGCCAGTGCAAAAACAAGGGAAGCTACCGCTCCGACAATGATTCCGATCGGAAGGAAATTCAGGAGAAGCCCTATGCTAAACGCAGATACGACCGCCTTGGTTGGTTCCTGACGTGCGAATTCATCAGAATGCGCCAGCAATTGTGTGATTACTTTTTCTCCTTTGTCTTTTTGGTGATCTTTCTTCATGTCATCCACCAAATCGCACCCACACTCCCGGATGCGCGTGTTTATCAGAAAAAATCATCGAGACGCATCAATCGTGTCTTCACATGTATTAATCGCCACAGCATTGGCATCCGGCATGACCTTCACGTTTTTCATCCGCGCATAGACCTGTGTTACCTCTGCTCCAAAAAGTAAAATCACCGACGCGTAATACACCCATAACAGCACAAGAATGAGCGAGCCGGCGGCTCCGTAGCTGGACTCAACACCAGCTCGCCCTAGGTAGAATGCGAGACCGAATTTGCCGAGTTCAAAGAGCACGGCGGTAATGACTGCACCGATTCCCACAATGCGAAACGGCACTTTTGCATCTGGCAACACCACAAAGATGGCGGCGAATAGAGCGGCACTTACCAAAAGGGAACCACTTAAATTGATACTCAGCCAAGCCCAAGCGGGTATCTGCACTAGGTCTCTGGAATATTGATCTATCCCTGCGAGCACCGTGCTGAGAAACAGAGAAATCAGTAGCAAAAATCCGATTACGAGCACCATGCCAAATGACAAAAGACGGTTTCGTATGAAAGATTTTATCCCTCCATGCGGACGGGCTTTTACCTCCCATACTGTATTGAGCGCTTCTTTCAACTGTCCGAAAAAGCCGGACGCGCCAATGAACAGTGTGGCAAATCCGATTAAGGCAGCCATCACTCCGTCATTATGCCCAGATGTGTTTTTGACAATCTCTTGCACTGCTGCCGCTGCCTTTGCTCCCATATACAGCTGTAGTTGTTCATCCAGTTGTCCTCTCACTGCATCTTCACCAAACACCATGCCGGCAAACCCCACGGCAATGATCAGTAAAGGCGCGAGAGAAAAAACGGAATAGTAGGAAAGTGCCGCGCTGAGACGCATGGCATTATCCTCCAGGAAATCTCTGCCCGCATCGCGCAACAGATGCCAAGAAAATGCAAACATGGGAGATATACGCATGCTCACTTAACGTCCATTGCACACATCCCAGATGCCTAAAGTTTTAAATCTACAATCATCAACACCGCTGGATGATTATTCTTTTGAAACATCCGCAAGTATGTTCAAAAACGTATTTATACCTAATGAGTAGTGATATCTGCATTCCCTTACCACATGTTGCGTCCTTTATCCGACTGCTCACCCACGATGTAAGAAACAACCTTAGCGGTTTGGATCTTGAAGCCGCATATTTGTCCGAGGTCATGACCGGAGACGATGAGGCCAAGGATTCCCTGAAGCGTCTGCGCACGCAAATTCATACGATTGCGAACGAGATGAAGGAGCTTTCGAGTAAGATTGCGGATCCGCGAGTCACACGGATTCCGATCTTGGCCAGAGATCTTTTTCTGATCTGGCGCGATATTCCCATGACCATGGAAAAGCCGGTGACTGCGGAGTGGAGTGAAACGTTGGGAGAAGAAAATATAGAGGTTGATCCTATGAGTCTTTCCAAAGTATTCGCCGAACTCTTCCGTAACGCGCAGGTTTTTGGCGGCGACGGACTGAAAGCATCTTCCTTTGTAAAAGAAGCGTATGCGTTTTTTGAATTACGGGAGAATAAATCTGAGCCGGTTGAACCTCAAGAATGGCAGGATAAGCCGCTGCTTTCATCCCGTCGCGGTGCCTACGGATTGGGGCTCTGGCTGGTAAAACGCACTGTGGAAGCAAATGGTGGGACGTTTTCTCAAGCCTACGATGAGAACTCGGAAATCTTGATCACCTCCCTCCGCTTCCCGATAAGTTAGACACGGGAAAGCGTTTCACCACGGCATTCATCTCCCGTCTCTCCATGAATAAAATTCTGAAATTTGCGTTAGCTGCGTTGATTCCGATAGCCCTGATCGCAGCGAGCGTATTATTCATGCAAAATAGTGGGTCAGATTCTTTCATGCCGCATTCTCACTGCTACATGCTCAATAAGAAGCTCATCAATCTGCATGGAGTTTCTGATTTGTTCATCGGCTTGGCTTATGTCGCGATTTCCGCAACTCTGACCCTTCTGGTCATCAGATCCCGGAGGGATCTTCCCTTTCACTGGATGATGCTTTCATTTGCTCTCTTTATTGTGGCGTGCGGAGCGACGCACTTTATGGAGCTCTGGACACTGCACTCCCCCAATCCACGCTACTGGCTTTCGGGTTGGGTGAAAGTTGTCACTGCCATAGCCTCCGTGGTGACGGCGGTTATTTTGCCCTTTCTAGTTCCTAAAATACGCGAAGTGCTCCAGTCCGCGAAATTCGCTCAGTCCCGCAAGGAGGAGCTTGAGAAAGCCTACGCAGAATTAAGCGAACTTTATAATCGCGCCATCGCAGGTCAGCCTGTTCGCGTGAATGATGGACCGGCGTCCGAAGAACTTCGTATTCCCGGCGGAGAAAATTTGGCGATGGTCGCCAGAGAGGTGAGCGACCATGCGCGTGATTTGGCAAAGGCAAAAGAGAGCGCTGAAAGTGCAAATAAAGCCAAGGATCAGTTTCTTGCCGTGCTAAGTCATGAACTGAGGACACCGCTGACTCCCGCACTTGCCGCCGCCAGCAATCTGGAAAATGCCGATCAAATTGACCCCGCAGAATTAAAGGAATCACTGGCCACCATACGCCGAAACATTGAGCTGGAAGCACGTCTCGTGGATGACCTACTGGATCTCACTCGTATCAGCAAAGGAAAGTTACATGTTCACTTTTCCACCATTGATATTCACGAAGCAATCAGACACGCCCTTGAAATGTGCAAGTCAGAGACAAGCGCAAAAGGGAACATAGTCACTGTGGAGCTGAAGGCTTCAGAGCGTCATGTACGCGGTGACGGTGCCCGCATGGCGCAGGTGTTCTGGAATCTTTTGCTCAATGCGGTGAAATTCACCCCATCCCAGGGAACATTACACATCAGCACCACCAACCACACCGCCACCTCTATTTGCATTGCCATTCAAGACAGCGGAATTGGGATCGAGCCGGATATGCTCGCTAGAATTTTCGATCCATTTCAACAGGGCGAGGAATCCATAACACGCCGTTATGGAGGACTTGGTTTGGGATTAAGTGTCGCCAAAGCATTGGTGGAAGCGCACGGCGGGAAAATCACCGCTGAAAGCAAAGGAAAAGGAAGTGGTTCAAAATTTAGCATTGAGTTGGACATCACTACTCCACCGCCTGCGCCTAATATTTCTCAATCAGACTCCATCCCTGCAAATCAGTCCAAACTCCGTGTCTTGCTCGTTGAGGATCACGCCGATACAAGGTGTGCGTTGGAGCGCCTCCTTAAACGCTGGGGGCATGAGGTCCAGTCTGCATCCACAGTTGCACAGGCGACTGAGTTGTTCGCCAATTATGAAGCCGACCTGTTACTGAGTGACATCGGTCTCCCTGACGGAACGGGAATGGAGCTACTGGGCGCATTACGTAGTCGGCGAGAGATCAAAGCCATCGCAATGTCCGGTTATGGAATGGAGGCGGATTTGGAGATGACACGCCACGCCGGTTTTTCAGAACATCTCATCAAACCAGTCTCTGCGGAACGGCTCAAAGATTCGCTTGCGAGAATGATCGCAGCGGGAGTCTGAGAAGCTCATCTACTCAAACTAACCCGGCACAGCAGCCGGCAACGCAATAGGATACAGCGCGGTGTTGGTGGCAGTTCGTTAAAGACTGTTGAAATACTCAGCGACGCATTTCGCTGGGGCAAAATTTTACTCTTTGTCTTGCTCTTGATCTTACTCCAAGCGCACGTTTTCAGAGTAAGATAAAGAGCAAGACAAAGAGTAGGAAGCTTCGCTTTCATTCATCCCATTCTTAGCTGTGACTATTTAAAAGGTTTATCCGCGAAACACCGAACACGCGAAAATAAAGGCAGAGAAGCAAGGAATGATGAGCAGAACAGTTCTCACCAAACAGTGAGTGATTTCGTTACGCTTTAGTTCCGTATAGCGTGTGGTTTTCCTTTCCGGTCTTCGCTATCCGGTCTCCGGTTTTGCATAGTCGCGGCTAAGCAGGCTGCTTGTATATCTTCAAGGAAGCCTTGACCGATCTTTGGAGTATTACGCGTGACTGGGAGCCCATTCCTGCTCGCCTCCCAGAGCGAGTAAGGCATTACGCACCTTGCGAACTGCAAGCTCGATCCGTGTCTTGATGGTTCCCAGAGGAATACCGGTACTAGAGGCGATCTCGCGCTGACTCATCCCTTTATAAAAGGCGAGCTGGATCGCTTCCTGTTGAGGTTCCGGCAACGTAGAGATGACTCGCTGTAAAATCTCGCTGTGATCGGCATTGACTGCCTCCGCGTCGGCGTTCTGGCTCGTCGGGGTATGCTCTGCGTCATGCTCCGTTTCGGCGCGAAGGCGTTCTTCCACTCGAAAGTAAGCCTGACGTTTGCGCAGTTTATCAATAGCCCGGCGGCGCGCCAAGGTGACAATCCATCCCAGTGCCTTACCTTTCTGTTCGTCATAACGCTCAGCCTGATTCCAAATCTCCAAAAAAATCTGCTGCATTAGATCGTCCACATCAGCGTTATTATTAATCATTCTGGAGACAATCGTGCGCAGCAGTGGCATATGTCGCTCTAACAGCATCGCCAAAGCTGCATCGTTTTTGTGTGTGATCTGTAGCATCAACTGTTCATCGGTTACCAGAGGCTCGGTCGAAGTAGTGTGCGTCTGACTTTGTATATCTTGGTCGAATTGGAGAATCATAGGATGTGTGGTTTGAAATGGTCTTGCTGGTGACGATTCCTTTATTGGCCTTTGCCGTGCCAACCCAGTTTTCCTCTGTAAACCCTACTTTGACGTGAATGAAGTGTATTGTATCGTTACACATCTAATGCGTAGCATGACACTTTTCTGACAGCTTTGAGTCTCTGAATTTTAGCGTTTGGCGATACATCCGCATCCGACGGAAGCAACGATATAATTTCTACTATGAATACATTTACGATCGACGGTTCTTGGAACCAAATAAAGGGCAAGCTTCTCCAGAAATTTGCACAACTCACAGACGACGATTTGAGTTTTATCGAGGGAAAAGGGGAGGAGCTATTTGGTCGGCTCCAAACCAAACTCGGTATGGGAAAGGATGAGCTTTTCGAAATGCTGGAAGAGCTGAAATCTACTCTGCACGGAAGTGCTCTGCGGCAAAAAGTGGAGCAGGCAAAAAGTAAAGTAGCGGAAATCACCGAGGATCTGCGTAACAAGGCATCCCATATCGCTGATGACATCAAAGTTTCGGCCAGCCTTAAGGCCGGACAACTTAAAGCCCAGGCCGGAGACGTGTATATCAATGCACGTCAGCGCGCGAACACCCTGCACGAGAGCATGAATAAACAAGTAAGACAAAAACCAAGGCAATCCGTGCTTGCCGCGCTGGCTGCGGGCTTTGTCTTGGGGTTGCTCGTGCGGCGCTAGTGTAATCCGCCCAGCAGAACGCAACTTATCATTATGAAGGCGTTCGGCGATTTCAAACCCACACTTGAGAGACGGAAGTTGATTCCTGCTGCTTCTCAGACAATGCAAACGCTTCATTGATCCTAAAAACCGCAGTTGAGAGCGACTGTTGGAGCGTGGTTTTGAGGATAAGGAGAGCCGATGATATGTCCTTTTAAAAATCGGAAGTAAACGCGGCTCAAAATGAGCCTCCAAACATCCATCTGGGT
>Ga0209181_10005878_pt1 | contig 17501 bp, 15 predicted proteins | sample MAT05_FD_187208 | JGI IMG/M metagenome (GOLD analysis project Ga0209181, IMG submission 187208) | Freshwater microbial communities from Lake Fryxell liftoff mats and glacier meltwater in Antarctica - MAT-05 (SPAdes) (version 2) | ecosystem: Environmental > Aquatic > Freshwater > Ice > Liftoff...
AGCTACGTTGGTGTATAAACTTATTTAAATAAAATTTTACCTCATATTACTAATAAGCCAAAAAAATAGCGCAAATGATAAAAAAGATTTTAAAAATACTGGGCATCTTTTTATTGATATTGGTTGGTATAGCATTAGCGGCCCCATTTATCTTTAAAAATAAAATAATTGCTTTGGTAAAAAAGGAAATTAATAGCAGTGTGAATGCAAAGGTTGACTTTACGAATGTCAACATTTCATTCTTCCGGAATTTTCCCAAAGTAGCCATCGGCTTAGAAGAATTGCAGGTGTTAGGCACAGATGAATTTGCTTTAGATACGCTGCTGTCGGCCAAAAGAATAGATGCCAGCGTTGATATCATGAGTTTGATCAGGGGAAGTGAGATGAATATTTATTCTGTAGTAGCTGAATCGCCCAGGGTCCACGCAATCATCGGTAAATCTGGCTTGACCAACTGGGATATTATGAAGCCTGCTGACTCAACGGTTGCTGTAGGAGAGGAAAAGCCTTTCAAACTTCAATTGCAGCGATATGCCATTAATAATGCGTACATCAGTTATGTTGATGAGCTGGGGGGTATCAGCAGTGAAATCATTCGCCTGAATCATGAGGGTACCGGTGATTTTACCGCCGATTTATTTATACTTAAAACGAATACCACCGCAGATGCGGTAACGGTAGTGTATGCTGGTATTCCTTATTTATCAAAAGCCAATGCATTGGTAAAAGCGGATATTGAAATTGACAATAAAAAGAACGAGTATCGCTTTAATACGAATGAAATTATAGTAAACCAATTACAACTGAGCAGCAAGGGCATTGTCAAAAATCTGTATGATAAGGGGTACGATATGGATATCACTTTTAAGGCGCCATCAACAGATTTTAAAAATATTCTCTCTATGATTCCTGCTATTTATCAGCATGATTTTAAAAATATTAAAACAAGTGGTTCCGCAATTTTTAGCGGATTTTTAAAAGGGATTTACAACGACCTGCAGATGCCGGCTTACCATGTAGATGTGCAGGTAAAAGATGGCTTTTTTCAATATCCCGATTTGCCAAAACCATTAGAGCAAATTAATTTTTCACTACAAGTTGATAATCCAAACGGGCAGCCCGATAATACGGTGATTAATATTGAGAAGGCTCATTTTTTAATGGATAAAGATCCTTTTGATTTCCGTTTGATGGTAGTAAAACCAACCAGCAGTATGTTCATTGATGGTGCCGCCAAGGGCAGGTTGGATCTGTCTAAAGTTGCGCAACTGGTAAAGCTGGAAGCCGGTACAAAGCTGGCAGGTCTGCTGAATGCGGATGTTAACATCAAAGGAAATGTAGCCGATATAGAGAACCAGCAGTTTGATAAATTTAGCGCAGGTGGCACGGTGAGCCTGACCGACTTTTTATATGTTGCTAAGGATTATCCTACGGGTATAAAAATCAATAACCTGCTTACCTCTTTTACTCCTTCAAAAGTAAACATCAGTAACCTGAGCGGGCAATATCTTGGCTCAAATTTTATAGGTAGCGGGCAGGTAAATAATTTATTGAGTTATGTGCTTAACAATAAGCCATTGAATGCAGTGGTAAATATTACTGCAGATAAAATCAATTTAAATGACTGGATGGGTGTTTCTACAGACTCAGCTACCACCGGTGCAACATCCGCCCCCTTTGTGGTACCGGCCAACCTGGATATTGTACTCAATACAAAAGTGGATCAGGTACATTATGACAAGGTAGATATCCAGAACTTAACAGGCAGTTTATTGGTAAAAGATGAAGCGGTTAAAATAACTGATGTAAAAGGCAATGCGTTGGATGGTACCCTGATGGTAAATGGTATGTATTCTACAAAGGCGAGTAAAGAAAAGCCAGCGATTGTGCTGGAATATGATGTAACCGGTGTTGATGTACAGAAAACATTTTTTGCATTCAATACCGTTCAGAAGCTGATGCCGATCGGTAAATTTATTGCCGGCAAGTTGACCTCTCATTTGACTGTAAATGGCAAGCTGGGCGATAATATGATGCCTGATTTGACTACGCTCTCCGGGATGGGCGATTTATTACTGATTGAAGGCTTTCTAAGCAAATTTGCACCGTTGGATAAAATTGCCAGCACACTAAATGTGAAAGCGCTGGAGCAGATTTCATTGAAGGATGTTAAGAATTATTTTGAGTTTTCAAATGGCAAAGTATTGGTGAAGCCATTTACCGTTAAGGTGCAGGGAATCGATATGGAAATTGGCGGTTTGCAGGGGTTTGATCAGTCGATTGATTATTTGATCAATATGAAACTGCCACGCAATTTAATGGGCGAAAAAGGCAACCAGTTGGTAAACAATTTAGTGAGCCAGGTAAATAAAAAAGGCGTTCCGATTAAGGTTGGAGAAACGGTAAACTTGAATTTAAAACTGGGAGGCTTCTTTAGTAAGCCAACTATTAAGACTGATTTAAAGGAAAGCGCTGGTAGTCTGGCAGACGACTTAAAACAACAGGTTACTGATTTTGCAAAGGCGAAAATAGATAGTACGAAGACAGCGGTAACCAGTGCAGTGAAGGATACCATTGCTTCGGTAAAAAGTCAGGCCATCAATGCAGCAAAAGAAGAATTAGCAAGACAATTGCTGGGTGATAAAAATAAAGAGGGCGATTCTGTAAAGCCAAAATTTGACCCTAAAAAATCGGCCAAGGGATTATTTGATAATTTGTTGAAAAAGAAGGCGAAGGATACTACTACAAAGCAATAGGCAGAAAACTAATTAAAACAACAAAGCCTTTCATTTGAGAGGCTTTATTTTTTAAGAAACTCTTTCGGGATAATATAAAATATTTCAAAAACAAAAAAACCTCTCAAAAAGAGAGGTTGTATTTGGTAGCACGTACGGGAATCGAACCCGTGACTCCTCCGTGAAAGGGAGGCGTCTTAACCCCTTGACCAACGCGCCGTTTATTTTCGGACGGCAAAGATAGGGGTGCATATTTAATCCGCAAAATATTTAAAGAATTTAATTTAGTTTTTTTTGAAACCCTATTCAATACAGCGTTCCAGAGCATTAGAGAAAATAGTCTCATCTGAATCGTGTTCATCAATGACATTTATAGACACTATTAATAAATTTCCTATTAGTTATTTTTTACTGATAACTCAATTAATCGTTCATATTAAAGATTTATAGATCATCCTTTAATAAGTCCGGTCTTCTTTCCTTTGTTCTTTGTAAACTCTGTTCCATTCTCCATTGATCAATTTTTGCATGATTGCCGCTCATTAAAATTTCAGGTACTTTCCAATTCCTGAACGTTTCAGGTCTTGTGTAAACAGGTGGTGCCAGTAGATTATCCTGAAAAGAATCTGTTAAGGCAGAGGTTTCGTCATTTAAAACACCGGGTATCAATCTGCCGATGGCATCTACCAAAACAGCCGCTGCCAATTCACCGCCACTTAATACATAATCACCGATTGAAATTTCTTTGGTAATAAAATGTTCCCTTACCCGCTGGTCAATTCCTTTATAATGCCCGCAAATTAACAGCAGATTTTCTTTCATTGAAAATTGATTGGCCATTTGCTGATTAAAAATTTCACCATCCGGCGTTAGAAAAATAACTTCATCATAAGTAGTATTTTGCTGCAGACTTTCTATAGCGTTTACAAGTGGCTCTATCATCATTACCATACCGGCGCCGCCACCAAACTGGTAGTCATCTACCTGGGCCCGGGCATAAGTTGTGTAGTCACGCAGGTTGATTGTGTTTACTTCCAGCAAGCCCTTATCTTTTGCCCGCTTCATGATAGAATGTGCAAAAGGACTTTGCAATAAATCAGGCACTACCGATATGATATCAATTTTCATTGTGCAAACTTAATTAACATATTCTTTCATTCTTTAAAAATAGATGGCTGGCATTTTGATGGTTATTTGAAAAATATTTTCCGCTTATGAATAAAAACTTTTACCTCCTCATTTTTTTGCTGCCCATTTTTTCCTGTTCCAATTATACATTACATACCGGAACGGAATATCAAAAATCTATTACCAATATTCCACTGGTGCCACACCAACATAATGTGGATGTATATTTTAACAACGATCAGCCCACGCAACCTTATTACAAAGTAAAAATGATAGACGCAAGCGGACCATCAAATGCGAGCTACGAGGCTTTATTAAATACCTTGAAGCAGGAAGCTGCCGCAGCGGGACTGGATGGCGTTTTGCTTCTTGGAAAGCAACAGGCAGTTTGGTACAATAATATTTCGGAGTCGAGAACTATCAGGGATACAACGATCAATATTGAGCGGCAGGAAGCAAATGCTTACCAAATAATTTCAGCGGTTGGTCTTAAGTATGCGGGCAATATCAACTATTTAGATACCATCGTAAAATCAACCATCGTAGATATTTATGAGGATGGTAAGGCACGAAAATTAGAAGTACTGTTTGATTATTATGGCAACCTGTTGAATGCTACAGATAAGAATGCAGCGCAGTTTTATGCGGATGATATTGCGCCGTTTGATATTCGAAAACATGACGCTGCCAGCGTATCCGGCTGGGAATACAGCTATGATGAATTCAACAGGGTATTCTCTTTTAGAATAAGTAATACGCTGGAGGTAGTAGCATCTGCTATGATAGAAAGAAGCAGCAGCGGTAGAATCAATGCCGTTCAATACAAAATAAAGGATCCCGTTTCAAAAAGGAGTATCCGTTATACCCTTCATTGCATTTACAATTTGGCAGACCGATTAATGGAAAAGCAATTGTTTAATAAAAATAAATTGCTGTGGGTAGAGAAAATAAATTACCACGAAAATACGATTGCCGGTTGTAGCCGCTATAATACTGTTGGCGAAACGGAACGATTGGTATTTAAAGCGGATAATTATTTTTTCTCACAAACTGATTTGCCAAAGCCGATTGATGGAGTACCTGTCGGTATAGTTAAATAATGGAAATTATTGCTTGAAAATTATTCAGGGATATCCATAAAACCATCCAGATCACGCTTATCTTTTTTGGTAGGGCGACCTACTTTACTCAATCTCTTGCCGGTATTAAAAACGGCTGCCTGAAATTGAATGCGGTCCAGTTCTTCTGCCGGTGTAATATCCTCGTAATGCTTGATTGCTTCGCTATATTGAACCCGGTGATCCAATAAAGAAGTTACTTTTATTACCCAACGTTTGGCTTCCGTCTTCACTTCATATTCGTCACCCACGCTAACGGTTTTAGATGCTTTAATATTTTCGCCCTTTAGTTTTACTTTGCTTTTTGCACAGGCATCACCAGCCTGGCTTCTTGTTTTAAAAAGCCGGATTGCCCACAAGTACTTATCTACACGAAGTTTTTCTGTTTCCATTGGGTAAAATTAAATGCTTTTATTTTTATTGTGACATCTGGTAGCCGTATTTCGTTAATTTAGTTTTCTAAATTCTTATAGTATGCAAATAAAGAAATCCGGCTTTTATTTATTATTCATTTGTATTGCGGCTGCACAATTGGCCACAGCCCAGCTTAAGTCTGCGACCCATTGGACGCCCGACGGAAATGGTTTTTACCAAAGCAAAGGCGGCGAGATTATTAAAGTGGATATAAAAACCGGAATGGAAACAGTGCTTGTTAAAAAGTTGCAGTTAACAACTGCTGCCGGTAAAGCAATTAGTCCTGCATCGTTTTCATTTAGTAATAATAACAGCAAACTACTGCTGTTTACAAATACAGCCAAAGTGTGGCGCTACAATACCATGGGCGATTATTGGGTAATGGATATTGCCGCCAATAAACTAACGCAATTGGGTAAAGACAGACCTGCGCAATCATTGATGTTTGCCAAATTTTCTCCTGATGGGAAAAATGCAGCTTATGTAAGCGAGCATAATCTATTTGTAGAAGAGTTGGCAACCGGTAAAGTGCATCAGCTAACGCAAGATGGTACACGCCAGTTGATAAACGGAACGTTTGACTGGGCTTATGAGGAAGAATTTTTTTGCAGGGATGGTTTTAGGTGGAGTCCCGATAGCAAACAAATTGCTTACTGGCAAATTGATGCAAGGAATACAAAGGATTATAGCATGTTGAATACAACCGATTCAATTTATCCAAAAGTAATACCAGTTGAATACCCGGTTGCTGGAGAAGCACCATCGCCCTATAAAATTGGAGTGGTAGATATCGTAACGGCAAACACGAGGTGGATGGTTATTCCAACAGACAATGTGTTACAGTCTTATGTGCCGAGAATGGAATGGGCAGCCAATAGCGACGAACTTATTATTCAGCATTTAAACCGCAAGCAAAATGAAAGCCACCTGATGTTGTGTACGGTGGCCACCGGTAAATCAAATAATATTTATGAAGAAAAGGATTCGGCCTGGATTGACATACAGCCATTGTGGGACGAAGATTATGCAACGGGCGGCTGGGATTGGCTCAATAACGGCAATGAGTTTTTATGGGCCAGCGAAAAAGATGGCTGGCGACATTTGTACCGCATAAGCAGAGATGGTAAAAAGGAAAAGTTGGTTACTGTTGGTAATTATGATGTAATGGATATTGTAAGAGTAGATGAGAAAGGCGGCTACGTTTATTTCATGGCTTCACCAACCAATGCTACGCAAAAGTACCTGTATCGCATAGCGCTTGATGGAAAGGGAAAGGCAGCATTGCTTTCACCAGCTAACCAGGAAGGTACACATGATTATAAAATTTCTCCCGGAGCCAAATATGCTTTGCACAGTTTCTCTAATTACTACACGCCGGACCTAAGGGAATGGATTACGCTGGCTGACCACAATGGTGTAAATGGAGACAATAAAATTAAAAATGCAGTGGCTTCAGCCGTTAAGTCAAATTCGGATATTGAGTTTATAAAAATTACTACAGCGGAAGGTGTTGAAATGGATGCATGGATGCGGAAGCCTAAAAACTTTGATCCATCTAAAAAATACCCGGTGGTATTTTATGTTTACACAGAGCCATGGGGGCAGAATGTAAAAGACGAATATGGAACGGCTGATAATTTTCTTTACCAGGGCGATATGGCGGATGACGGGTACATTTATATTTCAATTGATAACCGTGGCACACCGGTGCCTAAAGGAAGATTCTGGCGCAAATGTGTTTATCGTAAAATTGGTTTATTTAATATCAGCGACCAGGCGATGGCAGCAACGGAAATTTTGAAGCGCCCCTATATTGATGCCAGTCGTGTTGCCGTTTGGGGATGGAGTGGAGGCGGATCAGCTACGTTGAACTTAATGTTCCAATATCCCGAAATTTATAAAACCGGTATTGCTGTAGCAGCGGTTGGTAGTCAGTTAACTTATGATAATATTTACCAGGAACGCTACATGGGTTTGCCACAGGAGAATAAACAGGACTTTATAAATGGTTCGCCCATTACCTACGCAAAAAATTTAAAAGGAAATTTATTGTACATACATGGTACAGGTGACGACAACGTGCATTACAACAACGCAGAATTGCTTTTAAATGAGTTGATCAAATACAACAAGCAGTTTCAGTTTATGCCTTATCCCAATCGTTCTCACGGCATTTACGAAGGCGAGGGAACAGGGTTGCACTTATCCACCTTGTACACCAATTATTTAAAAGCCAATTGTCCTCCGGGAGCAAGGTAGTTGTGGTTAGCATTCTGTTTTAGTTTAGCGTATAAACGTTTTTAAAGATTTTAAAAAAATAAAAAAACCGAAGGTTGATGCCTTCGGTTTTTTTATTAAATGCAAAGAGGATCTAATGAGTCATCTCTGTAAAATACTGATGGAAATATGGAATGGTTTCAATGCCTTTATAAAAGTTTTCTACATTGAATTTTTCGTTTGGACTGTGCAGGTTATCGCTATCTAAACCAAAGCCCATGAATACAATTTTAACACCCAATTCTTTTTCAAACAATGCACAGATGGGGATGCTGCCACCACCACGAACTGGAATCGGCGTTTTGCCAAAAGTAGCTTCCATTGCTTTTGCAGCAGCCTTATAAGCAATGCTGTCAATCGGAGTCATATAAGGCTCGCCACCATGGTGCTCAAAGGCTGAAACCGTAACACCGGCAGGCGCAATCGTTTTGAAATATTCTAACAGTTTGGCTGTTATTTTTTCTGAGGATTGATTGGGAACTAAACGGGCAGAAATTTTTGCCATTGCCTTGGAAGGCAACACTGTTTTAGCACCTTCGCCCTGGTAGCCACCCCAGATGCCATTCAATTCAATGGTAGGCCGTATGCCAGTTCTTTCGTTTGTGGTGTATCCTTTTTCACCCCACAAAGCTGCAATGCCCAAATCGTCTTTATATTCCTGCTCATCAAATGGGGCAGCAGCCATTAATTTTCTTTCTTCCTCGGTTGACACCACCACATCATCATAAAAACCCGGAATGGTGATATGGTTATTTTCATCGTGGCAGGATGCAATCATTTTTGCAAGGATGGTAATTGGGTTTGCTACCGCTCCACCATACACGCCGCTGTGTAAATCACGGTTAGGACCAGTTACTGTTACCTCAATGTAACTCAGTCCACGTACGCCAATGTCAATGCTGGGCGTATCCAAACTGATCATTGCGGTATCGCTGATTAAGATAACATCTGCCTTTAATAATTCTTTTTGAGCTGCTACAAATTTACCAAGGTTGGGAGATCCTACTTCCTCTTCACCTTCAATACAAAATTTGATATTGTTTTCAAGTGTATTGGTTTGTATCAATGTTTCCAATGCCTTCACATGCATGTAAAATTGTCCTTTATCGTCACAACTGCCACGGGCAAAAATTTTGCCGTCTATAATCACCGGATCAAACGGACCGCTTTTCCAAAGGTCAAGCGGTTCGGCGGGCTGTACATCATAATGGCCATAAACCAATACAGTTGGCTTTGAAGGATCAATTATTTTTTCTGCATACACAATCGGGTGTCCTTCTGTAGGGTAGATGTCAACTTTGTCAACGCCAGCCTCCAGCAATCTTTGCTTTACGCTTTCGGCGCAATGCACCATATCAGCTTTATTTTCAGTTTTTGCACTAATGCTGGGTATGCGCAATAGCTCTAATAGTTCACTTAAAAAACGGTCTTTGTTTTTTTGTTGGTAATCTTTCCAGACTTGCATATTGATCTTTATTTGTTATGTAAATAGATAAATCAGGTCAACAAAATTAGCTGATTTTAGTTTCAAATATTAGCTGTTATTAATATCTTAAAGTTTATAAAAAAAGGGGAGAAATAAGTGTTAATTTCAGTTGGCTCACTACCTTTGTACCAGATTGTTAGCCAATTTATCAGCCTTTGATTTAGTTGTATTTAACCGGTACTTCTATCTCAAAGGCTGAGTCTATTTAGGTAGGTATTATATAGAAGTGCGAATGACTTTTTTGTACAATAGTAATGAGCCTGCCAGCAAAATGTACAATACCGCGGCTAAAGCAAGCAGCCATTTTACAATTGAAAATAAGAAAGTGAGCAAAGAGACCGTGTCGGAAATATGTCCGTTTAAAGTAAGCAACATTCCGATATTTTCAAACACATCTAATAAACCCGCAACAAGTGCACCTTTTGCTAAAAAGTGACCGGTGCCAGATAACAGTCCGGTATACCTTATTGCCAGCATCCTACTGGCCTGGTATAAAAACAGAGAATAGAAAAGTAGAAAAATAAAATCCAGCCAAGTGTTGATGATTGCAGCAAATACATTATCGGCTGGTATCAAACCTGACCAGGCGATGATTACAGCAAATGCTTTTTCAGCAGTATAAGCAAATTCGAGATTTAGAATTCCTAAAGGAGTAGCCGATGTCTTTAATGTATCGCTGGTTTGTCCCATTACGATCAGCATCAAAAAACTACCTACAGCTAAAAAAAGCAGTAGAGGTAGTTTATTGAAATAATCTTTTTTCAAAATCAAATGGAGTTGAATCTTTCAGATATATAATTCCAGTTAAGAATCTTCCAGAAGTTTTCTACGTAATCTGCCCTGCGGTTCTGGTATTTTAGGTAATAGGCATGCTCCCAAACGTCCAATCCAAACAAAGGGAAACCTTTTGCCTCTGCAATATCCATCAGAGGGTTATCCTGGTTGGCAGTAGAACTGATTAGTATTTTTTTATCGCTTGCAACTAACAGCCATGCCCAGCCGCTTCCAAATCTTGTTTTGGCGGCTTCTGAAAATTGCTTTTTCATTTCATCCAGAGAACCAAAATCTTTCAGAATAGCAGTCAATAATTTTCCGGTAGGCTGTGTATTTGCGTTAGGTTGTAGGCATTTCCAGAAAAGTTCGTGGTTATAATGACCGCCCCCGTTGTTGCGCATCTTTACAGAATATTTTGAAATGTTGTACAGTACATCTTCAAGCGGTTTGGTAATATCCACCTTTTCAGCTATTGCTGCTTCCTTCACATTTTTACTATATGCCGCTGCATGTTTATTAAAATGGATATCCATGGTAAGCGTATCAATCCATGGCTCTAAGGCATTGTAACCATACGGTAGTGGTACTTGATCAAATCCCGTTTTGATTTTGTTGGAACCGCCAATAGTAGTGGATTTAGCGGTGCCGCAGGATTCAATGAACGCACCCAGCGAAGGCAACACAATTAAAGTGGCAACGCTTGCTTTGGCAGAATTTCCAATAAATGCTCTTCTGTTATTACTTTTCATACACTTTATTTATCTGTTAAATTTAGTTCATTTATTTTGTACGGTTCAATATATTAACCAACGGTTTAAAAACCTCCCGGGTATTTTTAATAAGACGGAAGTAGAATTCTTTATTGAATAATTGTGAATCATGCATGGCCTTGTAGGTAAGAATAGCGCCTAATGGAGCCAGTACTAAAATGGCCAGCCACATACCTACAAATGGAGAAGCGATATCATCCTTTACAAATTTTTCGCCAAACATGTTGAGCAAATGAAAGATCAGAAAGAAAACAATGGCAACTACGAGAGGCATACCCAGACCGCCTTTCCGGATAATGGATCCAAGCGGAGCACCAATGAAAAATAAAATAAGGCATGCCAGCGATAATGAAAATTTCCGGTGCCACTCTATATTGTTATTACGCAAATCTTTTTGCTTATTATCCCACTCCACACCCGTAAACTGGTAGGTGTTTTTCATCGTGTTGGCGATATTGATTGAATTCTCATACACAGAGTACCTGGCGGAATCTGGAATCAGATCCTGAAAGCTTTTTATTTTTTGTTTTACTGGTGTGGCTTTTTTCCAAATACTGTCGGGTAAATTCAGGTAGTGTAATTGGCTCTTTAATTCCGTATTTAGCCGCTTGGCAAAACTGTCCCTTACTTTGGATATTGAATCGATGGATTGATTTAGTTGCCGGATGCTTAGCATCTTGTAATCATTTCTAAAAATGGTGTCTGATGTATTCATCATCTGCAATGAACTGAGGTCGAATAGTTTTTTATATTCTTTAAAACCAAGCTGTATAAATTCTGTGGTGGTATCCATCGGATTGCCACGTTCCTGGTACCTGTACCCATTGTATAAAGTAAATTCCATGAATTTTTTATCGGTAGAAATTCCCATAATGCCTTTTTCTGCAACAATGCTATTGTCCTGTAGCATGCTTTGTTGCTCATAAATCAGCACATTGTGAATTGTTTTTCCATCGCTGTCTTTTTTACTTATTTTGATGGCGTAACCTGGTATATAAGTGTAGAATCTTCCCGGCTTAAAATCAAGCGCAGGTTTTTTATAAGTGATATCGTAATAGAGTGTTTTGAATTGAAGTGTTGCATAGGGAATCACATAATTGGCAAACAGGAAAGTGATGCCACAAAGAAGGATGGATGCAAACACCAGTGGGCGCATAAATCTTAACAAAGAGATGCCTGCTGATTTGATGGCTACCAATTCGAAACTTTCGCCCAGGTTACCAAATGTCATGATGGAAGAGATCAGGATCGCAATGGGCATCGCAAGTGTAAGCAAAGAAGCACTGGCATACCATAAAAATTTGCCGATGGTCAACAGGTCAAGATCTTTTCCCACCAAATCATCGATGTACTTCCAAAGGCTTTGCATCATCAACACAAAAAAAGCAATAAAGAACGTTGCAATAAACGGCCCTATAAAAGAACGAATGATTAGCTTGTCTAATTTTTTTATCATAAGCCCCATAGCCAATGGCCGGTGGTGTTTTTTAGAACATCATGACGATTATAAATTTCAAATACTTCAAAGTGTATCGTCGCACGATACTTAACTGTGCGACGAAGCAATGTAAAATTTAAACGATGTATAAGGTCATGAAATACTTGTAATGAGTATAATTTGTAACTTGTAAAAAATTATGACTGAAAAAACAAAAATAAACCTTTCTGCCAAGGAACTGGAATTGGTTTGCAATAAAGAATGGATTTTAACGAAACAAGTCATAATTGAAAAAGTGTATGAGCTTTTTGGGAATCTTGCTGCTATAATGCAGCAATATTTATTGCAGAAAGCGGACACATTGCCTGCCCAAGTGGTGGCCATTGGTCCTAAAATTTCAAAGGGAGAAAATTACAACGGGCTGCCTTATGTAATGCTTGACTATCCTCGGTATTTTACAAAGGATACTACTTTGGCAATCAGAACATTTTTTTGGTGGGGAAATTTCTTCAGTATAAATCTTCAGTTGTCGGGAGAGCAGTTACAACGTGCAGCCTACTCATTGAAGCGTAACTTTATTTTTTTGCAGCAACATAATTATTCGATCTGTATACACCCAGAACCCTGGCATCATCATTTTGAGGAAGACAATTATATACCCCTAAAAAATTTGACTACTACAGCATTTTTAGACTTGCTAACCAATGTTCCTTTTATTAAAATTGCAAAACAAATAAACCTGCAACAATGGGATGCTGCAGGACAATTTTTAGAATGTCATTTTAAAGAAATGGTAATACTTTTGGAAGTTAGTTTCCCAGACGATGAAAGAGGTCTTTAACCTGGTATTGCCATAATTGGCTCTGATCTTTAATATCTTTCTTTTCTGCAAAATCCTTGATAACCAGAATTGTTTGATTGGTAACTTCAGATTTCTCAATACTAAATTCAAAATATTCTTCTTTAGGAGAAGTTAACCAATGGTAACGAATGTATTTTTCTTCCTGTCCTTCCACTAATTCTGCTTGCTCATCAGAGCCATTCCAGGAAAAACTAAAGATACCATCCCTTTCATCCACTTTGTCAGCAAACCATTCCTGTAGTCCTGCAGGAGTACTCAAAAATTCATATAATATACCTGGCGAACATCTAACCGGGTATTCCAACGTAAACAATACTTTCTTGCTCATCTAAATAATTTAAATTCAAATAGAATAGTGCAATAATAACAAAATAATCTTTGTGGTAAAATAATTTTTTTGCATACCTGTGTGGAACTTATTTGGTTTTAAGGTTAAACAGGTTAGATTTTAGCTTTATAACCATAGAAAAGCAATGAAAATATTTTTGGAAAGCTATGTTAATTCATTTAAATTACGGATAAATAAAATATGATTTTATTGGAATGTTTGCTATGAATTTTCTTAACCTTCACCTTAAAATTTCCGGCTCATGAGTATGCGTCAACTAAAGATCTCCAAATCTATCACCAACCGTGAAAGCCAGAGTTTGGAAAAGTACCTTCAGGAAATTGGAAAAGTGGAATTAATATCTCCTGAAGAGGAAGTAAAACTGGCAGTACAAATTAAACAAGGTAACCAGGTTGCCCTTGATAAATTAACCAAAGCAAACCTTCGTTTTGTAGTTTCAGTGGCCAAGCAGTACCAGAACCAGGGGCTTACTTTGGCCGATTTAATCAACGAAGGTAATTTGGGCCTCATAAAAGCTGCAGGCCGGTTTGATGAAACCCGTGGATTTAAATTTATTTCATATGCTGTATGGTGGATAAGGCAAAGCATTCTGCAGGCCCTGGCAGAGCAATCCAGAATTGTACGTTTACCGTTAAATAAGGTAGGACTAACCAATCGAATCAGCAAGGCATATTCGCAATTGGAGCAGGAATATGAACGTGAGCCTACCTCTGAAGAGATTGCATTATTGCTTGATTTGGGTGCAGATGAAGTAGACGCTGCCATCACTTCTGCCGGGCGACATATCAGTATGGATCAGCCTTTTGGCGATAGTGAAGAAGGCTCTTCATTGATGGATGTATTGGAAAATCCCAATACCGAAAGTACAGATATGCACTGTTCCTTTAGGGTTTCATTATCCGCCGAAATAGATCGTTCACTGAATACATTAACGGAAAGGCAAAAAGAAGTGATACGTTTCTTCTTTGGCATCGGGGTAGATCATGCGCTGAGCCTTGAAGACATCGGTGAAAGATATAGTCTTACACGGGAAAGGGTGCGGCAGATTAAAGACAAGGCGATCACGAAGCTGCGAACTGCATCGCGGTGCAATCAGTTAAGAACCTATCTGGGTGCATAAATAACAGGATGCGTAACTTTTTTACATTTTGATTTTGAATGATATAATCAAATGACACATTCTATGATATTGCCGGTTTATTATATCACTCATTAAATGGTTTTAAACAAATCGTATTAATTTCCTCCTTTCAATTTTCTTATAACATTGCCGACAATTGTTTCTGAGAATTGAAATCCACCTGCGCTGCGATCCTTCTTTCATTATTTCATACATTTGCAAAAATTATAAAAGTGAACTTTTGGTTCACTTGTTTTTTTTACAACCATTTAATAACACGCAACTATGTTCAATTCGTTAAGCGAAAAGCTGGAAAGTGCCTTTAAAAATATTAAGGGCGAAGGAAGAATTTCAGAACTCAATATTGCCAATACGGTAAAAGATATTCGCAGGGCATTGGTTGATGCGGATGTTAACTACAAAATTGCAAAAGAATTTACGGATACCATTAAAGAAAAAGCACTGGGTGAAAAAGTACTGACAGCCGTTAGTCCCGGGCAATTGATGGTTAAGATTGTGAAAGACCAGTTAACCGAACTAATGGGCGGCACCGAAAGCGAATTTAATATTACTGGAAACCCGGCTATTATCCTGATTGCAGGTTTGCAGGGAAGTGGTAAAACAACTTTTAGTGGTAAGCTGGCCAACTATCTAAAAACTAAAAAAGGGAAATCACCTTTGCTGGTTGCAGCGGATATTTACAGACCTGCTGCCATTGATCAGTTAGAAGTATTGGGTGGACAAATTGGAGTAGATGTATTTAGTGAAAGAGAAAATACGGATGTCCTTAGTATTGTACAAAATGCCATTAAAGAGGCGAAATCCAACAATAAAAATGTAATCATCATTGATACTGCTGGTCGATTGGCGGTAGATGAAGTGATGATGACGGAAGTGGCAAATATTAAAGCTGCGGTTAATCCACAGGAAATTTTATTTGTAGTAGATAGTATGACGGGGCAGGATGCAGTGAATACTGCAGCGGCTTTTAACGAACGCCTTGATTTTAGTGGGGTGGTTTTAACCAAGCTGGATGGTGATACAAGAGGTGGTGCGGCTTTGTCAATTAAGTACACGGTAAACAAGCCCATTAAGTTTGCAAGCAGTGGCGAAAAGATGGATACGCTGGATGTGTTTTATCCGGAGCGGATGGCACAGCGTATTTTAGGAATGGGAGACATTGTGAGCCTGGTTGAAAAAGCACAGGAACAATTTGATGCAGTCGAAGCAGCCAAGCTGGAAAAGAAAATCCGTAAAAATCAATTTGATTTTGAAGATTTTAAAACCCAGTTGCAGCAAATAAAAAAGATGGGTAACCTGAAAGATTTGATGGGCATGATACCTGGTGTAGGAAAACAAATAAAAGATGTGGATATCAACGATGATGCGTTTAAAGGCATTGAAGCAATGATCAATTCAATGACGGTAGTTGAGCGCCGAAATCCTGACATCATTAATCCAAGTCGTAAATTACGCATCGCAAAGGGCAGTGGAAAAGACATTTCAGAACTCAACCAGTTTTTAAAGCAGTTTGAGCAAATGAAGGGGATGATGAAAACAATGAATAAAATGCCAATGGGTAAATTGCCGGGAATGGGTAAACGATAATTGAATATAATAACTATTATTTGAGGCTGTCTCAAAACTATGAGCAGCCTCTTTTTCGTTTAATAGGGTCAAAGAAAAATCAGATTGAAATACGTGGAATTATTTTTCGACCAGTTTAAAGTTTATTATAAAAAAAATTAAATGCTAAGCCGTGCAAAAAAGACTATTGAGCAATCCTCCTATAAAATCTCTGCCTTTTCAATAATCCAATCTGTTTATTGCTCGCCATTTAACGGAATCTGTCTGCCGCCTGCTACGCCAAAAACTCCCCGGCATTCTAAAAATCAACCATTTATCCGCCACTTATTACAACGTGACTTTATTCCTGAATTTTATTCCTGATTAGTATTATCTTTTCACTTATTAATTACCTATTCACATACCAATATAATCGCCAGCTAAAATGTTCTTTTCTTTGGCTGCTATTGCTATCTGCATATGCAAATGCAGTTTTTTCTCAAACAAGCGATTATCTTTTTAATCATATTACCACTACCAATGGACTGGTAAGTAACCAGGTAGCAGTTACCTTGCAAGACAACAAGGGATATATCTGGATTGGTACCCAAACAGGATTGCAGCGTTATGATGGAAAACGTTTTACTACCTACCTGGCTGATATACGTGACACAGCGGCTTTACAAAGCGATTGGATCACTACTATATTTGAGGATAGTAAACAGCGGCTATGGATAGGCTCATCAGTAACGGGCCCCTGTTTATTAAACAGGCGAACAGGTAAGCTGTACAATTTTAATTTACACCTGCCCGCCGGGGTAAAAAAAATAAATGGAGTTTGGCAATTTTTACAAGACAAAAAGGGTATGATTTGGCTGGCAGCTTTTGACGGCTTTTATCAGTTAGATGAAGCTAGTAAACAGTTTAGGCCTGCTGGTGATTTACTACAAACAGGTAAAAATTCATTACCCGGTTCAATTGCAATGGATAAGGCTGGTAATCTTTGGTTTGCTACCACTTCCGGCGTTAAAATGCTGGAGCATGCTACACGGAAATTATTTGATAGAAATAATAATCCGAATCAATTAGCTATCCTGAACATGAAGAATGCCGTAAGCTCAATCGTGTTTGATGATAAGTATGTATGGATATCCTGCGGTTACGACAGTAAACTTTATCGGTACATCGTAGCAACAAATGAATTGAAATTGTATGTTTTTACCAGGATAAAAGACTTCCGGCAGCCAAACCTATTGATGCAAAATGAAATAATTGGCGCTCCTTTTATTTGTAGCAATGGCAACCTGTTGGTTCCTTTACTTTCCAGAGGTTTAGCTGTCTATAATTACAAGCAAGACAGTTTTGCAATTATAAATTTGGCAAATAATTCGTTAAACGGCTTGCATCTGGAGCGAAATACTTACAGCGGTATTACATTAAATGAAGATAGAGAAAAAAACATCT
>Ga0209181_10005879_pt1 | contig 17497 bp, 10 predicted proteins | sample MAT05_FD_187208 | JGI IMG/M metagenome (GOLD analysis project Ga0209181, IMG submission 187208) | Freshwater microbial communities from Lake Fryxell liftoff mats and glacier meltwater in Antarctica - MAT-05 (SPAdes) (version 2) | ecosystem: Environmental > Aquatic > Freshwater > Ice > Liftoff...
GCGCCTGCGCGCGCCTGTGCGGGCGAGTGCGTGGACAGGCCGAGCACGAGCGCTGGGGCGAGCTGGCGGGCGGACGCGAGCGGCAGATCGTCTTGGCCGAGGTGCACGCCGTCGGCGCCGGCGAGCAGCGCGAGATCGACGCGGTCGTTCATCACGAACGGCACATCCGCGGCGAACGCGAGCGCGCGGAGCTTCTGCGCGAGCGCGAGGCGCGCGCCATCGCCGAGCTGTTTGGCGCGCAGCTGAAGCGCCGCGCAGCCGCCCCTGAGCGCGGCGCGCGCGATGAGCTCAGGGTCGCGGCCGCCGGTGTGCTCGGGGTCGATGAGGACGTAGAGGCCGCGCGCCTCGCGAAGGGACACGTCGATCGACGTACGCCGAGCGTCGTTCGGCGTCAATCGCCGTGCGCGTCGTCAATCGCCGCGCGCGCTCGAAGGCGCGTGCCGTGCGCGTCGTCGCGGCTATGCTCGCGCCGCGATGGCTGCCGAACGCGAGCTCGATCGACGCGCACGGCGTGTACTCGGGGCGCTCGCGCTGGTGGCGGGCGTCGGCTTGTTCGTGCTGTCGTGGCAGCGCTACGCGACGTTCCACAACCGCACTTTCGATCTGGCGTTCTACACGCGCATCGCTTGGGGGCTGGCGCGCTTTGATCCGAACGAGTCGATCGTCGGCGCGCACGTCGCCGGGCTTCATCTCTCGCTGGTGCTGCTGCCGCTCGGCTGGCTCGGCGCCATCTTCGGGACGGTGCCGGTGCTGCTCGCGGCGCAGGCTGCGGCGTATGCGGCGACGGCTTTTCCGCTGGCGCGTTTGGCTGGCCGGCGCCTCGGGCCGCTCGCCTACGTGTGCGCCGGGCTCGCCTGGCTGCTGCACCCAAATCTTGGTCACGTCGTGGCGTACGAGTTTCACCCAGGGACGCTCGCGGTGCTGCCGCTCGCGTGGCTCATCGATGCCGTTGATCGGCGTGATGCGCGTGCGCTGCTCGGCTGCGTCGCCGCGACGCTCGCGTGTCGCGAAGATCTCGCGACGGTCACCGCGGTCGCGTCGCTTCTCGCGGCGGTGAGCTTCTGGCGCGCGGATCGCGCGTCGCACGAGCGCGGCGTGCGCGTGCGCGTCGCCGTCGGTGCGGCGGCGGCGAGCATCGCGTATCTGCTGCTGTTCTTGCTGGTGCTGCATCCGATGCACGCGCCACGCGTGGGCTCGCTGCAGCTGCACTTTGGCCAGTGGGGACAGAGCTTTCCGGCGGTCGCGCGCTATCTGCTCGCACATCCGGCGGCGCTGTTCGCGCATCTCACGGCGCCGTCGCGGCTGCTCTATGCCCTCACCGTGCTCGCGCCTGTCGGCCTGGTGCTGCCGCTGCTCGCGCCGCGCTGGCTGCTCCCGGCGCTGCCGGTGCTCGCGGTGAATCTCGTCTCGCACTTTCCGACGACGCTCGATCTGCCGTCGCACTACCTGACGCCGGCGCTGCCGTTCGTGCTCGCGGCGGCGATCGAAGGCGCGTCACGTCTCGCGCTGCGCCTACGCGAGACTCGGCGCGCGCCGCTGATGAGCGCGGCGGTGCTCGTGCCGGCGCTGATCGCGCACGTCATCGCGGGCGGCACGCCGCTGTCGCGCGACTTCCCAGTGTCGGCGTTCGTGCGCGATACGTTCACGCGCGACGCCGCGCAGATCGTCGCGCAGATCGAGGCGCTCGACCGTGTCGCCATCGACGGGGCGCCGGGCGCAGCGCCGAGCAGCGTGCAGGGTCCGGATGCGCTGCTGCCGCACCTCGCCGAGCGAAAGAAGGTGCACCGCGGACCGCCGCCTGATCGCGGCGATGACTTCGTCGTGCTCGACGTCCGTTATCGCGCGCGCTTCCGCCACCAAGAGGCGCTGGTGCGCACGGATGAAGAGCCGATCATACGCGACTGGCTGGTCCGTCCTGGCTACGGCGTGATCGCGGCGACGCCATCGCTGCTGCTGCTGAAGCACGGCGCAGATCCGCGGCAAGGAGCGGTCGCGCGGCGCTACCTCATCGGCACGGCCGATCCCAACGTCGGCACACAGCTCACTGCGTGCCTCGCGGTCCGCAGCGCGCGCCTGCGCGGCGACACGCTGGTGCTCGATCTCGTTGCTGGTGGCGGGTGCCCGCGCGATCTGGTGCTGCGCCTCGGCGTTGGCTGGCGCGCGCGTCGCGTCGACCCGCTGATGGATGGTGTGCTCTCACCAGCGCATCTACGTCGCGGCGATCGGGTGCGCAGCGAGCACGAGCTCGAGCCGGGGCTGCGGCAGCTGATCGTGGAGCGCGGGCTGCGGCTCGGTGTGTTGCGGCAGAGTGGTGCGCGGCCGGAGCCTACGGATCCGATGTCGGTGGGGGTTCCGCTGGAGCGCTGAACGGCAGGCGGAGCCGCGCGCGCAGCGCCACCAACATCCCGTGACGCGCACGGCCCGCCTCTGGTATCCCTACGGCGGTGAGCGGCTGGTTCGAACTTACGCTGGCGGAACTCTGGTCGATGGGCGGCGTGCTCATCGGCATCGCCGTCGGGCTGCTTTTGCTGCTGCTGGTCACGCTGCCGCCGCGCTCGCGCCGCAAGCTGCGCATGCCCGTGATCTTGTTTGGGCTCTACCTCGTCGCGGTGCTGATCCGCTTCGTCTTTCCGCACCAGGCGCGTAGCACGGTCACGTGGATCGAGGTGCTCGGCATCTTTCTGCTGTTGTTGGTGCTGGCGCGCAGCGTGGTGCTGTTCATCGCCGAGTCGCGCATCGCGACCAAGCTGTTCCCGCCGCTGCCGAAGATCTTCGAGGACATCCTTCACACGGTGCTGTTCGTCGCCGTCGTGCTGATCACGCTGCGCTCGGCCGGCGTCGACACCAGCTCGCTGCTCACCACGAGCGCGATTTTGTCTGCGGTGCTCGGCTTCGCGCTGCAGGACACGCTCGGCAACGTGTTCGCGGGCCTGTCGATCCAGGCGCAGCGACCGTTCGAGATCGGCGACTGGGTGCGGGTCGACGGAACGGTTGGGCAGGTGCTCGAGATCAACTGGCGCGCGATGAAGGTGCTCACGCTCGATCACGTCGAGGTGATCGTACCGAACGGCGCGCTCGCCAAAGGCACGATCGAGAACTTCACGAAGCCCACGGTCGTCTCGCGGCGCAACATCGAGCTCTCGGCGCCGTACGACGTGCCGCCTGAGCGTGTGCAACAGGTGGCGCTGACGGCGCTCGACGACGTCCCGCGGGCGCTGCGCGCGCCGGCGCCGACCGTCATCCTGAGCAGCTTCGGCGACAACGCCGTGCTCTACACGCTGCGCTATTTCACTGATGACTTCGGTGCGGCGGTCTTGACCGACAGCCTGGTGCGCTACCGCGTCTGGTACGCGTTCAAGCGTGCGTCGATCGGGATCCCGTTCCCGCAGCGCGACGTGCATCTGTTCGAGGTGTCGCCCGAGTCGCGCGCCGCGGAAGATTCTGTGCGCATGGCCGAGCGGCAAGCTGCGCTCGGCTACGTGAGCTTCTTCGATGCGCTCCCGCCGGATGCCGTGGTCGAGCTGGCCAAGCGCAGCACGCGTCGCCTCTATGCTTCCGGTGAGACGATCCTTCGCCAGGGCGACGATGGCGACGCGCTGTTCGTCGTGCTCCGCGGCACCGTCGCGGTCGTGCTCGAGTCGGGGAAAAAAGACGCCAGCCTGGTCGAGGTGGCGCGGCTCGGGCACGGCAAGTTCTTTGGCGAGATGTCGCTGATGACCGGCGAGAAGCGCGCCGCCACCGTGCGCGCAGTGCACGAGTGTCAGCTGCTCGTCGTCGGCCACGAGGCGTTTCAGAGTGTGCTCGACGCGCATCCCGAGCTCGCCGAGCGCATGAGCGTGATGCTCGCCGAGCGCCAGCTCGAGCTCGACGAGCGGCAGGCCGTCGCGACCGCGAAGAGCAAAGACGCCCTCGCCGAGCGCTCGAGCCAAATCCTCTCGAAGATCCGCGCGTTCTTCGACATCGAGAAGTAGCCGGGCTCGATCGCACATCGCACCCACGAGCTCTCGCTGGCGCTCGGCGTAAACGTCATTCTCTGACGCGAATACCCGCAACTGTCGCCGGCCTGCTGCGCGGCAGATGCTAACGTCACGCCCGATGCCGAAGACCTTGCCGAAGAAGACGCCCGCCGCCGTGTCGAAAACGACGCCCGCAGCGCCGCCCAAGCCCTCTGCGAAGAAGCCGGCGCCGAAGTCCGCGCCCAGCGCGGTCAAGAGCCCCGCGACGAAGGCGGCGTCGAAGTCTGCGCCGGCAGCGGCGAAGAAGACCGCGACCGCTGCGCCCAAGTCCGCGGCGAAGTCCGCGCCGCCGAAGCCCGCGAAGGTCACGACGGCTACGTCTGCTGTCGCGAAGCCTGCGAAATCGGCAGCGAAGCCTGCCGCCGCGAAGCCCGCTGCGGCGAAGCCCGCTGCCGTGAAGCCCGCTGCGGCGAAGCCCGCTGCCGTGAAGCCCGCTGCGGCGAAGCCCGCTGCCGTGAAGCCCGCTGCGGCGAAGCCCGCCGCTGCGAAGCCGCCCGCCGCGGCGAAGCCCGCTGCTGCGAAGCCGCCCGCCGCGAAGCCCGCTGCGGCGAAGCCCGCCGCCGTGAAGCCCGCCGCTACGAAGCCCGCCGCCGCAGCTATTCCCGCGCCCACCAAGCAGTCGGCTGAGCCGCCGGTCGCCGCCAAGGCGCAGCCGCCGGTCGCTGCGAGCGCACCGTCGCGCGTCGCGCCGCCGGTGCCAGCATCGCGCGCTGTCGTGCCAATGCCGGCGCCCGTCAAACGCCCGCGCAACCTCGCCAAGCCCGATCCGCACAGCGCGGATGTGCTCTTTCTCGCGCATGCGACGGCAGTCGGCCTCGTGGGCGTCACCGTCGAGCAGGCGTGGGCGCGGATGCCCTTGTTCGCGCCGCTGCTCGGCCTCGCGCTGGTGCGTCAGGGCGTCGATGGGATCGTGCTGTCGACGATCCGCGCCGCTGCGGTCGACGTGCCTGACGCCGACATCGCCGATGCGCTCGCGGCGCTGAGCGCGCCGAGCAACCGCGCCGCACACACCGTCGCCGAAGCGCGGGACGAGGCGATCATCGCGCGCACGCCGTCGCGCGCTGCGCTGCTCGACGCGATTCAGCACGCCCTCGAGGGCGCGCTCGCCCGCGAAGAGGGCGACGGCGCGGAGGCTTACGCGCGCGGCATCGAGACTGGTCGCGCGCTCACCGCCGCCGTCGCATCGGCGCGTCGCCGCGATGCGAGCGACCCCATCGAGCGCGGCGAGATCGTGCGCACGCTGTTCGAGCGACTGCGCGCCGCTTCTCCGACGCTGCCGTCGCCGGCGTGAGCCGCGAACAGGCCGCTGCTACTCCGCAGCGGGCGGCGTCTCGGCGGACTTCTCGGCGGGCTTGTCGGCGGGCTTGTCGGCGTCGGTCGCGAGTGAGCGGATCTTCAGCTCGACCAGCTGCTCGGCGCTGACGCGATCGGGCGCCCCGGTCATCGCGTCGGTCGCGCGCGCGGTCTTCGGGAAGGCGATGACGTCGCGCAGCGACTCGGCGTCGGTGAGCAACATCGACAGGCGATCCCAGCCGAGCGCGATGCCGCCGTGCGGCGGTGCGCCCATCTTCAGCGCGTCCAGCAGGAAGCCGAACTTCTGCCGCGCTTCCTCGTCTCCGATGCCGAGCACCGCGAAGACGCGGCTCTGCAGCTCGGGGTCGTGGAGGCGAATCGAGCCGCCGCCGATCTCGAAGCCGTTGAGCACGAGGTCGTAGCGGTAGCAGAGCACCTTGCCGGGATCGCTCTCGAGGATCGCGACGCTCGCGTCGTGCGGCCGCGTGAACGGGTGATGCGCGGCGGCCCAGGTCTTGTTGTCTTCGTCGTATTCGAACAGCGGCGGCTCGACGACCCAGAGGAAATTCCACACGCCGCCGGAGCCGGACTCAGGGACCACGCCGAGCTTCTTCGCGAGGTGGATGCGCAGGTTCGCCATCACGGTGTGCACCATCGCGGCGCTGCCGAACTGCAGCAGAAGAAGGTCGCCCTCCTTCGCGTCGCACGCGGCGTTGACCGCCTCGCGGAACTCCTTGGTCACCGTCTTCGCGAGCGGGCTCTGCACCCACTCGCCACCGGCGCCGAGCTTGGCCCGCGCGAGGCCCTTGCTGCCCATGCTCTTCACGTACGACTCGAGCTTGTCGGCTTCCGTGCGCGAGAGATTGGCGCTGCTCGGCACGACGATCGCCTTCACGATCTGCGGCGGCAGATCGCGGCGGTATTCGCCCGACGCGAACTTCTGCGCGAGCGGCTCGAGCATCGCGATGCCGCCGCCCTCGTGCTCGATGACGAGCTCCGTCAGATCGATGTGCTCCATCGCGAAGCGCATGTCCGGCTTGTCGTTGCCGAAGCGGCGCATCGACTCGTCGAAGTTGAGCCGCGGGAACTTCTTCTCGGGATAGAGCGTGCTCAGGTCGATGCCGAGCGTCTCCTTCCACAGGCGGAAGATCAGCCCCTCCATGATGGTGAAGATGTCGTCTTGATTGACGAACGACATCTCGACGTCGAGCTGCGTGAACTCCGGCTGACGATCGAGGCGCGAGTCCTCGTCGCGGAAGCAGCGCACGATCTGGAAGTAGCGATCAAAGCCCGCGACCATCAGCAGCTGCTTGAACAGCTGCGGGCTCTCGGCGAGCGCGTAGAATTTGCCCGGTGCTTGCCGCGCAGGGACGAGGAAATTGCGCGCGCCGCCCGGCGTGTACTTCACTAGGAACGGCGTCTCGACCTCGAGAAAACCGTTGTCAGTCATGTAGTTGCGCGTCGATTGCGAGATCTGGTGGCGGGTCCGCAGGCTCTTCAGCAGCTTTGGTCGGCGGAGGTCGAGATAGCGGTGCTCGAGGCGCTTCTCCTCGGCCGTGTCCGTATCGTCTTTGATCTCGAAAGGCGGCGTCTCGCTCTTGTTGAACACGACGGCCTCGCTCGCGACGACCTCGATCGCGCCCGATGGAATCCGCGTGTTCCGCATCTGTCCGCGATCGCGCACCGTGCCGCGCACGCCGAGCACCCACTCGCCGCGCGCCGCATCCGCGGCCTCGAACGCCGCCTGGTCGATCGACGGATCGAACATCACCTGCGCGATGCCGTCGCGATCGCGCAGATCGATGAAGATGCAGCCGCCATGATCGCGGCGTCCCTCGACCCAGCCGAAGAGAACGACTTCTTGTCCGATGTGCTGCTCGCGCAACGCGCCCGAGTAGTGGGTACGCTTGAGCTCGTCGATGAAACGCGCCACGGGAAGGCCTCCAGAGCTCCGACGCTGCGCCGTTTGGACGCGCGCGGAATGAGCGCGGCAACTTAGGCCCCGGCGACGCAGAGCGTCAAGGCAGTGAGTGGGTGCTCGCGCGCGGCAATCGCGCTTCCGTGCGCCACGGCGCCCAGCGTATGCTGCCGGGCCTTCGATGCTGCCGTCCGTTCTCTTCGTCGCCTCCGAGTGTGCGCCGTTCGCGAAGTCTGGCGGTCTCGGCGACGTCGTCGGCGCGCTGCCGATCGCGCTCGCCGCGCGTGGCCACGACGTGCGCGTCGTGTTGCCGAAGTACGACACGCTCAAGCCCGCGCAGATGTGGCGGCATCCGCAGGCGCTGCCGGTGCCGCTCGGCAGCGGCATCGCGTGGTGCGCGGTGTGGGAGTCGCGGCTTCCGGGCAGCGAGGTGCCGATCTACTTCCTCGAGCACGATGCGCTCTTCGCGCGTGGCTATCTCTACGATCCGCCGAGGGGCTACGCGCCCGACAACATGGTGCGCTTCGCGATGTTGTCGCGCGGAGCTTTCGCGCTGGCGCGGTATCTGCGCTTCACGCCAGACGTATTTCACGCGCACGACTGGCCGAGCGCGCTGGTGCCGGTGTACGCGAACACCACGGAGAAGGGCACTTTGCTCGCGCGCGCCGCGACCGTGCTGACGATCCACAACCTCGCGCATCAGGGCGTTTTCCCTGAGGAAGATCTGTGGCGCACGCACGTGCCGCGCGAGTGTTTCCGCGCTGACGGACTCGAAGATCGCGGCAACGTGAACCTGATGAAGGGCGGCCTCTACCACGCGACGATGCTGACGACGGTCTCTCCGCGCTACGCGCAGGAGATCCGCACGCACGAGCACGGCGCGGGGCTCGAGCATGTGCTCGGGTTTCGCGCGGGCGATCTCGTCGGCGTGCTCAACGGCATCGACACGCGCGCCTGGGATCCGGCGACCGACGCCTATCTGCCGGCGCACTTCGACGCGCAGGATCTCGCTGGCAAAGCGGCTTGCAAGCGCGCGCTTCAGGAGGAGCTCGGCCTCACCGTGCGCGACGATGTGCCGCTGCTCGGCGTGGTCGCGCGGCTCGGTCCACAGAAGGGCACCGATGTCATCGCCGCGGCGGTGCCGGAGCTGCTCTCTCTCGGCGCGCAATTGGTCGTGCTCGGCTCGGGTGATGCGCGTACCGAAGAGCTCTTCCGCCGCTACAGCGCGGCGAGCGCCGGCGGTTTTCGGGCGAAGATTGGCTTTGACGAGCGGCTCGCGCATCGCATCGAGGCGGCGTCCGATCTGTTCTTGATGCCGTCGCGCTTCGAGCCGTGTGGCCTCAACCAGATGTACAGCATGCGCTATGGCACGCTGCCGATCGTGCGCGCGACCGGCGGGCTCGACGACACCGTGGCCCAGTGCGACGAGCGCACGGGTGAAGGCACCGGCTTCAAGCTGAACGAGCTCACCGTCGCGTCGCTGGTCGAGACGACGCGCTGGGCCGTCGCCGTGTGGCGCGAGAAGCGGCCGCTGTTCCGCGCGATGCAATACCGAGCGATGCGCCAAGACTTCGGCTGGGAGCGCGCGGCGCAGCGCTACGGCGACGTCTACCGTTGGGCGCTCGAGCGTCGCCGCGGCATCGCGCGCTGAGGAACGCAGCTCTACGACCTACGGGCCGATGGCTGCGCGGACCTGCAGCGCGAGCGAGCGCACGCTGAACGGCTTGGCGAGAAACGCGGCGCCGCGGTGATCGACCCAGTGCTGCACGCGCGGATCGTCGGGGCGGCCGGACATGAGCAGCACGCGGGTCTCGGTGCGCACCGCGCAGATGCGCTCGGCGATCTCCGGCCCGTGGATGCCGGGCAAGAGGACGTCGGAGACCAGCAGGTGGATCGGCCCGAAGTGCGCGCTGGCGACCTGCTCCGCGAGCTCGCCATCGGACGCCTCGAGCACCGTGTAGCCCTGCCTGCGCAGCGTGCGCACCGTCACCGCGCGCACCGCGGCGTCGTCGTCGACGACGAGCACCGTCTCGTTGCCCTCGGGCGGCGGCGTGCGCGATGGCGGTGGCGTCTCCGTGCCTGGCGCGCTCGCCGCGTGCACCGGCATCGTGATGCGGAACGTCGTGCCGACGTCGGCGACGCTCTCGACGCGGATGCTGCCGCCACCTTGGCTGATGATGCCGTACGCGGTGGCGAGGCCGAGCCCAGTGCCGCGCTCTTTCGTCGTGTAGAACGGCTCGAAGATGTGCGAGGCGATCTCTTCGCTCATGCCGACGCCCGTGTCCGTGACCTCGAGCACCACCGAGCCGGTGTCGTCGAGCGCGCCGTCGCGCGTGCGGATCGCCAGCGTGCCGCCGTTCGGCATCGCATCGCGCGCGTTGATCGCGAGGTTCATCAGCACTTGACCGACGAAGCGATCCGGGTCGAAGCGCACCGCGTCTTCCCGCGCACGCAGCTCGACGATGAGCTTGATGTTCGGGCCGAGCATGCGCGCGAGCAGCGCCTGAGCGCGACGAATCACCTCGCCGAGGCGAGCGACGCGCGGCTCGACGATCTGCTGCCGGGCGAAGGTGAGCAGCTGCTGCGCGATGGTCGCGCCACGGCTCGCCGCCTCGCGCACCTCGCGCAGGAGCTCGCGCAGCTCGTCGTCGGTCGAGACCTTGGGGCTCTCGAGCGCGATGTCGGTGTTGCCGAGCACGGCGGTGAGCAAGTTGTTGAAGTCGTGCGCGACGGCGCCTGCGAGGCGGCCGAGGCTCTCCATCCGCCCCGCTTGCTGCAGCTGCCCTTCGAGCCGCTTTCGCTCGGTGAGATCGCGCGCGATAGCCGAGAGAAATTGCAGCTCGCCGCTCGCGTCGCGATGGGCGCAGAGCACTTGCGAGGCGGGCAGCTCGTCGTTGGTGCGCGAGAGAAAGGCTGTCTCGCCGCTCCACTGGCCTACACGGATCGCCTCCGGAATCGCCTCGTCGCGCATCCGCTCCGCTGCCCAACTGGGATGCAGGTCGCGCGCGCGGGTTTGCGTCACCTCGGCGTCCTGCGCGATGCCGAGCTGGCGGCGCCCGGCACCATTCAAGTAGAGCAGGTGCCCTGTCAGGTCCATGAAGGTGACGATGTCGCTCGTCGCCTCCATCGCGCTCAACAGACGATCGCGCGCGTCGACGGCGAGCCGCTCCGAAGTACGGAGCCGTTCGAGCTCTGCTTCGAGCTCTTTCACCCGGCTAGAGTCGCTGTCATTCATGCAGACACCGTCGTCTAGGCTACAACCATTCGCGTTGTTTGCGTGAAGGAGGTTTCGCGTGAATGGCGCCCAAAGGGTGCGCGCCGAGGGCGGGCGCACGAGGGAGGTTGAGCCGAAGCAGGCCGTAGGCGATGCTCAGCCCGTCCAATCGACCCACGAGCGCAATGACCCCCTCCGATCCGAATGATCCCACCGCCGGCTACGCCGACGATCTCGCCGCTACGGCCGCGCTCGAGCCGCTGCGCGCGTTCACGTCCATCGCCGATCGCTATGAGGTCGAACGCGTCCTCGGGCCGTGCGCGCGAGGATTTCTCTACGCTGGGCGCGATCGCGTCGAAGGCCGCGCGGTCACGCTCGAGGTGCTGCCGAACGCGCTCGCGAACGACGCCGCGGGGGTCGCGGCGTTCGTCGGCGAGGCGATGGCCGCAGCGGCTCTGCCGAGCACCTCGGCGGCGAGCGCAGGCATCGCGCGGCCGCTCGCGGCTGGCGCCGATGCGCAGCTCGGCGTGTTGTGGCTCGCGTTCGAGCCGTTCGAAGGTGAAGGGCTCCGCGCACGGATCGCGCGCGGTGGGCTGTCGCCGCGCGAGTCCGTCGCGATCGTCACCCGCGTGCTCGATGCGCTCGCGGGCGCACACGCGGCAGGCAAGGCACACCGCGGGCTCGAGCCCGACGACATCGTGCTGGTGCGCAACCCGGACGGCAGCGAGGGCGTGCGGCTGCTCGACTTCGGCTTCCCGCGCGCGCTCGCGGCGGCGGCGGATTCACCTTATGTCTCGCCCGAGCAAGCGCGCAGCTCCGGCTGGGTCACGCCGGCCGCGGACACGTACTCCGTCGGCGCGATCTTCTACGAGATGATCGCCGGCCACGCGCCCGCGTATCCGCCGCGTCCTTCGCTCGCCGACGTCGCGCCGCAGACACCAGGCGGCATCGTGCAGCTGGTCGAGCGCGCGCTCTCCACCGATCCCGGTCTCCGTCCCGCGAGCGCCGGCGCCATGCGCGACGAGATCGAGCGACTGCTCGCACCACAGCGCCCCGCGCCCGCCGCGCCTTCGCCTTATGGCGGGTCTTCGCCTTATGGCGGGTCTTCGCCTTATGGCGGGTCTTCGCCTTATGGCGCGCCGGTCGCAGCCGCGGCGCCGATCGGTCAGCCCGCGTATGGCCCGCGCCCGCCGCTCGGTGGTCCAACTTCAGCCGCGCCCGCGCAGAGCGGCCGCAGCATGTGGCCGTGGGTCGTCGGCTTGCTCGGCTTGTTCGGCTTTTGCCTGCTGACACCGGTCGTGATGGTCGTCGTGGTCGCGGTCATCGGCGCGCGCGAAGCGGCCAACCGGCCGCCGTACGAGCCGTACCAAGAGCCTGTCACCGGTGACGAATACGTCGACGACGGCTACGACGGCGACGCTCCCGTTGGGCAGGTCGCCGCCGGCATGGAGCGCTATCAGGTCCCGGTCGACCTCGACGATCCGCAGCGCGGCTCCCGTGAGGCGCTGGTGACGATCGTCGCGTTCAGCGACTTTCAGTGCCCGTTCTGCTCGCGCGCCGCGGCGACTCTGACCGAGCTCGAGGCGAGCTACGGTGCCGATCTGCGCATCGTCTGGCGCGATCAGCCGCTCCCGTTTCATCAGAACGCGGAGCCCGCCGCGCTGCTCGCGCGCGAGGCGTACGCGCAGCAGGGCGACGCCGGCTTCTGGCGCATGCACGACACGCTGTTCGCCAACCAACAGCAGCTCGAGCGCGACGATCTGCTGCGCTACGCGCGCGAGCAAGCGCTCGATGTCTCGCGCGTGCGCCGCGCGCTCGATGGCCGCGCGGCGCTTCCGAAGATCCAGGCGAGCAGCGCGCTCGGCAATCGCATCGGGGCGAGCGGCACGCCGACGTTCTTCATCAACGGACGCAAGCTCACCGGCGCGCAGCCCGCGGCCGCGTTTCGCACGATGATCGACGAAGAGCTGCGCACCGCGGGTGCGCGCGTCCTCGCCGGCACCGCGCGCGCCAACGTGTACGCCGACCTCACCGCGGGAGGGCTCACCGCGGAGGCCGCCGAGCCACCGAGCGCAAACGAAGTCGTCGCGCCCGAGCCCGACGCCGACCGGGTCTACGCGCTGCGCTCGCGCAGCGGCGCGCCGTCGAAGGGCCCGGCGAGCGCGCGCGTCACGATCGAGCTGTTCAGCGACTTTCAGTGCCCGTTCTGCAGCCGCCTCTCGCCGACGCTCGACACCCTGATGGCGAACAATCCAGGCAAGATCCGCCTCGTCTGGCGCAACTATCCGCTGCCCTTCCACACCAGCGCGCAGCTCGCTGCCGAGGCCGCGCTAGAGGCGCACGCACAAGGCGGAGATCGCAAATTCTGGCAGATGCACGACCTGCTCTTCGCCAATCAGCGCGCGCTCGATCGCGCCGATCTCGAGCGCTACGCCTCGCAGATCGGCCTCGACGTCCGACGCTTCGGCAGCGCGCTCGACAGCCACGTGCACGCCAGCACCGTGCAGACCGACATGGATGCCGCGAACGCCACCGGGTCGTCGATCGGTACGCCGACCTGCTTCGTCAACGGCCGAAAGGTGGAGGGCGCTCAGCCGCTCAGCGCGTTGCAGACCGCCGTCGATCGCGCGCTCGCCGAGCGCTGAGCCGCCGAGCGGCCCTATTTCTACCCAGACGCTCCCGTGCCCCACGGAGTCGCGCACGAATACTCGCGCGGGCCGTGGGAATGCTTGCGTGCGGGGGCGCTTTGTTGCGAGAATCCCCCCGACCGTGAAGCGACGCGGGGAGCGCGCATCGCGGAGAGGAGCTCGAGGAGACCATGGCGGCCAAGGAAATCGTTTGCCCGATGTGCGGCTTCAAGAACGCGCCGAACGCGGCGCGCTGCGTCTCGTGCGGCGCCAAGCTCGAAGGGCACTCCGGCGCGGACTACACCGAAGAAGAAGAGGCAGCCCGCCGCCACCAGCAAGAAGGCTTCGAGTGGAAGTGGGCGTTCATGGCGTTCGGCGTCTACCTCGTGCTGCAGGTCTTCGTGATCGGGCTTCTGCCGTTCGTGATCCCTTCGTATGATCCGCAGGGCCTCGCGGGGCTCGGCATCTCCGTCATCGTCTGGTTCATCGGCGGCATCGTCGTCGGCGTGATCTCGCCCGGTAAGACGTTCGTCGAACCCGCGGTCGGCGCGCTCATCGCGGTGGTGCCCACGGTCGGCTACCTGATGTTCATCACGCCCGAGGGCTTCGAGCCGACGTTCCTCGCGTACATCGTCGGCGGCTTGCTCGGCGCGATGATCTCGCTGTTCGGCGCGTTCATCGGCGAGAAGGTGCAGATGACGCTGCGCCCGAGCAAAGCCTCCCGCTAGGGATCCGAGCAAGGGCAGCGCTACTTGCTTGTTCGCTGATTTCGCGGCCCGTCGTCAGCGCCGCCGCGCACCCGCCCAGCGCCACTCCGCGCCGCGCGAAAGAGCGCCGCCAACAGCACGCCCGCGACAAACCCGCCGACGTGCGCGAAAAACGCGACACCGCCTTCGGCGCTCGATGCGCCGAGCGAGAAGCTCGCGCGCACCACCTCGAGCGCAAACCACACGAAGACGTAGACGAACGCTGGCACCTCCAGCAGGAAGAACACCGGGACGAACGTCAGCACGCGCGCCCGCGGAAAGAACACGATGTACGCACCGAGTACGCCTGCGATCGCGCCCGAGGCGCCGATCATCGGCACCGTGCTCACAGGGCCGATCACGACCTGCGTCGCAGCGGCCGCGAGCCCGCACGCGCCGTAAAAGAACGCGAAGCGCGCGTGACCGAGCGCCTCTTCGACGTTGTCGCCGAAGACGAACAGGAACCAAAGATTACCGAGCACGTGCCCGAGTCCGCCGTGCAGGAACATCGAGGTGAGCGGCGTGATCAGGCTCCCCGCGTGGCCGCCGTGCAGCAGCACGTCAGGGATCACGCCGAAGCGCTCGATCAGCGTCTCGCTGCGTGACGCGTCGAGGCTCCACTGGTAAGCGAAGACCAGCACGTTGAGCCCGATCAGCGCCCAGCTGACCAGCGGTCGCGTGAGCGTCTTGTGGAGATCGCGCAGAGGGAAGAGCACGGCGCGCTCAGCGTGGCAGAGACTGCGCGTCGGCGAGGGTCGCGGCGGCGTGGGTGAGCGCCGCGGTCGGCGCGATCAGCTCGAGGCGCAGCGCGTCGCCGTCGCGCGCCAGCGCGAGCAGCAGCGGTGGGCCGCTCGGCTGCGTGTCGGGGGCGTTGCGTCGCAGGGCGGGGACGGGGAAAAACGCGCCGGCGCGGAGCAGCTGGTCGGGTACGACGGCGAGCAAGAAGTTAACGCGCGGAGGGAGCGTCGCGAGCGCGCGTACGGTGTCGGGATCGTTGGCGAGGCTCGCACCATCGCCGGCTCCGGCGAGCGTCGCCGCTGCGCGCGCGGCGATGGAAGCGAGCGGCCCCGCGGTCGCGCCGGCGGGTGTCTGCGTGATGGCGAGCGCCCAGGCGTCGCCTTGCGTTGCGTGATCGAGTCGCGGGCGACGCGCGCCAGCCGGGTCGTTCGGCGGCAGCGCGTTCGCGCCGCACACATCGGCGGTGCGCAGCGTCGCTCCGCCGAGCGCGAGCGGCTCGCTCAGCGTGCGCGGTCGTGCTTCGCCGTCGCAGCCGAGCGTGAGGCCCGCGGCGCGCTGCACATACGCGCTGCGGAGCGCTGCGTCGACGAGCTCCGGCGCAGGCGCGCGCGTGGCGCCGCCGCTCGTGAGAAGCGCAAATGGCCCGCCCAATCCGTCACCGATGGCCGCGACGAGCGAGCCGCCACGCGCCGCGCCGATCGACGCGAGCAGGGCGCGAAGTGTCGTCGCTTCGTCGGCCGCGAGCGCCGGACCGGCGATGTTCGCGAGATCGTCCGCGAGGCCCGCGCCGAACGATCCATCGCTGCGCTGCGCGACCGGCTGTGCGGGAAAGAGCGCGGCGAGCGCCGTCCCGCGCGGCAGCGTGCCGAGGACGCGCGGCGCTTCGCTCGGCAGCGCGTCGAGCGTGAGCGCGAGCGGCGAGCCCGCGCGCACCGTCGCGCGTATCGACACGACGAGCCCGCCGCCGCCTGGCGCGAGCGTGGCGCGCACCGGGCCGACGTCCGTCAGGAACGTCAGCAGCTGCGCTGCGCGCGCGCGCGCGACGTGCACGAGGGCGACAGGATCGCCGAGACCGGCGGGCACCTGATGCGCAATCACCGCGCGCCGCGCCGATTCGTTCAGCCCCGCGCCGAGCTCGCCGAGCGATCTCTCGAGCGACCTGCGCAGCGCGCTCGACACGACGCCCGCGACGAGCGCAGCGACGCCCGGCGCTCCGACGACGCTCGGCGCTGGCCGGAGCGCAGCGACGCGCGCATCGCCCTCCGTCGAAGGGACCAGCGTGCGCGAGAGGTACGGCGCGGCTTCACGCGCGGCCGCGTCGTCGTAGCCGCACACCAGCACGTCCCGAGCGAGCGCGAGCGCATGGCGACCGGGCGCGGGCGCGGCGCCAACCCAGCGCGCATCCGTCGGCGCGCCCGCTGCGCCGAGCGCGCCCAGCGTCACGCCAGCGCCGAGCGGCGCAGTCCCCGCGTCGACGCGCAGCCGCACACCGACGGCGAAGCGCTGCTCGCCGCCGGGCTCGGCGCGCATCACGACGAACACGACGCGCGCGTCGTCACGGATGCGCTCGGCGACGCCAACTGGAAGCGCACAAGCGCCCTCGATCAGCGCCGAGGCGCCCTGCGGAGCCGACGTGCGGAGCTCGCTCGGCAGCGCCGCGACGAGCGTGTTCAACTCGCCGAGGCTGCCTTCGACGACCACCGCGGCGGGACGCGCGATGGGTTCGGTTGCGCTCGGTGCGGGCGCGGTCTCGCTGTGGCTTCCGCAGCCGAACAGCGCCCCGGTGCTGGCTGCCGCGCACGCGAGCGAGGCCGAGAGCGCGAACGCAGCGATCCTGCTGCGATGCGAGTGGGAGCGAGGCTTGCGCATGGCGGGCCGGAGCGTAGCAGCCGGGGTGCGCCGCGCGCTGAAGTCGGCTTGATCGCGTACTGGAAACGACTGCTCGAAACGACTGCTCGAAACGACCGCGGCGCACTCCGTTTGGAGTGCGCCGCGGTGGGATCGTAAGAGTGTCGGGCTGAGTTCAGCCGAACGGGTTGTCGGGGAGTGGGTCGCCCGGCGGCGGATTGGCCGGCGGCGGGTTCGCTGGCGGCGGGTTCGCTGGCGGCGGGTTCGCTGGCGGCGGCGTCTCACCACCACCCGCGGGCGGCGTCTCACCACCACCCGCCGGCGGGGTTTCGCCCGGTGGGCGACGTACGCCGCCTGCGGGGGCGGCGCGTGCGGCGAGCGTGAGGGACACGCTGGCCTGCATCGAGCCTGCGGTCTCCGTGAAATCGGGCAGCGTCAGCGTGCGCACGGCGTTGGTGAAGTTGTTCTTGCTCGCGGTCACGGTCACCGGACCGCGCGGGCGATCGAAGGTGAGCGTCCCTGGCGAGACGATCGTGCGACCCCCGCCGGACACGCGCGCGCCAGGCGGCGTGGTCTCCACGGTGATCGAGTACGGCAGCGACGCGAGCGCCACGCGCACCGGCGCATTTGTTCCCTCGCGCGGTGTGACCTCGTGGGTGAGCGCGGTGTAGCCCGCCATGCGCAGCGTCAGCGACGCGGCGGTGCCGACCGGCAGGTCGAGCGCGAGCGGTGTGACGCCGCGATCCGCCGTGCCGAGCAGCACCTGCGCGCCAGACGGCGTCGACTCGATGCGCACCTGCGCCATCACGACTGGCGCCGCGGGCGGACCGGCGTCGACTGGCTCGTCGCCGGCCACGAGCTCCGCTACGCCCGCGTCTTCGACGCCCTCTGCGACTGCCGGCGCGCCGGCGTCTTCTTCGGTGAGCGGCGTCTCGGTCGTCGTCGCGACCTCGCCGCCCGTCGCTTCAGGCGTGCGCGTGAACCACCACACGGCGACCGCGCCGAGCACGAGCACGGTGCCGACGATCGGCAGCATCATCGAGCGCGGCTCTTCGCGCGGCGCAGGTGGCGGCGGAAGGCTCGGCACCTTCAGCGGC
>Ga0209181_10005880_pt1 | contig 17494 bp, 17 predicted proteins | sample MAT05_FD_187208 | JGI IMG/M metagenome (GOLD analysis project Ga0209181, IMG submission 187208) | Freshwater microbial communities from Lake Fryxell liftoff mats and glacier meltwater in Antarctica - MAT-05 (SPAdes) (version 2) | ecosystem: Environmental > Aquatic > Freshwater > Ice > Liftoff...
AGTTTACCCGTCTATACCCTTACCCATCCACCCCACACGCTACTTCCGCTCCAACGACATGGCGGCAAAGTGCTCTTGCAACAATCGATGGATGAAGCGATCGCGCCCACCGACCCGCTGAAAAAAGAGGCTATTGAGGAGATTAGGCGGAGAGTTAGCATAGTAACCTAAGCGGAGGGAGCGCTCCCTTCGCTTAGGTTAACTTAGCCTGCGCCGCAATTTGGTCAAGCCTATAAAACGGAATGGATACTTTCAACTACCTGTTCAACAAAATCAACTGCATCATTGACAAGTACTTCATTGATACTCCATCTACTGCCTAACCCCAATGTTGGATCTATATCAGCTTCATGAGCAATTTTATTTCGACGATCCACTATGATGCTTAATTGCTGCTTGATATCTTGCGCTTGTCTACCCATAACTTTCGCGACTTCTTCCCATAATTTTTTGTCTGAAATCAATCGAATTGCATCTGCTATATTTTCTGGCTGCTGAAAACTCTTGTAGCTATGCCGCTGCCGAATCTCATCTTCTAGCCAGTAGTCAAGACTCAAGTCAACATTTAAACCTTCGCGCGCACTTCCTAGCGAAACTTGGAACCGAGAAAATGCAGGAGGTTCTGAGCGTAATCCTTGATGAATCTCTAGCATCCCTAATCGTACAACTTCATGCACATAGAAATCCAATGCACTAATAGATAGGACTAGTGCAGCTCTTAAAATATCAGACAGATCGAGAACAGGTGTAGATTTTGCCTTAACGGAATTATGGACAGCTATCAAATCTCGGACACGATTGATGCTGACATGAAATTGATCAAGCGCAGACTGCATTACAGGTTAGATTGATGACTCTATCTGCCAGTGTTGAAAAAGCTACCTTAAATTCTCCTTGAGATCTTAAGGTGTTCTCCAAAGCAGCTCCACTTCGCCCAATTTGCTCAATAGTTAAATCAAATACTGGTGTTTGATGTTCTTGAGAAGTTGCAATAAGGCTATTAAAATCAGACACTTTTATCAAACAGAAGTCATCTTCTAAACCCTGTTCAGTGTAAAGATGAGCAGGCAAGAGCATATGCTCTCTTCTTAGCTCTGGAATTAGTCTATTTGAAATAGCATTCTTAATTTCCTCCATCCACTTTTGGAAAGCAGCAGAAGGTTTCCTGTATTTAATTCGATAATTTTGAATAATTGTCCCAAGAAAAAGAGGTGTAATTTTCGGGAAAGGATAGGCAGCATCCTTGAGAATTCTCAACTCACTTGCTCTTCCTGCCCAATGATGCCATTTAGGTATTATTGATGCTAACGAATCAATTGCCATAACTGAAAAGAAATCGGGAACTGTTGGAAGTATAAAGAAATCACTAGTCATTAATAGATTTTGATTAATTGAGCTTAGGCTGGGACTCATATCAATCAAAATATAGTCAGCAGAAAACTTCTCTGCTGTTTTCTCAAGAAGATAGGAAATTGAACCAGGAAGATTTTGCAGTGTTTGAATTGATCCACTCAATTCTTGAGCAATACCTAAAGTAACTTCATACTCAGCAAGCCCGACATGACCAGGCAGCAGGAATAGTCCATCTCGCCTTTCTATTGGAATACATTCAACCGCGTCTATCAATCGGGGCTGTGACTCAAAAGCCGCTGCTAAACCAGCTTTAATATTTTGTCTTCTATTGTAAACTTCTTCCAGCTCTTGATTAGCTGAAAATCCAAGTACCATGCCTGTAAGGTTACATTGTGGATCAGTATCCACAAGAATTACCCTTTTTCCTTTCGACGCTAGCATCCAGCCTAGATTAAAGGTGGTGGTTGTTTTACTAACGCCGCCTTTGTGGTTAAAAAGAGCGATTCTGTGAACCATTTTTCTAATCCTGGCTTTACAACAGGCTAACTTACGATCGAACGTTGGCTTTAGAGTTCATCATAGCCTCTTAGATCTAGATTGAGTTACTGTCAAGCTTAAGGACATAAATTTAAGTCTCCACCTCATCACCTGACCTAAAACCAGCTTCAACACTCACCCAAAACCTGACAAGGCAAACACAACCAGAGAATAGCGGGCTAACTTGATTAATAGGCGGAAATTTTCTGTATATCTATCCAAATTCAGGTGGATAGGTAGATGATTTCCGTATATCACCCCAAATTGGGTAGATAGCCAGAATCTTTCCGTATCGTATGCCGTTTTATAGGGATAGCCAGATTCTTTTCGCATATTTTCCAGACTGCATCTGAGTCAGAAATAGCTTGCTTGAGGCGAAAGCTGGTTGATAATCGCGACGATCGCGCTTTCTGCTTTGGGGTTGCTTTTGAACCGTTGGGCGATCGCCTGTCGCAGGTCGCCTATCTTTTTCAGCGTCGCTTCCGTGATCTTTTTGCCTGTTTCTCCGGCGGCACTTTCCACAAACTTGTTGAATGCCAGGGTTGCGATCGCTGCGGCTGTTAACGTAATCGGATCTGCCATCGGTGCCACCTCAAACTACTTGCTTTCGTTGTAGCCTATCCTTGATGAATAACCTACAGTGAGCAGCAATTTGGTAGAAACGACTCAAACCATTTGCCCTTTTCCCTCTTCACCTTTCACCCCTAGCCCCCAGCCCCTATAAGGTTATACTTGAGTTCCAACGCCTACTGTATTTCTACTCAAATTTTTATTCAAAATGCAGCCCACCGACCCCAATAAGTTTACCGACAAAGCATGGGAAGCGATCGTTCAGGCACAGGATGTAGTTCGCCGCTACAAGCATCAACAGCTTGAAGTTGAACATTTGATGATTGCTTTGCTAGAACAAAAAGATGGGCTGGCAGCAAAAGTATTGAGTAAAGCGGGAGCCGAAACGCAGCGGGTGTTTCAGCAGATCGACGATTTTACTAAGCGGCAACCCAAAGTAGCAAGCAGTGAGCAGTTGTATTTAGGGCGCAACTTGGATGTGTTGCTCGATCGCGCCGAGGAAGCCCGCATCAAGTTTCAGGATGAGTTCATTTCCGTGGAACACATGCTGATGGGGTTTGTGGTCGATCCTCGCTTGGGAATGCGACTGATGCGAACCTACGAGCTTGATCCAAAACGGCTAGAGGCGATCGTTAAAGAGGTGCGCGGTAGTCAGAAAGTGGTGGATCAAAACCCAGAATCTCGCTATGGGGCACTGGAAAAATATGGGCGCGACCTGACCGAGCAGGCAAAAGCAGGCAAGATCGATCCCGTGATTGGGCGAGATGAAGAGATTCGCCGCGTAGTGCAGGTGTTATCTCGCCGCACGAAAAATAACCCGGTGCTGATTGGGGAACCAGGAGTGGGCAAAACCGCGATCGCCGAAGGATTGGCGCAACGGATCATCAATGGCGATGTGCCGGAATCGCTGAAAAACCGCAAGCTGATCTCGCTGGATATGGGTTCCCTGATTGCTGGAGCTAAATATCGCGGTGACTTTGAAGATCGGCTGCGATCGGTGCTCAAAGAAGTAATGAACTCCGACGGGCAAATTGTTCTGTTTATTGACGAACTGCATACCGTCATCGGCACAGGTTCTACTCAGGGCGCAATGGATGCTGGGAATCTGCTGAAACCGATGCTGGCAAGGGGCGAACTGCGCTGCATTGGGGCAACGACTATCGATGAATACCGCAAATATATTGAAAAAGATGCGGCACTCGAACGTCGCTTCCAGCAGGTGTTGGTGAATGAACCCAGCGTGGAAGACACCATTTCCATTCTGCGTGGTTTGAAGGAACGCTATGAAGTGCATCACGGGGTCAAGATTACTGACTCTTCCCTGGTTGCGGCGGCTACGTTGTCGTCGCGCTACATTGCCGATCGCTTTTTACCCGACAAAGCGATCGATCTGGTGGATGAAGCGGCTGCCAAGCTGAAGATGGAAATTACCTCCAAGCCTGTGGAGCTAGAAACCATAGATCGCCGACTGATGCAGCTAGAAATGGAAAAGCTTTCTCTCGAAGGCGAAGGAAAACTGGGCATGTTAGCGTCTACTCGCGCCTCCAAAGAGCGGCTAGATAGAATCGAACAAGAGATTTTGGATTTGCAAATCAAGCAGGAAATCCTCAGCACTCAATGGCAAGGCGAGAAGCACGTTCTTGAAGAAATTAAAAAGCTAAAAGAAGAAGAAGATAAACTGCGGGTGCAGATTGAGCAAGCAGAACGTGCCTATGACCTGAATATTGCTGCCCAACTGAAGTACGGCATGTTAGAAAAAGTGCAGCGCGATCGCGAAGCCCAAGAAGCTAAACTTCTAGAAATTCAGGCGCGGGGATCAGCCCTACTGCGGGAACAGGTCACCGAAGCCGACATTGCCGAAATCGTGGCTCGTTGGACGGGTATCCCGGTCAATCGTCTGCTGGAATCGGAGCGGCAAAAGCTGTTGCAGCTAGAAAGCCATTTGCATGAGCGGGTGATTGGTCAAAACGAAGCGGTGGAAGCGGTGTCTGCCGCCATTCGTCGCGCTCGTGCTGGCATGAAAGATCTGGGTCGTCCAATTGGTTCTTTCTTATTTATGGGACCGACTGGCGTTGGCAAAACCGAACTGGCGCGCGCTCTTGCCCAATTCTTATTTGATGCTGACGATGCCCTAGTTCGTTTAGACATGTCTGAGTATATGGAAAAACATTCTGTGGCGCGGCTGATTGGTGCCCCTCCGGGTTATGTTGGCTACGAAGAAGGCGGTCAACTATCGGAAGCCGTTCGCCGTCACCCCTATTCCGTGGTGCTGCTGGATGAAGTGGAAAAAGCGCACCCGGATGTGTTCAATATTTTGCTCCAAGTGCTGGATGATGGGCGTATCACCGATTCTCAAGGACGCACAGTGGATTTTTGCAACACGGTGATCGTCATGACCAGCAACATTGGCAGCGAGTTTATTCTGGATGTGTCGGGCGATGACGATCGCTATGAGGAAATGCAAACCCGCGTCACCACATCCCTGCGGAAACACTTCCGCCCCGAATTTCTCAATCGGATTGACGACTTGATCATCTTCCATGCTTTGGGTCGCGGCGAACTCAGCCAGATTGTGGGACTGCAAATTCTCAAAATTCAGGCGATGCTATCGGATCAAAAATTGAAGCTGGAAATTACACCCGCTGCCCAAGACCACATCGCCGCCGCTGGATACGACCCGACCTATGGCGCACGTCCACTCAAACGAGCCATTCAGCGCGAACTGCAAAACCCGATCGCCACCAAAATTTTGGAAAATACCTTTGCCGAAGGCGACACGATCATGATTGATGTAGTGGATGGAAAGCTAACGTTTGATCAAAAACCCGCGATCGCCAAAAATGAATTTTCGGTGATTAGCTAATTCAACAGGACTTACACAAATCAACCGAAATTTGCCCCCCAACCCCCAATTCTGGGGGAGCTAGAGATCAAAGTCCCCCAAAATTGGGGGATTTAGGGGGCGAGTGCGTAAGTCCTATTCAAAACATTATTGGCGTATATTCTGAATCGCAAACAGAGAGAGCGATCGCGGCTTTGAGGCGTACTTGCTGAACAAACCACCATGCTTTCGTACATTTTCTATGCATTAGCCCGGATTTTTCTGGATATTCCACCCATCTGAGCGATCGCCCTAAATTTTTTAACTATTACAAAACCCCTCATGCTGCTGCATTAGAACATTTTCAATTCAGCCTTGCTGCCTTAGTCGTTTTAGTTTTTGTGCCAAATTTGCGATCGTGCATTAGTCTGGTAGGGCAGATTTTTGCTCATCCTGATTTGTGCCATGGTATCTAATGATTTCAAGCATTTACATACTGCAACGCAATCCGCATCTAGACAGCGATTATCCTTCGCGGGGGTGCTGAGTCAGCGATCGCGCCTTGCTTTCCGCCGTGCCGTTGTCACTGGTATAACGGCAGGGTTGGTTAGCGCTGCGATGCCATTGCAATCTGCCCAAGCTCAGAATACGCCCTACTGTCAGCAAACGGCTAGCGCGATCGCCCAAAAAGACAAGCTGCGAATCGAAGCGGTGAAAGGCAATGCAGACGCACAAAAAAAATATAAAGCATTGCTCGTGCAGCAGGGCGATCGCCTGCGAAACTGTCGCACCCAAACGTGGCCCCAAAATCAAGCAATTTGGATTCGGCTCTATCCTTGCGATGCCAAACCTGGCGCTCTTGATGCGGTGCTAGATCGGATTGTCGATCGAGGCTATAACCAGGTTTATGTCGAGGCATTTTATACGGGTCGGGCGCTGCTGCCCGCCAATCAAAACCCCACTCCCTGGCTTTCTACTTTGGCAGGTTCAGGTGCCGACAATGTGGATCTGCTAGCACAAGCCATTCAAAAAGGACGAGAGCGAGGATTAAAAGTCTATGCCTGGATGTTTGGTCTGAACTTTGGCGCAAACTATGTGCGTCGGTTCGATCGCCAACAAACCTTGGCAAAAAATGGGTTAGGGCAAACCAGCCTGACCGCCAAGGTGCTGCCGGGACTCAGCACCGACTTAGGGCAACTCAATCCTGATGAGGTATTTGTTGATCCTTACAGTCCTCAAGTACGGCAAGATTACTCCACGCTGATTGGAGCGATCGCCCAGCGCAAACCCGACGGCATCCTGTTTGACTACATTCGATATCCTCGTGGCAGTGGCAGTGCCTCAGTCGCCAGCAAAGTGCAAGATTTGTGGGTGTATGGCGATGCCTCCCAGCAAACGCTTTTGCAACGCGCCCAAAATGCTAGCGGGGTGGAACTGCTGCGACGCTTTTTGCAATACGGCTTTCTCAAAGCCAATGATTTAAAAGAAACCAACAGCGTCAAAGATCTAACCACTTCAAACCTGTTAGAACGACCTGTTTGGCAGGGAATTGATACTGCGCGCATTCCTGCCAACTTGCCAACCGCAAAACAAGCAGCCCTGTTTCAAAGTGAACTGTGGCGGTTAGCGGTTGCTCATGCCGGTCAAGGCGTGATTGATTTTGTTAACGAAGCCACAGGCAATGTGCAAAATCGAGGAATGGCGACTGGTGTGGTCTTTTTCCCCGATGGCAATATGACCATTGGGCAAGGCTATGATTCCAGGTTGCAATTGTGGGATCGCTTTCCAGCCAGTGCAGAATGGCACCCTATGGCATATGCGGTTTGTGGCAACACGAGTTGCATCATGCAGCAGATTCAGCGAGTGATTAGCCGCGCCCCGGCGGGAGTGCAAGTGAAACCAGTGCTGGCTGGAGTGTGGCAAAAATCCGTGGGCAATCGTCCGCCTTTAGAAGCGCAAATGCAGGTACTTTATCGGCTAGCACCGCAGCTTAAGTCAGTGAGCCACTTTGCCTATTCTTGGCAAGAACCAGGGTCAGATCGCGATCGCAAAGCCTGCACGATTCGTCCTTAAAGCTTGCGATCGCACTTAAACAAGCAGACAGCGATCGCTCATACGCAAATCACACTATTCATAATGTGTCCACATTCGCAAAATTTTCACCGTATGCTCAGACTCGATTACCTCGTACACGAGACGATGCTGAATGTTAATCCGCCGTGAATACGCCCTTTCTAGATCTCCCACTAACTTTTCATAGGGTGGCGGGTTCTGAAATGGATCAGTTTGAATAATGTCAAGTAAAGCTTGCGCTTTATCTCGTAAATTACTAGAAGTCAGTTTTTTGGCATCTTTCTGTGCCTGCTTGGTGTAGACCAAATCCCAACTCACCACTCCAACGCCGGATTACATTCCTCGATCGGTGTTGCCAATCCTTCTCGAATCGATTCTCGCATTCCCGGCACTGAGAGCAGATACAGCGTTTCTTGCACCGATACCCAGTCAGCTTCAGACAACAATACGGCGTTGCTACTCTGTCCTGTAATCACAATGGGTTGATGCGATTGACTGACCGAATCAATCAAACTCTGCAACTGTTGCTCAGCTTCATTAACTGGGATCATCGTTCTCCATTTGCTTAGGTATGTCTTCCTAGATACTATCCACTGCTTGTTGATACTCTTCTATTGTGCACAATTCATGCGAACCGCACTTAAACAAGCAGACAGCGATCGCGAAACTGGAGAAAATCCTTTGAGCAATAAACAACTCCAGCGATCGCAGGTTTGAAAGGAACAAAACCACTCGCGATCGCCCCAAACCGCCGATATTGCAAGGCTGATAACAAGGCGCGAGGGTGCTAACGTTCCTGATCACCGGACGTAGATAACCTCTGCATCTCACTGACAACTTGACTTCGTTCCGGTGCAGCGGGATTGTTATGCCGATTAATCTTTACTGTTTTCATACCACTGCCTCTGACTCGCTGACATAGCTTTCCACAGCTTTTTCACTTTCCAATCTGCCATCTCTAATAACTGAATCTTTTTCTCTGTTTTTACGAATAGTCAATTTAAAGTTAGATGGTAAATACTCTATTGCCTGTGCGTCGAGCCGCCAGAATAATAAGCTTAACTGATCGGGTGTAAATGAACCTCGGTCTTGCACATACGAAATAAATGAGTTGATATCAAAATCTTGCTCTTTCGTTGATAGAGCAACTAATACATTTATAACTTTCTTTTTCTTTGCTCCAGTAATGAGATATTGGCGATCACGTTGAACCTTCCTCTTTGATTCCTCTGTGTTTAAAGTGCGTCCTCTTTCATCTATTGCAGAAATCTCAAATTTATTGATGCACTCTGAGCCAACAAGAAGTTCATTTGCGGTCAACTGATTAATAATCTTGAATTGGTAACGGATATCTGGATGTTCACATAACTCGCAATCTTCAGTGGGAGATCCGAGATCATACATATCACCTGTATAAACCCATTCTTTGAGTGCTTTCTGAAAGTCTTGCTTTTCTTTACTCAAAGGCAACAAGTTTTCAGCAGATCTCGACACCCAACTCATGACAAATACCGATTGATGTTTGTAGTCAGAATAACTTAATTTGAAAACCTCAGCTTGAAGTTCATTATATCCTGTCAACCCTTAGTGCGAGCGGCATAACTATGTATTCAACGTCAGATCTGCTGAATAAGCACCCAACTATTCCATGATTATCTGTCAGATCTCCGGGATAACATTCTCTTTTTAAGGGATTAAATCGAAAATTTGCAGGTTAAGTCCGGGATTCGGGGGTGTTATCCGTCACATTTGATGGCTAATCCTGGAGATTGGGGTGCTTATCTGTCGTTTGTGCGCGATCACACCCTCAATTCCGGTACTATTCATCGAGATGCAATGCTACAACCTCAGCCACCTCGACTACTCGATCAAGTCAGGTAATTGAGCCGCTTCAAGCATTGCAGCCTCAAAGCTGAGAAATTCTATGTTCACTACATCCGGGATTTCATCTTTTTGCATAACAAGTGTCCTCCAAAAAGGAGAAGTCCGTTGAATGGACAGCTTATATCGCGATCGCAAAGCCTGCACCGTTCGTCCTTAGCGGATGCGGCATTGATATCGAAAACCTGTAACGAGCCTAACCTAATCCTGCTTGGGCATCAGCCAGTCAGTGGTTTCCAGCACCAGTTTCACTTCTGCCGTGCCCGTATTCACATATTCGATCACCTTAAAAGTGCAGTCATATTCCCAGCCAGTGGCATCGGTGATGACTTTGGCGATCGCCTGCTCCAACGCCTTTGTGTTTACTTCTTTCAGCTTATTTTCCAGTTCCATAGTTTCCTACTTGCGTCAGCGCTAATCTTCTAACATCGCCCTGCATTGTAGGCTGTTTTGACGTGCTAGCGGCGATCGAACTGAGGCGGCAGTTCAACGGGCAACAAAGTGCTAGGTGCAGAAAAAGCCGGAGCCGTTAGTCTGGGCGCTGGGTTGCTGACTGGCTTTCTGTTGAGAGGCTGCGATCGCATCTACTACCTGATCAGCTTCCTCAGCGGGGAATGTCAACAGTTGATGATTGTGTAGTTGGCAGAGCGGAAGTCGTGGGAATCATCAGTTTTTGAAAGACTCAATCAATATTGCCACTCCCAACATGCAGACTAGGACGATCGCGGATCGGATCAGCCAAGGACCCACCAGGGATAAGATTAACGCTCCAATATGACCAATGCCAAAGGTGCCAAACAAGATAAAGGCGATCGCAAGCCCTAGCAGGGTATAGCCAAAATACTTCAGCAGATGACAAGTGAATCGAAAAAAACTGCTATATTGCACGATCATTTTCAATCTCCTTCTGAAACTTTTTGCTTCACTAGAAACCTAGTTAGCCGCGTAAGCCTGGTTAGCGATTTCGCCACCGCTTATATCTCAGAGTGATTGATTTAGCCGAAGCGTGACGAGTGATCAACCCTGGCAATCAAAAATCGTTCATCAATACGGCGAAGGGCATCTCTTGTGAGTGCCCTTCACTACTTTTAAAGTCCCGCTCCCGATGTGGGAGAGAGATTTAGGGTGAGGGTTATTTCCGATGGGGTTCACAAGGTGAGTCAGACGTGTGAGATAGGTTCCCCATGACTCGCCGTCCAACGCGATCGCAAACATCTTGCGGCTTCAGTGCAGCACCCTTGCGGCGAATTCGCTCACCCGCATGTTCACTCAACAGCGCTTGTTGATCTTGGTAAGATTCGCGATCGCCTTCATTCAAAAGCCCTTGCTTATGGGCAATACAGTAATCCAGGTTTTCCAGTATTTCGTTTAATTCTTCGCTTGCAACTGCCAATTCCAAAATTGCCTGCAACCGATCAGCCTGATCATTGGATAAAGTTGGCAAGGCAGACAGATGCTCGTATTCTTCAACCACTTGGTCAAAGTTCATCACTTTAATCGACATTTCAGACAGTTTACTACTCACAGAAATGCTCCTTTTATTGATGGTAACGGTCTCTCAGCAACAAACAATCATGCGACTTACACAGCCGTTTGCCCAACTCAGCAGCTCGTCTGAGTCCCAAGTCCATGCAGTATCGGTTTAGAGGGTGACTTTCAACATTTAGCAGCCTTCAGATAAAGGAAAGCTATACAAGACGTTGAAGCATGAGTGCTGAGAGATTTCAGCTAACAGATTTCAGCTAGATTTCAGCCAACAGTGGCGGGGTAAAGCACCCATCAAATCAGTCACAGGCACCAGTTGAGGCGCGATCGCATTACTGTAATTGCCATAGGCGTGATTGTAGTCGGTGTGATTGGAATAATATTGCCATCTGAATGACAGTTTGAAACCCTAAAATTGAACGAAATTTTGAATGAATGGGTTGGATCAGTGAAATCGGCAGAGCAGCAATGCCAAGGTTGCCTTCGATCATTCCCATTTAATAAGTGTAAAGTACGCATAAATAGTGACCTTTTTCGCGTTCGCAAAGGGTTATGCAGTTTCCGCTTTGTTTGTGACAACTCAACTGTTCAGGTTTCTACACTATTCCTGGTTTGCTTAAGGCGAAAAACGCTTGATATGGTAGGAAATTGCCCCATTAAGCTCGATTTAGAGCAGTTGACCCGGTTCATAGACTCTTTGTGCAGATAAAGTTTTTGTAAGGGTTGCAGATGAGCCAAAGTCCAGAGTGGCGGAGAGCCTATCACCGAAAGGTGTCCATCATCGAAGTTTTATTCAACATTGACTCTTATAGGACTTACGCACTTGCCCCCTAAATCCCCCAATTCTGGGGGACTTTGATTTTCTTGCTCCCCCAGAATTGGGGGTTGGGGGGCGAATTCCAATTCATCTGCGTAAGTCCTGTCTTAAATTAAAGCGATTGAGAAATGTAAAGAAAGACTCAAAAATTTGAAAACTCAAATAATAAATGCTTCTCTATTGTGATCTTCGTAATGCTGCTGCATTCATCTTCTTCGGAGAGATGCTGCTGTGACTTAGAAAAGGCAGGAGATTGTGCCATGCGGATTGAAATTCAACTGGATGATGAGCAGGCTAGAAAACCAGACTATATTCGGCAGCAAACGAATCAAGATGCATCTAAATTATTGGATCGAGCGATTGAAGCTGCGATCGGCGATCGCGATCGGCAACTCCAGGCATCAAGCAATGATCCGTTGGCAAAATCAAAACGGAGTCAACTCATCGGTTGCATTAAAGAAGGCGATTCTACAGCTTCAACCAACTATAAAGAAATTGTCCGCAAATATATTGTGAATAAGCATCATCAAGAGCAGGCACGATCATTGCAGATACAGGCTTTTTTATCGCACTATCAATTAACCCTGATAAGTTTCACCAACAAGCCATCCAAGTGTTAGATCGGTTGAATGAGCCATCAATTACCACGCACCAGGTTATTATTCAAATCGACCTCAACTCATCCCTCTATATATGCAATGCCATTTACTGCTAATTTGAGACGAAAAAAGGAACAGATGACCCTTCAAATACGAGTAAATCAAGTGAGCAGATTTAGTGAGCAGATTTAATCGGGTGGCTTTAAGTCGAAGTACAGTTCTCGTAATCGCCGCAAAGCCCGTGTTTTTCGTTGACGCAGCGTTGTCTCGCTCACATGCTGTCCCTCAGCAGCATAAATCTCTTGGATCTCTCGCCAGTGAAGCCCATTGACAATTTTTAGCCGGAGCAATTTTCGATCCTGGGGTTTCAGCTTCCGAAAAGCAATCTTTGACCAGCGAAATTCCTCCGTCAAATCCGGTGCAACAGAATTCTCTAAGCCTTCTAGACTGTTCTCATCCAGTTCAATATGATCACTTTTTTGGCGTGATAACTCACGAACGATATTCATCATCGTGGCTCTCAGCCAAGCAGAGGGTTTCTCAATCGACTTCCCATTTCTAATGGCTTCACAGGCGCGGATTAAAGCCTCATTCATTACATAGGCTGGATCGTATGAGCCATCAAGTTTAAACTGGCGCAATCGCAACCTGGCAAACGCGCATAGCTTAATCCACTCGGATCGATCCTGCTTCAGGAGGTCACTGAATTCTACCTGTAGCTTAAGCCACGCTAACCGATACGCTTCTTGGAGCTTGCGCTCAGAATCGAACTCAGTCATTTTGTAACCTCAAAATTATTAGATTTCTAGGGCGCATGACCTCATACTTTTGGGTATGGCATAAATTCGAGAAGGAGCTTCAGCTCCTATTCCACAAACTCCTTGCAAGGAGACGGTTTCTTTTGACCGAGCTGGTCTTTTCTGAATCCATGTCATTTAAAGAAGGACGGTTTTCCTCTTCTAAATTGATGTGACATCTTTCTATAAATGTGACAGTGGCTAACAGGATTTTAGTTCGTCAGTACTTAAATCAACTAAGACACGCTTCTTTTTCAGATGGAAGCTATTGAAGTAGACCGGATTCAATCTGTTTTAGCGCTTCAAACAAGGCGGCTGTTTGATGTTGCAGCATGATTTGACTATCCTGCCATGCCTGCACCGCATCGCTGATGTTATCGCTACGCGCTGGTTCGTTTGCTCCTGATATCTACAGAGGAATGCTTAGATTGTAATGATTTGCTCGAATTTCTGCCAAGTCGGTTCTAAACGGACATCAAGACGAGGTTATTGTGGGCAACTTAAGTTTAGATGGCAAACATGTTCTTACGGCATCCAATGGCAGATTAACTGCTGAACTTCGTCATGTGGATGGAAAGTTTACCAACGCCGTTTTCAGTCGCGATGGACGACACATTATCACCGCTTCGGAGACAGGAAAAATTCGGGTTTGGAACTCTGATTCCCTGAGTCAGCTAATTACAAAGGGGTGTAGTTGGCTCTCTAACTACCTAAAAAATGTACCTGATTTGTCAGAGGACGATCGCCGCCTTTGCGATGATGTCACAGCAACGGCACCGAAGTCGAAATAAACTAGTTTGTGAAAGTTTGAGTTTTCCGTTTGCATCTATCCCTGAGAAACCCACTATGGCTAAAAAGCAATCTTACGATGCCTACCAGCGCCAACAGATAGGCGGCTTGATTGATCAACTGCAACTGTCGCGTCTCGACAGGCAATTGCTAAAGGAACGCTGGCTCGATCAGATGATTTGGGCAGACAAGAAAGCCGCTCAGACTCGGCAATCATACTATCGGCTACGGCTAACGACCGTGGTGGGTGGGGTGCTGCTGCCAGCCCTGGTGGGAATTAGTCTGCAACTGGGTTCAAGCAGTCAATTTTTTCGGGTCTGGTTTCCGCCGCTGACGTTTTTGTTGAGCCAGGTAATTGCGGTCAGCGTGGCGATCGAGGAGTTTTGTAAATTCGGCGATCGCTGGCGAGACTACCGAAAAATGGCAGAAGATCTCAAATCTGAGGGTTGGCAATACCTGCAATCGAGCGGACCTTACGAAGCCATAGACCCCGATGAGCCAAACTTTGCCCATGAGCAAGGCTTTGCCCAATTTACCAATCGGGTTGAGAGCATCATCAAAAATGATGTCCAAAGTTACATTTCCGGCTTAATGCAGCAGCAGGCTAAGCAAGATGCCGAAGCTCAGAAAGCTTTGGGGCAAGCGCAATCTGTCGTTAGCAATAAAACCTTGATCGGTCAAATGAATCCGAATTACCAAAATCCCAATGCTCCCCCACCGGGCACTGTACCCGCGTCTTATTCAGGCGCTTCAGGATATGCCAATCCGCCCAGCAATACGAATTATCCAGTCGCACCGGGCTATCCGTCTGCATCGGGCTATCCAGCGGCACCGGGCTATCCGTCGCCTGGAAACCCCATCACAGCGCCCATGAATGCGTTTGGAAATGGTCAGCCGCCTCAGATGACTCCTCCGATCGCAACGACTCCAGCGCCGATTGCCACCCCAATGGTAACTACTCCAATTGCGCCTCCTAGTCCGGTTGCGATTGTCCTGCCCCCTGCCCCTGCCCGTGCCCCCACAGACTTAAATGCTGCCATTCTCGGTGCCGCAAAAAAGCTAAAGAATATGTCAACGGCTATCGGTCCTGATGGTGGCAACAACGCCTGTGCTTGGACAGTGAATCAAGTGTTGCACGAGGCTAACATTCCTGCTTTGGGTAAAAATCCCGATTATGTACCCGATTTGCTAGAGGAACTGGAAGCCGGACGCGGACAAAAAGTGTCTCCCCAGGAGGCAAAGGCGGGTGATCTGGTCATCGCTCATGGAGAAGCACACATTGGGATTAGCATGAACGACGGTTGTCAAACGGTGCTGTCCAACTCATCATCTAGGGCTAGTTTTTGTTGGGAATCAGATGTTAATTACCAGAATTCCTACGGCGGTTCCAGCACGGTTTATCGCTTGCTGCGGTAGGCAAGTTTAGTTGGCAGGCAAGCCCCTCTCAAATTCGATCGCGTTCATCTTTTTGTTGTTTAGGAGTTCAACCAATGGCTAAGAAGAAGTCTTATGATGCCTATGTGCGCCAGCAGATGGGGGACATCATTGATCAACTGCAACTACCCAATCTCTACAAACAATCGCTGAAAGAACGCTGGCTCGACCAGATGATTTGGGCAGATAAGAAAGCGGCTCAGTCTCGGCGATCGTATTATCGGTTGCGCCTAACGACGATCGTGGGCGGAGTCATCTTGCCGGCACTGGTGGGGATTAGTGTGCAGTTGGGGCAAGATAGCCAGTTCCTTCGGCTTTGGTTTCCCCCACTCACCTTTTTGCTGAGTCAGGTGATTGCGGTCAGTGTGGCGATCGAAGAGTTCTGCAAGTTTGGCGATCGCTGGCGAGACTACCGAAAAATGGCGGAAGATCTCAAGTCTGAGGGGTGGCAGTATTTGCAATCGAGTGGACCTTACGAATATGGCATGGATCATGTACCTGAATCGTTTCAGTCCAATGGGCAGCGATCGACAAGCATGGATGACTTGAGTATGAGTGGGTTGTCGAGTCCGTCTCGCACCTTCGAGTTGAACAATAACTCGAAACACCAGAAAACTCACTTGCAGAACTATGCTCAGTTTGCAAATCGCATTGAAAGCATTATCAAAAATGATGTTCAGGGCTACATTGCCAACTTGGTGCAGCACCAGGCAAAGCAGGATGCCCAAGCCCAAAAGGTTCTCGCCCAAGCCCAAGCTGTCGCTACCGACAAAACTATCATTGCTCAACTAGCCACCCTAGATCCGGGCTATCGCGATCCGAATGCTGCCCCAGTGGCTGCGGCACCCGTGATGACGACCGCACAACCAAACTCCGCCCCGATCGCTGGCGCAGTGGGAACCCTGAGAGTCAATCACGACACCGTTTTCAAGCTCACCCCCCAACCTGCCCAATCCCTACCTGATTCTCAAAAAATCGCCATAAGTAATGGATCTGCCTTTGGGGTAAGCACTTACGCGATCGCGGATCACAACCATTTTCATGTCACGTTTAATCAAGGATTAGGTGCCGAAAATCGCAACACCTGGTATGTCTTTGCCCCCCATGTCAATGTCATCGGCACTGATAATAAGCCTGCGACTCCCACAGGTGCCCCTACTGCCGCTATTACCGCTTCTGTTGCCTCCGCTGCGCCTGTTGCTGCTCCCGCTGCTGCACCTAAGGCGATCGCCCCTCATGGACCCATTAAACTCGCCGTTCCCTACTTCACTCAACGAGACAACAAAGTAGACTCTTGGCGAACCTGTAACACCTCCAGTTGCGCGATGGCTGCCAAGTACTTGGGCGCGAAGATTTCAGGAGACGACGATTACTACCAATATGTCATCAAATATGGGGATAGCACAGATCATAATGCCCAGACTAAGGCGTTGCAGGATGTGCACATCCAATCCACCTGGAGTGTGACACTTGATTTTGATGACCTCGATAAATCCCTTGCCACTGGGCTACCCATTGTGATCGGCATCCTTCACCGCGGACCTCTCGAAGCTCCTTCAGGCGGACATATCATCGTGGTGATTGGTCGAACCGCTGAGGGTAATTACATTGTGAATGATCCATACGGTAGCGTTTTGGATGATTACAATACCGAAAATGGCAAAGAATTGACCTATTCCCGCCATGTTATGACTCGCCGCTGGCTACCTGATGGTTCAAGCAAAGGATGGGGGCGGCTATTCTATGGAAACACTTTGCCGCAGAGCAATCCGGGAGCCAGTAGTATTCAGCCGATGCAATTATCTCAATCTGTCAACACCAGCCGCTTGACCAATTTTTCTGCTCCTCTCCCCAACAGTCAACCCTCCAACAGCATTCCGCAATGTGGGATTGAGTTAATTAAAGAGTTTGAAGGTTACGAAGCACAGGCTTACGCCGATCCGATTCATGGCTGGTCTGTACCCACGATCGGCTACGGCACCACAAAATATCCAGATGGTCGCCAAGTTCAACAAGGTGACACCCTTACCAAGGAGAAAGCAGAACAATATCTGATATCGCACATCGCCACTGAATGTACATCCGCACTGGAGAAAATTTCTACATGGGGAAAGATGAATCCGAATCAGCGAGGAGCGCTCTACAGCTTTGCATACAATCTTGGCGCAGCCTTTTATAAAGGCAATGGTTTTGAATCCATTACAAAGGTGTGTGATTCATCTGACCAGTGGCATAATCATGCTTGGGTCGAGGAACAATTTGTGAAATATCGTAACCCTGGAACCTCTGCTGAACAGGGTTTACGGACGCGACGAATGGCGGAGGCAAAACTCTTTTG
>Ga0209181_10005883_pt1 | contig 17491 bp, 14 predicted proteins | sample MAT05_FD_187208 | JGI IMG/M metagenome (GOLD analysis project Ga0209181, IMG submission 187208) | Freshwater microbial communities from Lake Fryxell liftoff mats and glacier meltwater in Antarctica - MAT-05 (SPAdes) (version 2) | ecosystem: Environmental > Aquatic > Freshwater > Ice > Liftoff...
AGGAATACTGGGTTCTCGTTTCTTTTTGCGCAGAAAACCAAAAAACATAACCACGAATGGGGTTAAAAAAATCACCCAAAACGGATTGAAAGATTGGCTAATATTGGTGCTCCAAATGGAAACCTTGGCTCCTATTTTCAAATCTTGGGCATGGGCATCGTTCTTAAAATAATTGGGATAATCCACTGTTTTTACCACCTTTCCGTCTACTTTGGTTTTTCTAAATTGTGCATCTATTAAAGCCACTGAATCTTTTTTATACTCGATTTCTTTGGTTTGTTTTAAACTAGAAAGAATGGTTTGTGAAGTTCCTTGCACACTTCGGTCCGTATAATTATCGGCCCAAGTATTGAGTGCAGTGCCATTTTGTTTAAACACAGCCCAAAACATAACCACCACAGCAAAAATGACAAGCATAACACCCATTGGTTTTTTCTCTTCTGGGCTAGACTTAAAGTACAACGAAGCATAAAATAAAACAACGGGAATACACGCAAAAATAAAGGCATCGGTACTGTCCGAATCAAATATTTTACCTGGAATAAACCAACCAATGACACCGGCAATTAACGAAGGAAAAAGCACCATTGTAGCTATTTTGCCAATGGACATGTCGCCAGGTTTGGGTTCTACTTTTACGTCAAAATGCTTGTAGTGGCGGGTGCCAGAGAGGAATACAACAACTCCGATGAACATACCCACACCAGCAGCAATAAAAGCAGCATTCCAGCCAATGGTGGTGTAAAGTGCAGCCCCAAAAAAGTTACAGATAAATGCCCCAACATTGATTCCCATATAAAAGATATTGTAGCCTTCGTCTTTCTGGTGCATATTTTCGGGGGTGGAATACACATTTCCCAACAGGGTGGAAATATTGGGTTTAAAAAAACCATTGCCAATGATAACAAAGGTCATGGCAGTATAAAGCATGGATAAATTATGAATGCTCATGAGGCAATAACCCACACCCATAAGCACGCCACCCATGATTATGGAACGCCTGTAGCCCAACAATCGATCGGCAACCAAGCCACCAATAAACGGGGTAAAAAATACCAGTGCTATAAAAGTACCGTATAAATTTGAAGCGTCTTTTTCACTCATTTCAAAACCCGATTTGGCGTCTTTAAGGTATAGTGTAAAAATACCAATCATAAGGTAATAGCCAAATCGTTCCCACATTTCGGAGAAAAACAAGAAAGGCAGCGCTGCAGGGTGTTTTTTGAACATAATAAAAAGCAATAATAGCCGATTGTTTTCACAAAAAAAAACCGCCAAACGAAGAGTTCGTTTGGCGGCTTTTTAGCAATCCGTTGGAATCAATTACGATTCTGTATTATCTGGATTTATATCTTCGTTATGCATAATAGGTTGAACATCTTCGTGTTTTACAACAATCATTTTTTCCAACCAACCACTAAGAACAAATAATATAGCGGCAGCAATACCAGTCATGATAATAAATAGAGTAAAAAACTCGTACAAATTTGTAATTTGAAAGCCCAAAAAGGATGGATATACGATAGGCTTAGCACCATCAACCGGACCAGAGGGAGGAATTAATGCGCTTAGAGTTCCTGCAAATTTATTGGCAGCGGCGTTAGCCAAGAACCAAGTACCCATCATTAATGAAGACAAGCGCAATGGCGCTAATTTAGAAACCATAGACAGGCCAATTGGCGACAAACATAATTCTCCCATTGTGTGAATGACATACAAACCTACGAGCCACCACATGGAAACTTTATGATCGAGTCCTAAACCCTTTACTGCAATGGCAATAATTATATAACCTAGAGCCACGAGTAAAAGACCTAAGGCCATTTTTTTGGGTGAAGAAGGTTCTAATTTTCTAACATATAAAAAGCCCCAAATAAGCGTAAAAAGCGGAGCCATGAGGATTACACCAAGCGGATTGATAGATTGAAAATAAGAAGCAGGCATTTCCCAACCCATAATATGACGGTCGGTTTGCCTGTCTGCAAATAACGTAAGCGATGCACCTGCTTGTTCGAAAGCACCCCAAAAGAAAATAACAAAAAATGCTAGAATAAATATAACTATAATTCTTTTTCTTTCAATTACGGTCAGGCTTTTGTCTAGCAAAATAACAAAGGGCATAATAACCATTGCACCATAAATAAAATAACTTATGATATCAATATTGCTTTTAAACATTTGTTTAAAATTTAACATAAAATATACCAAAGCAATTGATCCCAAAATTGAAAGAATACCGGTAACATCTAGTTTTTTTACTGGCAAACCAATTTCTTTTCCCATTTCAGAAATCAGGTATTTTTTCTGATACATGATAAAAACAATCAAGGAAATAATCATGCCTATACAAGCGGCCAAAAAGCCCCATTTAAAATCCATTGAACCACAAACCAGGGGTGAAAAGAATGCACCTAAGTTGATACCCATGTAGAAAATAGTAAATGCGCTGTCAATTCTTCGGTCATTTTCTGGATACAACTGACCTACCATTGTTGATATATTGGGTTTAAAAAATCCGTTTCCTATAATTAACGAAGTCAGACCCATCCACATAATGGCAGTGCCCCCGTCGTGCCCACTTGAAGCGCTTAGAAACATACAAAATTGACCCAATGCCATAAGCCCACCGCCTATAATAATACTATGCCTATTGCCAAGGTATCTGTCGCAGAGATAACCACCCAATAGCGGGGTTAAATAAACCAAGCCCGTGTAACTGCCATAAATTTGTGAGGCATTTACATCGTCAATTAACAAAACTTTGGTCATGAACAGAATGAAGATTGCCCTCATTCCATAATAACTGAATCGTTCCCACATTTCTGTGAAGAACAAAAAGTACAAGCCTTTGGGGTGTCCTTTTCCTGTTTGAGTCTGTGTATTCATATTTTTTATTCGTCGTTTTATGTTTGTTTACTTTGCCCTAAAGTGATACAACAAGGTGTTAAAGTTGGCTAAAATAGAGATTAAATGCAATACCTGAAAATTTCAGGCATTAATTCAGAAAAACATTCAAAGATTCTGGATTGGAATTGTCGAAATGCACATGCTCTAACATGGTTGTAGCCAAGGATATGCCTACATAATCTGCCTTTACCGGAAAACTTCGGTGTTCTCGCTTGGCAAGAAAGGCAGTTTCGATAGATAGGGGCTTTTGTTCAAATATGTGCTGCAATACCATCATCAAAGTGCGGCCAGTATTTATTACATCGTCTACTACCAATACATGCTCATTGTGAAAGTTTGTTTCGGTTAAGTACGCAGGGCTGTTTTTGCCTTCGCATACCACTTGGACAAGAGTAGTTGCGATACTTGGAAGTATTTGCTCCATTTTTTTTACCAACGCCGAGGCCAAATAGAAACCCCGTTCATTGAGACCTACAACAAGCAGACCGGCAGAATCGGTGTGTTTTTCGCAGATTTCACAAGCAATGCGGTCTATTTTGGTTAAAATGGTATTATGGTCGAGAATCAATGTTTTGGGTTCAGCCATAGTGCAATGTTAGGGAATTTTAAGTGAAAAGAATGAGGCTGGTCTTATAAAAAAAATGTTATCCTTATTTGTGTCTCCTTTTCCATTTGGGAGTTTGTCGTACTTTTTCGCCCTCACCCGCCGACACTGAAAGGCGCTGGCACCCTCTCCTGAAAGAGAAGTTTGAATGGCATATTAATTTATTTGGCAAAAAATTCGCCAAACCAGTTCCTACTATATTTACGTGGTAAAAATGCGCAACTCCGCTGTAGTCGTGAATTCCGATAAAACAAGTTTGATCGGTTGAGTTCTAGAATATAGGACTAAATATGGCATCAAAACCCAATCCCGAAGGGATGAAATGATTGTAAAAAAAACAGAGACCTGCCTGCGGCAAAGGCAGGGGCGCGAAGGACGCAGAGGAAATAAACAGCTACGCTAGGTTTATTGTCGGCAATTGAAGCGTGCCTCAGTGGTGAAAAAATATATATTTCTTTGGTTGAATTCAAAAAATGGATATTACCCCATCAATATTCGCTATTGCCGTCCAAATTCCCTTTCAACCTGGTTAAATAACGCAGTTTTTCGTAGGTTTGGCGCAACGGACCAAAGTAATCTTTCGACCAATGGCTTGGCTCCGAATCTGCCAATTGGGCATGCTGAATTAAATGATTTTCTATGGATTTCATGGATTCAGTCAATAGGACTCTCACCTTTTCTTTTTGTTCGCTGTTGCCTGTTTTCGCTAAGTCTATTTCATCGTTCAAATCCAACATTTCCATCAAGAAATCTTGGGGAAGGGTATGTTTTTCACCTTCGTTCCAAAGTCCATATTCTTGCAAAAAATATTGAACACGGTTGTGGAAATTTTGCAATGTTTTGAAGTCTTCATTGTTCTTTGCCGTTTTGGCAACAGCATCCAACTGGGCAATAGGATTTGACGCAAAAAAATCGGGATGCCACAATCGCTGAAATTCTAGGTATTTCAACCTTAGAGCAGCTTCATCTATCAAAAGCGCTGGCTGCAAGCCATAGAAAGCAAATTTATCTAACATTACATTCCAAAAAGGCGTGCAATGTCTACCCAGAATATGAATACCATCAAGGATGCCAAAAGCACCATGCCCACAATTTGACCCACGTACAATACTTTTTCGTTTACGGGGCGACGGGTAATAATTTCGTACAGCAAGAACATCACATGTCCGCCGTCTAACGCAGGAATAGGCAGTATATTCATAAACGCAAGCACCAAAGATAGCATTGCGGTAAGGGTCCAGAATTTAAACCAAATCCAATGTGCGCCAAACATTTTTGCAATGGTTATAGGTCCACCCAATGATTTTTTGGCACTCATTTCGCCAGTAAATACTTTGCCGAATGCTTTGATGTTTGCACCCAAGGCACCCATACTTTTGGCAGTGCCATGTGTAATGCTTTGGCCCAATGTATAATCAATTTTGACCTCTTTTCCTTCAAACCCAAACGTTTCTGGTTGAAAACCCAATGTGCCATCTTTTTCCACATTGGCCTTCATTTTTTTAACACCGTCCTTGGTTGTCACAACTGTAAGAAGAATTTCCTTGCCTTTGTTCTCAAGCAAATATTCTTTAAACACATAAAATACACGACTGTCTTTTCCATTGACTTCAGCGATCATATCCCCCGCTTGCAAACCCGCTTTTTGGGCGTTGCTGCCACCTGTAATTGCGCCTATCTTAAATAAGTAAGGCAGTTCCACCAATGGCAACTTGTCCTTACCCAGGTAATTTTCTATATGTTGTGGTAATGATATGGTGGTATCTTTTCCTTTGCGGTTCACCAACACATTTTTTTCTTTGGACATTAAAAAATCGGGGTCGCCGAAATCACCGGTAAGGTCCGTAACCACTTTGCCATTTAGACTTATGATTTTATCGCCATTTTGCAAACCCATTTTGCGGGCATCAGGACTGGCGTATATACCACCCATTTCATTCACAATTTTGTTGGGGATATAACTTTCGCCATAAGACCATAAAAGTGCGATGAAGATACCAATACCAAGTATTAGGTTCACGGTTACTCCGCCAATCATCACAATCAGCCTCTGCCATGCCGGTTTGCTTCTAAATTCCCATTTTTCGGGAGCCGAAGCCAATTGTTTGGAATCCAAACTTTCATCTATCATTCCTGAAATTTTCACATAGCCGCCAAGGGGCAACCAACCAATACCATATTCAGTGTCGCCTTTTTTGAATTTAAAAAGTTTAAAACCAAAGGCGTCAAAAAAAAGGTAAAATTTTTCTACGCGAATACCAAATGCCCTTGCGGCGAGGTAGTGACCAAGTTCGTGAAGTGTAACCAATATGGCCAATGCCAAAATGAATTGTGAAATCGTAATTAGGGTTCCCATTAAATTGGATGCAAATATAAGGAGCAGAACACGCAGATTCACTATGAATCGTTGAGATGGGCTTTTCTTCCTTTGAGTGTATTCACTTAAAATTTATTTGGTTTGGTTCTAAAAGAATTTAATCTCATATTTGTTACTCTAAAAAGTTAAAACCCCATAAAATGAAAACGAAAATATTTACCTCTGCACTTACCCTTTCCCTTGTATTGGTTTTAAGCTCAGTCTCACTAAAGGATAAAGTTTTAAAACAGACTATAGTTTTAACCATGCCTGCTGGCGATGGTTCCAATGCTGCTGGAGTAGCCTACAACCCGCAAAAAAAGATGTATTATTCCGTATTCGCTGGAAATGAAAAGTTTCCTATTTCGGTATTTAGTTCGAAAGGGAAATTATTGAAATCCGGGATTTACACAGGTTTTGATGTCAGAGGCTTTTGGTATAATGCAAAAACCAACGCGGTTGAAGGCAATGGACATGGTGTAACAGACGGTTATTGGTCTAAAAAAATCGAATCCAGTGGTTTTCCCGAAGCAAAAACAGACCTCATTTTTGAATCGGATGAATATGATGAATCTGAATATCAACCCGACAATAACAGCTCAGGTGCCTTTAACGCCCTGCAAGACGAAGTTTATTTTTTATCTGAATCAAACATATACATATATAATAGAAACACAGGTGAGTTTAAAAGTAATGGTGAAATTAAAAACTTACCAGGTCAGAAAGAAGATTTAAACTCCACCACCCTAGTTTATACTGGAATTCCTAAAATGGAATTTGGTGTTTTGGATTTTACCAATAAGAAAATATATTTGATCAATGCTAATGGTTATTTTGTTACCAAAACCATAAATCTGCCTAAAACAGCGGTTGTATATGAAATGTTCAATTTCAGCTATTGCAATGGAATATATTGGTTGTTTGACAAAACCAACCGCAAATGGGTGGGTTATAAATAAAATTTATCAATTGGGAATTTGTTTGAAATGAAAACCAGATTTTGTGAATGAATTCTATTAATGAATTCTATTAATGAATTCTATTAATGAATGACTCTTTCAGAGTCAATTGCCTATTTTCTGCACTTTTTGTCTCCGTTTTGCGAAGTTTTATTAGATCTTACAATATTATACTATTGATCATTAATCGTATACTCCGCCGCGGTGGATCACAATTCCTTGACCATTTTCCAATGCCCAAGCCCTACTTCTTCAAACCACTCACCCACCTTTTCGTATCCTAGGTTTAAATAAAATTCGACAGCCGTTTCGCGTGCGTGCAATTCTATTTTTTTACAATTGTTTTCAATGGCCAAATTCTTTGCAAAATCCACCATTTTTTGCCCAATTCCCTTGGATTGGTATTTCTCAGAAACCGCAACTTGACGCATTTTTAGCACATTTGAATAAATTTGCGTAAGCAACATTACACCTACTACCAAATTGTCCATTAAGGCAACAATATGCGTATCATTTTCTTCTTTTAACAACGAATTTGGAACAAAAACCAAGTGCAAGGGTTTGCGCAAAACTTCATGCCTCAAGCCAATGCTCTGGATTTGATTTCGGCTTCCGAATTTCGCAATTTCAATGTTTAGATTTTGCATAATTTACGAGAATAAATAATAGAAAAATGACGTCATCACCCTTTTTCTTGCGCTTCTACTACCGCCAATGCCACCATGTTTACAATTTCGCGCACATTGCTGGTGTGGTGCAGAATATGTACGGATTTATCAAAACCCAGTAAAACTGGACCAATGATATCTACCATACCCATGCCTCGCATCAGTTGAAATGCTGCATTTCCACTGTTCAAGCCGGGAAAAATTAAAGTGTTTGCAGGTGCATCACCCAATTTGTTAAACGGATATTGTTTCATGCGGGTTTCACCATCCAGTGCATAGGTGGTTTGCATTTCCCCATCCACCATTATTTCTGGGTGTGTGGCGTGCAAAATATCTACCGCCTCTTTCATTTGCACCGGCGCTGGACCTCTGCTGCTGCCAAAGTTGCTGTAGGTTACCAAAGCTATGCGGGGTTCTATCTGAAATTTGCGCACCCTGCTGTTTACTTTCAATACCAATTCTGCCAATTGTTGTGGATTGTAATCAATATTTACCGTTGTATCTGCAAGAAAAAGCGGTCCATTTTTGGTCATTACAATGTGCATTCCAGAAATGCGTTTGTACTGCCCAGTAACATCAATACATTCCAACATGGGGCGCAATGCAATGGGGTAATTGCGGGTTAAACCTGAAATTAAAGAATCTGCCTTGCCTGTTTCCAACATCATAGCACCAAAATAATTGCGGTAGCGCATTTGTTTTACCGCTTCAAAGGCAGTTAGGCCATGTCTTTTTCTTTTTTCGTAAAGCAAGGCTCCAAATTCTTCACAAAGTGTATCTTCCTCCCATGGATCCAATATTGTTGCATTCTCAAGCTCTATATTGTTCTCTTCCATGAGTTCAAGAATGCGTTTTCGGCGTCCAAGTAATATAGGTTGCGCAATTTTTTCAGTAACACAAACTTGTGCTGCACGCAAAATTTTAACATCTTCCGCTTCTGCAAAAACAACCCGTTTGGGATTCTTTCTCGCCCTTTGCACTAACCTGTTCACAAAATCATTGTCGATGCCCAAGCGCCGGCGCAGTTTGTTTTTGTATTCTTCCCAATCCGTGATGGGCATTTTTGCAACGCCACTTTCCATCGCCGCCTTGGCTACTGCAGGCGCAACGGTAGTAAGCAACCTCGGATCCATGGGTTTTGGGATGATGTAATTTCTACCAAAAGCTAGGTCATAATCGTTATATGCCATCATCACTACTTCGGGTACAGGTTCCAATGCCAAATCTGCAATGGCACGCACGGCAGCCAGTTTCATTTCTTCGTTAATCGCAGTTGCACGTACATCCAATGCCCCACGGAAAATAAATGGAAATCCCAGCACATTGTTTACTTGGTTTGGATAATCGCTTCTACCTGTAGCAACTAGCACATCTGGCCTTGCAGCTACAGCCAAATGATAGTCGATTTCTGGATCTGGATTGGCCATTGCAAAAACGATAGGATCTTTGGCCATACTTTGCACCATTTCTGCCGTAAGAATATTGCCACGGGATAGACCTACGAAAACATCGGCATTTACCATGGCTTCTTCCAAGGTTCGATCGGCATGTTCAGTTATAAATTGTCGTTTGTATTTATCCAAATCTGTGCGTCCTGCATGGATCACACCTTTCGAATCCAGCATCATCATATTCTGGATTTTTACACCCAAACTCACAAACAATTTGGCACAGGCAATGGCGCTTGCACCTGCTCCATTTACTACCAATTTTACTTCTTCAATTTTTTTGTCGACTACTTTTAATGCATTAATTAAACCCGCGCCACTGATAATTGCAGTGCCATGCTGGTCATCGTGCATAATAGGTATGTTTAATTCTGCTTTTAAACGTTCTTCTATTTCAAAACTTTCGGGTGCCTTTATGTCTTCCAAATTAATACCCCCAAACGTAGGTTCCATGGCTTTTACAATGCGCACGAAATCATCCACATTGGTGCAATCCAATTCTATATCAAAAACATCAATATCCGCAAATATTTTAAACAATACTGCTTTCCCTTCCATAACAGGCTTAGAAGCCTCTGGGCCAATATCGCCTAAACCGAGAACCGCAGTACCATTGCTAATTACCGCCACCAAATTGCCTTTGGCGGTGTATTTGTAAACATCATCCTTATTCTCTGCAATTTTTAAACAGGGTTCTGCCACACCCGGACTGTAAGCCAAGGCAAGGTCTAACTGGGTTTGGGTAGGTTTTGTAGTAACAACTTCAATTTTTCCAGGTCGCCCATCGGCATGGTAACTCAGCGCATCCAACAACTTTTTATCTGCCATAAATTCGTACCGCAAAGATAGAGAAGTTGAAAGTTAAAAGTTAATCCGCCGAGGCGGAAAAAGTTAATCCGCCGAGGCGGAAAAAGTTGAAAGATTCTAGTTGTTGGTGCAATCTGTGAGCAATACAAGCATATTTATTATAATTACGATCTTATAAGTGGCAAGGTAAATCAAGTTGATTTTAACCCAGGATTAGCGGATGAATACCACCATAGATACACTTACTATGGGGACAACAGAATTGTTCAGGTCGAAACCAGCCTAGATGCCGTGCATTGGGAACAGGACGCCAAATATTACTATTATCTACATGGCCCGCTAATACGCACCGAACTTGGCGAATTGAAAGTACAGGGCATGGACTATGCCTGTAACATGCACGGTTGGTTAAAATCTGTAAACGGAACTACACTAGATTATACCCGAGATTTTGGAAAAGATGGCTATTTCAATTTAAGCGGCAACACCCATGCCAACATGGCAAGAGATGCATTTGCCTTTGCATTAGATTACTATGAAGGTGATTATAATAACACAGGCAATGTTAATGTTATGCCCAATAGTTCTGGTAAGGACATATCTGCGCAATTGGTGGACTTGTTTAACGGAAATATTAGAAGCATGCTTACCGGCTTGCCAGATCTGAGCCAATATAATGCCTTAACTTAAAGTCCGTACAAATGTAGCAAGTCCAATGTAGGCATGTACTTCAGCGGGTGCTTAAACAGTCTTAAAAGAAGCCGCAGGGCAATTTATTGATAGCACTATCTGCCCAAGAAATATGTGCAATACACCACATTCACCCGTAATAATTAAAAATTAACCGTTAATCATTGACCGTTAACCGTAAATCCTTAATAATTTACAACTGGCTATATCTCATTTACCTTTTCCATTCATCTCGTATCAACCCCCAATTCAACTCCAAATCCATGAGAAAATCAATGATTGTAAAATCGCTAGTCATCCCGGTTTCAGTAGGACTATTCGCGTTCGCAGGGCGTTATCACCAAACCCAAATTGCCCTAAAGGCAGACCACCCAATGGCATTTGCTATTAATGCAAAAGGACAAATTCTGGACTCCGCTTCAGTAGATTTAATGGGAAATTACCATTTTACGAAACTCCCCAATGGTACATACAATATACTTGTAAAAATACCCGGTGAAAGTGATTTAAAAATCAGCGGAGTAGAACATATGGGCAACAATTTCAGTTACCATGTTGCCATACAAACCCCTGGAATTGGCAATTTTGGGATTTCAAACAGAAGAACTTCATTTATAGATGGACTTGCAAAATCAATTCCTTCATCGGCACGAGAAATGAGCACAGGCGGTGTGGCAATGCGTGGCAGCAGGGTTGATGCTTCATCCTCCACAATGGAAGGCGGCTTTATGAGTGCTGGCGGATCTTCGCGGGAAGGCAGCTCAAGTATAAAAGCAGGCCAAATAACGGCGGGCAATTGGCGCGACTTAGACAATTGGGACAAATGGAACGAGACAAATAAAGAAGCAAGCATTGCAGAATACCAAAAAACATGGGGCTTTAATACCCAAAATCGTTTTGCTGTGCAATTTTTTGATAGCAAAAACAATCCAATTATTGGAGCTCGGGTGGAACTAACAGACCAGCATAAAACAAAGTATTGGCAGACTGTTACCGACAATTTGGGTCATGCTGAACTGTGGGCAAATATGTTTTCAATTGCAGATTCCAAAGAAATTATAAATTATAAAATTGTAGTAGCAATCCAAGAAAAAAACTATGATTTTAAAGTAAAACCGTTTAGTGGAAGTGCAGATGTTTTTAACCTACCCATTATATCCACCGTGGATGCCGTTGCAGATGTTGCATTTGTGGTAGATGCCACAGGCAGTATGGGCGACGAGATTTCATACTTGCAATCAGAATTGTTGGATGTTGCCACCAGGGTAAAGAAAAACAATACATGTTTAAAATTAAATTTGGGCAGCGTTTTTTATAAAGACCATGGCGATGAATATGTGACAATAAAATCTGATTTTAGTGAAAATATTACGCAGGTAGCCAATTTTATTTTCGACCAAAGTGCAGGTGGCGGAGGCGATTTTCCGGAAGCAGTTGACGATGCCATGGAAACAGCCATTGACGGACTCAAATGGAGTGACAATGCGATAGCAAAAATCATGTTTTTGGTGCTAGATGCACCCCCGCATGAAAGTGCAGAAAATAAAGCTAAAGTGAGAAAACATACAGAAAAAGCAGCCCAAAAAGGCATTAAAATCATACCCATTGTTGCCAGTGGAATAAACCAAAGTACAGAATTTTTAATGAAATATATGGCTATTGCTACGAATGGCAATTATGTGTACATCACAGATCACAGTGGCATAGGAAATGCACATGAAAAACCTACTGGAGTGAAAGAAAATATGCAGTATTTGAATGATTTAATGGTGAATATTATTTCAGAAAACACAAAATGGAATGGTTGCAAAGACCAAACCCAAACACCAGACCCGAACAAACCTGGAACGGTTGAAATTGTTACCAATGGACAATGGCAGGTGCAGGTTTATCCAAATCCAGCAGTAGACAAAATTATGATTAAAAGCAATGAAGTTATGGATGAAATAGCCATATATGATTTGCGTGGAAACTTGGTTCAAAAAGTGCAACAAATTTCACCCGAAAAAAACACCATTGAATTAAACAATGTGAGCACAGGAGTGTATATTGTGCGGTGCAAAAAAGGAGAAAAAATAATCAGTTGCAGGATACTGGTTATAAAATAAAAAACAAAAATCTTTTTCATGTTTGTTTAAATGCTCCGCTATAATGTGGGGCATTTTTTTTATTTAGGTTATTGAATAAAAGTTAGAATTACGCAGACCTGCCTGCGGCAAAGGCAGGGGCGCGTGCATAATTTTTTTCGAACTATTTAATAACCGTGAAACAAAAAACCTATTTGCTCTAAAACGTTGCGTCTGCCCTCTCCACACCGCGGCAGATTGAGCCCTACCATTGCCGGAGTCAGGTATGCGTAAATATGCTTTCCCACCTCATCCATGTTTACCGCAAAACAACAAATCGCTTTGCCTTGCGGTAACCAATTTCATCGACAAATTGCAAATCATAAATGCCATTCGGCAAATCTGCAATATTTATTTCATATTTTTCTAAGCCTTTCGATATTTCAAAAGAAGATATAATTCTGCCATGCATTTCCATCAAATTTATTTTTAAAATTCGATTCAAAGAATTACCTGAAACCCTAATTTTATCTGAAGCAGGAACAGGATAAACCACAATATCTGTTGCATCGTAAACTTGCATTCTCAGCGATTTAAGTGAATTGCAACTAATGGCAGGAACTGCTGGGAAATTTGTACTGCCCGAAGGGCTTAAACCGCACAATATCTTCTTAACAAAACAACTCGATTCTTTAACTAAAGTTGCGCTTGGGTAAGAACAATGTTGCTGCGTTACACCCGGCACAGTATGCAACTCTGTTGGAATACCAGCATTGGTTAATGCCGTATAAATATCTTTCGAACCCTTAGCCCAGAAGAAACTTGTAGCACAGCAGTTCAATGTTTGGTTGGTTTGGTAAGGCACTACACAATCTGCTTGGTCGTGAAAAGCCACCATAGGTATGCGTTTAAAATGCAGACCAGTGTCGCTTACCACCGCACCGCATGCATTGATAACCGCTTTGATTCTAAACGGTGTTCCAGGATAAGCCCCAGCGCTGTCTATGCTTCCAAGAATGGAATAAGGCGTGCCATTGAAAACTTTTTTGGCATATTTATGATCCCAATATGCGGTGTGCAAAGCATTGTAACTCCCTGCACTTTCCCCACCCACAAACAATGCAGAAGTATCTATTTTATAGGTGTTTTTATTGTTCACTATCCATCGCATTGCTGCTTTTCCATCTTGTGCACCGCGATAAACCGCGGTATTTAAATTGTAATAAACACCTTGGCAAAGGACACAAACGGCAAACAAATCTGTTGCTGCGCAATTCCAACCCAGTCTGTAATTGGGAGCAGCAACCACAAACCCGCGTCTGGCCCAATCGAAACATTTTTGCTTTATTCCGGCATCTTCTTTGGACCCCAACAACCAGGCACCCCCATAAAAGAAAACGACACAAGGTCTTGATGCAAGGGCATCCGCCGTAGAATTTGGGTAATACATATCTAGCTTTAATGTATCCACCCCCGTTCCAGGCCATTTTTTTGGCACACTGTAAACTACATTTTTCTGCACCACAATTTGACTGCTGTCAAACATCGGGGTTTCGGAAAATCGGTTTTCAATGCAATAATTGCCTGATTGGGCATTTGCAACCATTGCAAAGCTTAAAATAACAATCAAAATAGAGGAACGCACTATAAACATACTTGCAAAGTTAACGGTTTTTAATACCAAACCAACATACTCCCAGTCATTCAGTCGGCTTGGATACCTTTGGCTCTATGGTGCGAAAAAGCAAGGTTAAAAAACGCAATTCGCACTTGGCAAATATCTAAAAAATTTGAATGAATAAAAGTCAAATCGAAAAAATAGAGAATATTTGCAAACGCGTTGCGATAAGTTAAGTATTTTCGCGGCAAGAAATACGATGGCAGACTTCCGCATAGAACACGATACCATGGGCGAGGTAAAAGTACCCGCCGAACACTACTGGGGCGCACAAACCGAACGCAGCCGCAACAACTTTAAAATCGGTCCGGAAGGCAGTATGCCTGTGGAGATTATTCGTGCCTTTGGTGTACTAAAAAAGTGCGCTGCCATGGCAAATCACCAATTGGGCGTGCTTAGTGAAGATAAAAAAGATCTTATATGCGAAGTTTGCGATGAAATCATTGAAGGAAAATTAGACAAGGAATTTCCTTTGGTTATATGGCAAACAGGCAGTGGCACCCAAAGCAATATGAATTTAAACGAGGTGATCGCCAACAGAGCCCATGTATTAAAAGGAGGTAAACTTACCGATGAAAACAAAGAATTGCATCCAAATGACGATGTAAACAAATCGCAAAGCAGCAACGACACTTTTCCGACTGCCATGAGCATTGCTGTTTTTCAGCAAGTGGTAGATTATACCCTTCCTGGATTGCAAGCTTTAAAAACAACATTAAAACACAAGGCCCGTGAATTCAAAAACATCGTAAAAATAGGTCGTACGCATTTTATGGATGCCACTCCCCTCACCTTGGGGCAAGAATTTAGCGGATATGTTGCGCAACTTGAAAATGGAATTGGCGCATTAAACCGCGCGATGGTTCCAGCGCGCGAATTGGCTTTGGGTGGAACGGCTGTTGGCACTGGTTTGAATACTCCCAAAGGTTATTCAGAATTGGTAGCTCAATTGATAGCTACTGAAACAGGTTTGCCTCTGGTAACAGCCGTAAACAAATTTGAAGCACTAGCTGCACATGATGCCATGGTGGAATTGCACGGAGCCATCAAACGTTGCGCTGTAAGTGCATTTAAAATTGCCAACGACATTCGCATGCTTAGCAGCGGACCCCGCAGTGGAATTGGAGAAATCAGTATTCCTGAAAATGAACCGGGATCTTCTATCATGCCAGGTAAGGTGAATCCTACCCAGCCAGAAGCTTTGACGATGGTTTGTGCCCAAGTTATGGGAAATGATGTAACGGTTACATTCGCAGGTTCCCAGGGTCATTTTGAATTGAACGTTTACAAACCCGTTATTGCTGCAAATTTGCTGCAAAGCGCCAGATTGTTGGGTCAAGCCTGTTTGTCTTTCGACACCAATTGCGCCCAAGGAATTACAGCCAATGTGGATAATATCAAGCGTTTGGTAGACCAAAGTTTGATGTTGGTAACAGCATTGAACACGCATATTGGGTATGAGAATGCCGCAAAAATTGCCAAAACCGCACATAAAGAAAACAGCACCCTAAAAGAAACTGCCATAAAATTGGGTTTACTCACGGCAGAGCAGTTCGACCAATGGGTAGTTCCAGGCGATATGGTGGGTAATCCGGATGACAGTGTGAAGTGAGAAAAAGCATTCATTGAACTAAATCCGACGAATTGTGAGCCAATAATTACGCTAATCTGCACTAAGGAGGTTAATGGATACTGTCCCTGATATTTGGGTGATTCATTGACTGTTTAGCCACTAATTACTCTAATTTTCACTAAGGATGCTAATAATTCATGGCTTCTGACAAAGTACTATTTTCGACAAAAAGCAAAATAATTCGTGTAATTCGTGGCAATCTTTTACTAAAAGCAAAACAATTCGTGGCAATTCGTGTAATTCGTGGCAATCTCTTACCAAAAGCAAAACAATTCGTGGCAATTCGTGTAATTCGTGGCAATCCGTTACCAAAAGCAAAATAATTCGTGGTAATTCGTGTAATTCGTGGCAATTTTTTACAAAAAGCAAAATAATTCGTGGCAATTCGTGCAATTCGTGGCAATCTCTTACCAAAAGCAAAACAATTCGTGGCAATTCGTGTAATTCGTGGCAATCCGTTACCAAAAGCAAAACAATTCATGGCAATTCGTGTAACTCGTGGCAATCTATTACCAAAAGCAAAATAATTCGTGGCAATTCGTGTAATTCGTGGCAATCTTTTACTAAAAGCAAAACAATTCGTGGCAATTCGTGTAATTCGTGGCAATCTCTTACCAAAAGCAAAACAATTCATGGCGATTCGTGTAATTCGTGGCAATCTTTTACTAAAAGCAAAACAATTCGTGGCAATTCGTGTAATTCGTGGCAATCTCTTACCAAAAGCAAAACAATTCATGGCGATTCGTGTAATTCGTGGCAACCTTTTACCAAAAGCAAAATAATTCGTGGAAATTCGTGTAATTCGTGGCAACCTTTTACCAAAAGCAAAACAATTCATGGCGATTCGTGTAATTCGTGGCAACCTTTTACCAAAAGCAAAATAATTCGTGGAAATTCGTGTAATTCGTGGCAACCTTTTACCAAAAGCAAAACAATTCGTGGCAATTCGTGTAACTCGTGGCAACTATTCTTAATTCGCAACCAAATGTATGATTTAATATTTAAGGAAGAATTTTACCAAATCAACGGTATTTTGATGGAGGTACATCGAGAACTTGGACCCGGTTTTTTGGAGATAGTTTATAAAGATGCCATCGAATATGAATTTAGAACAAATCGAATACCTTTTGAACGTGAAAAGCAATATGACGTTGAGTATAAGGGGATCGTTTTAAAACATAAGTTCTACGCTGATTTTGTAGTAATGGATTCAATAATTCTTGAAATAAAAGCACAAGAAAACCTACCTAAAGTTTTTACCTCACAATTAATTAACTATTTAAAAGTTTCGGGCAATCAATTGGGTATCCTTGCAAATTTTTCTGGAAAATCACTTGAAACCAAACGATTTGTATTCTAAATTCATTCCGACATATAAAAATGTTTAATACTTTGCGGTTAAAAAGCCACTAATTTGAACTAAAAAGGCGAATGGATTCTTTCTATTGTCGAGGTTCATTCGTTTATAGTTAAGCCACTAATTACTCTAATTTTCACTAAGGATGCGAATAATTCATGGCTTCTGACAAAGTACTATTTTCGACAAAAAGCAAAATAATTCGTGTAATTCGTGGCAACCTTTTACCAAAAGCAAAACAATTCGTGGCAATTCGTGTAATTCGTGGCAACCTTTTACCAAAAGCAAAACAATTCATGGCAATTCGTGTAATTCGTG
>Ga0209181_10005884_pt1 | contig 17490 bp, 14 predicted proteins | sample MAT05_FD_187208 | JGI IMG/M metagenome (GOLD analysis project Ga0209181, IMG submission 187208) | Freshwater microbial communities from Lake Fryxell liftoff mats and glacier meltwater in Antarctica - MAT-05 (SPAdes) (version 2) | ecosystem: Environmental > Aquatic > Freshwater > Ice > Liftoff...
AATTTGGACAAAGCCTTGGTGTACTACGAAGACTATAACAAGTTAGAAAAAGAACTCTATGCGGCTTACCCGAACAATGTGGACTTTAAAAACGGCTTGGCCGTTTCCTACTCCCAGTTGGGCCGTTTTTTCCGCGATCAAAAAGGAGACAAACAAAAAGCGATGGAATATTTTCAGCAATGTCACGCGCTTTGGAAGGAATTATCGGAGGCGTATCCGGCTTACGTTGAATTTAATAACAATTTCAATTGGGCTAAAAATGCACTTGGAGGTTGAGGTCGTAAAATATCGTGAATTTTTGATACCCTCGAAAGTGATACCTAAAACACAACACAAACCATGCCGTTACAAAATAGAATTACGCCCTTTGGCCTCCTCCTTCGCAGCCCCCACCGTGGGGGCTTGGACGGGCAATCGGGGTGTGATTCACAACGAAAACAAGGAAATTGTGCGTCCGTACGCCGCCAAAGCCTGGATCACCTGCGCCTTGGCCTGTAAAGGGGCGCATCGGGTAGTGATGTCGCCCAATCGGTGGACGGAGTTGTTTTTTCTGGATGAAGTGACGGCTTTTGCGGCGGGTCATCGCCCTTGCGCCTATTGCCGAAGGACTCCTTTTAACGCTTTCAAATCGCTTTGGCTGGCCGCCAATCAAGGGTTTTATGACCTGCCCGACCAGAAAATGACGACAATAGACGCAATCATTCACGCGGAGCGAATGGACAAGGACGGGCAAAAAAAGACCCATTCCGACTCGCTTTTTTCGCTGCCCGACGGCGTTTTTATCTGTTTCAACAATGAATTGTCCCAACCATTGCTCCGCCACAAAAACCACCTGTTCGAGTGGCACGAACCGGGTTATTTGGGCAAAATAAACCTGCCCGAGGCGGACATCGAAGTGGCCGTGTTAACGCCCAAAAGTATCGTGCGTGTTTTTAGAAAAAACTATGATTTTCAAGTGGATCGTTCAATCGTTGGATGACCGAATACCCGCAATCGCAGGCGGTTGAAAACAGGGTGAAGTGAAAAAGGGGTTAGGCAGTGTCTTCTTCACGGCCCCCTCAATGACCATTGCCGGAGGATGTGGTATTGCCAGCGTTCGCTACCGAACGCCCGTTCGTTCATTATCGGACACTTTCGAATCATAAACAGTTGACAATCAGGTAGAAAAAATGTGGCATGGCACTTGAATCTATATCAAGTGTTGGGTTTTCGCAATGGCGGGTTTTTTGGCGGTGGCCATCGCGTTTGTGACCGTGGGTTTTCAAACCGACGGCGTTGGAAGCCCCCCATCAAGTTGTTGCGGAGCGGGTAAATCCCACTCTGATGGCATCAAAAACACACCAAAACCTTTAAAACGGTTGTTCACATTGTCCGATTTAAAAATATGCTTTTTCACCACCTCTCTTTAGCCTTTCGCGGTATGCGTCGGCGCGGTTTTTTCTCCTTCATCAACATTGCGGGCCTCGGCGTGGGTTTGGCGGCCTGTTGGCTCATCAGCCTGTATGTGCTGCACGAGCGGAGCTACGACCGGTTTTTGCCCCATGCGGCGCGCATATTTGCCGTTGCCTTGGACCTGAAAATGCAACAGGAAGAAGCCTTCACGACCAACACGCCGCCGCCCTTGGGGCCGCGCCTGATGGCCGATTTTCCCGAAGTGGAAAACATGGCGCGCACTTTTTATTTGCAAGAAAGCACCGTGCGTTTTGAAAAAGCGGGACAGGCCCCGCTGAGTTTTAATGAAAAAGCGGCCTACGCCGCCGACACTTCATTGCTCGAATTGTTCGATTTCCCGATGCGCGAAGGCGATGTCAAAACCGCCTTGGACCACCCCGGCAGCGTGGTGTTGAGCGAAAAGGCAGCCAACAAATATTTTGGAAACAACTCGCCGATGGGCCAGCCACTCTGGGTCAATGACCGCCTCTTTACGGTTTCGGGCGTTGCGAAAGACTTGCCCGACAATTCGACCGTACAATTTGATTTTTTGCTGTCCATGGCCGATTTCAGGGTAGTAGAAAAGTTTGCCTGGAGTTGGATTTGGTTGCAAATGGATACCTGGGTCCGGTTGCGCGAAGCACCTTCCCCGGAGAAACAGCTGGCATTGGAAGCCAAATTCCCGGCGATGGTGAAGGCTTATGCGCCCACTGCTTTCGAGCGCGTGGGCCAAAATTTTGAGGAACAAATGGCGCACGGCGACCGCTACAACGTGCGCTTGTTGCCGCTAAGCACCCTCCACCTCGGCCAACCGCAGCTGGTTTCGCGGCTTTTCACCCTCGGCGACGGGATGCAGGTCAGGATGTTCGGCGTCATAGGGCTATTGATCTTGTTGCTGGCTTGTTTCAATTTTATGAACCTTTCCACGGCCCGCGCCAGCCTCCGCGCCCGCGAGGTGGGCGTGCGCAAGTCTTTGGGGTCGCAGCGAGGTGCCTTGGTGGGGCAATTCCTCACGGAAGCCATGCTGTTTAGCGGTGCAGGCATGTTGCTGGCTGCCGGTCTGGCTGCCTTTTCATTGCCATTTTTCAACCATTTGACGGGTTTAGAACTCGGTTTGGCCGCCCTGTTTTCCGTCAAAAATATCGCCCTGGCGGCACTGTTAACCTGCTTGTCGGGCTTCCTCGGTGGCTTATATCCCGCTTTCGTGCTGTCAAAATTCCGTCCGATTGAAACGCTAAAAGGCAATTTTTCAACGTCTTTAAAGCGGCAGGGCGGCGCCGCCAGCCTGCGCGGCGGTTTGGTGGTGCTACAGTTTTCGGTTTCTATTGCCCTGATGCTCGGCGCTTGGGCCGTGCTGCGCCAGTTGGATTTTGCCCGAAAAAACACCCCCGGAATGCGGCGCGAAAACGTGATGGTGTTGCCCATCCTGCGCAATATGGTAACCAATGCGGATGAAGCGCAACAATTGGAGGTTTTTCGTCAAAAAATAGCCCAACTTCCTGAATTTCAAGAAGTTTCGCACACCGTTTTTTTGCCTCCCTTTGGCAGTTTCGGCGATTTCTACGAACCAGAGCAGGGCGATCAAAGCCGCTCAACCGTGACCAACCTGCCCATTTCTTCCTTTTTGGCGGATACCCATTTTGTGCCGACATTGGGTTTGGAAGTCTTGGCGGGCCGCAATTTTCAGGATGATCATTCGGCGGCGGATTCCACCTCGGTGCTGCTGAACGAGGCCGCCGTCAAGGCCATTGGCTGGGAAAAACCCATCGGCCAATGGTTGCGCTATCCGAGCCACCAAAACCAGCGTTTTCAGGTGGTGGGAGTACTGCGCGATTTCCACCTCGGTTCGGTGCGCGGGCCGATTGAACCCGTGGCCATTTTTCACCGTTCCTCCAAAACGTATAGGGTTTGGGCCAACTACATGGTGGGCCGCCTATACCCCGGCACGGAAAAAACGGCCATTGAAAAAGTAAAGGAACACTGGGTGGCCGCCATGCCCAACGCCCCTTTTAAATTTGAATTTTTGGACGATGCTTACCAGCAGCTCTACCGCTCCGAAACCCAAATGGGGTCGGTATTGGGCATTTTCACGGGGTTGGCCTTGTTTATTGCCTGTTTGGGCCTTTTCGCGCTCGCCACCTTTACCGCCGAACGCCGCACCAAAGAAATCGGCATCCGCAAAGTGCTCGGCGCATCGGTAGCGGGTATCACCGAACTTTTGGCCAAAGACTTCCTGAAATTGGTGCTCATCGCCATTGTCATCGCTTCACCGGTTGCCTACTATTTTATGAACAAATGGCTCGCCAATTTTGCGTACCGCATTGACATTCAGTGGTGGATGTTTGCGGCAACGGGCGCAGCAGCGGTATTGATTGCGTTTTTGACGGTGGGATTTCAGAGTGTGCGGGCAGCGCTGGCGAATCCGGTGAAGAGTTTGCGGAGTGAGTGATAAGTAGTCCACAGTCAATAGTTGGCAGTCCACAGTCTCACAAATCCTTGATAATAAGGTAATTAATAAAATTAAAAACTACGATTATTGCTATTTACCTACTTATCATTAAGGACGAGTAAATAATGCGTTGATCATTTTTTGTTGTGCGGCAGTGTATTTTTTAATCATTAATATTTAACGAATTTCTGGGTAAATTAGAAATATACGGGCATCTTTGCACCATCAAATTTGTTTGTGGAATATAAAAGCAGCAACAATGAACAGAAAAGAATTTCTTAAAAACGGTTTGCTCGGAACGAGCATTTTTGCCAGTACAGGTGCTTTAGCGAATGTCGTCAAAAACGAAATTGATCAATTACAACCCTTAGAAGTACTCGGTTTTAACCACATCCCTAATACAAATTCTACCATTATGGCCAATACAGTTTTGCACAAAGCCGACACCCGCGGCCACGCCAATCACGGCTGGTTAGACAGCCACCACACCTTTAGTTTCGCCAATTACCACAACCCCGAACGCATGCACTTTGGTGTCTTACGCGTTTTAAACGACGACCAGGTGACCGGCGGTATGGGTTTTGGCCGGCATCCGCACGATAACATGGAAATCATCTCCATCCCGTTGGAGGGCGATTTGGAACACCAGGATAGCATGGGCAACACCACCGTCATTCGCAACGGCGATATACAGGTGATGAGTGCAGGAACGGGCATTTTTCACAGCGAATACAACAAAAACAAGGATAACTTAGTCAAATTTTTGCAAATTTGGGTGTTTCCCAACAAACGCAATGTCACGCCTCGTTATGACCAATTGACGCTCAATGCCGCCGACAGACACAATAAATTGCAACAAGTGTTGTCGCCTGATCCTGATGATGCAGGTGTTTGGATTCATCAGGATGCTTGGTTCCATTTGGGCAACTTTGACAAAGGTGTTTCGCAGGAATACCGCCTTAGGAAAGCGGGTAATGGGGTATATGCCTTCGTTTTGAAAGGCGATGTTACCATCAACGACCAAAAACTCAATACCCGCGACGGCATTGGTATCTGGGATACCGATAAAATCACGGTTTCGGCGGATAGCCAGGCGGAATTTTTGTTGATGGAGGTGCCAATGGCAATTTGAATTTTTTGCGCGCACGAGGTCGCAGCGAATTTTGATAAGTTATTCTTTTACCGTCCCTTACGCGTTCCTAATGTTTCTTTTTCGACCAGTTTTCGTCGGCTTTTTGGATATACATTGTTTGTTTTTTCTCCCATTTACGTTGCACGGAGCGGTCATAATTTAAATAGAGTTTTCCCGCTACAATCGCCCATGCTTCCGGCTCAATTTTTACGGCATAACCCTGCGCCCAACCACAAGCGCAGTATCCGCCATATTGAGGCGCATATTTTTCGGGGGTTTGGGCGCATAATTTTTGATTTTCAACGGAAGAAAAGTGCCATACGGCATCTTTCCAACGGTAAGTAATGCTGTCAAGACCATTTTGGGCCTTACCTGCTGTGAAATAAGACATCGGATCATAACCTTTTATGGCGCCTTTATCATTGGAAAAAATAGCGGCTTTATCTTCCTTTTGCGCAAAAACGCTTTGAAGGCAAAATAAAAAGAAGAGAAAAATAAGTGGAACGCGCATAATTTAATTGTTTAATTTTATGCAAAGGTGGGGGTACTATATCACGGAAGTGTCACAAAAAAGAGATTGCCGTATCAGCAAGCTCTTTTTTGTTTTTTAGTGTTCCTTTTTAAAACCTATCAGGTTTAGAAGAAGAAGAAAGATAGCAGATCAATCAGGTAATGGCCAATCATTAATCAATTATTGCCTCCACTGGCCTGTTCACCAGGGCGTAGTTTTCATCCAGCACAGACGCATTAATATAACGAACTCCCCCCTGGATAACCTCACCATATCCCTCATGAATATGCCCAAATACATGAATTTTGGGCTGTATTTCCTGAACGGTGCGCAGCAGGTCGCGGCATCCCACCGGACTGCCATCCCGCGCCACCCGGTCGAGGATACTATATGGCGGGCCGTGCGTAATCAGCACATCCGTATCAGCCGGTATCAAAGCCCAGTGCGGGCGGATTTCGGCACCCCGGCGGCGGTTAAAAGCCCAGTCGAAAAACCAGGGCGTAATCGGACTACCCCAAAAACGTATGCCTTCCACCACTACTCCTGAATCATTCAGGTAAATGACCGTGTCGGGGACTAATTGCTGAAACGCCTCCGGGAAGTTTTCTGCCATAAAATCGTGATTCCCGGCAATACAGATACGATATTGATAGGGCAATTGGCCAAACCACGAAAAAAAGTCTTCTACCTCTTCTGTCCGGCCACGTTTGCTGAAATCACCAGCGTGAATAATCATATCACCCGGTGGCAGCACCAAGCGGTGGTGCTGTGAATGCGTGTCGGAAATCAGGATAATTTTCATTCCCCTGTCTTTTTTACCATTGGTAATAGTAGTAATGATATAATGCCCGCTACTAAATTATAAAAAATCTGTACCGTAAAAAAAGCGATATTGGCGTAAGAAAACGCATCGCCGCCACTGATACCGTATAAAGCCAGGCCGGCAATACACAAAGCATGAAAAGTACCCATGCCGCCCGGAGAAGGAATCACAAAACCCAGGGTGCCAAAAATAAAAATCATCAGCGTCGCGCTGGCCGAGAGGTGTGCAGTGGGCGCAAATGCCAGAAGATTGAAGCGGCATTGCAAATAAAACATCAGCCAGATACCCACCGAACAAACGATAAATTCCACTGGTCGCTTCAATTGTAACACGCTGCGCAAACCGGCGATAAAGCCTTGTAGGATACTGGTAACCTTTTCAAAAACCGGCAGTTGTCGTATTTTATTTCGAAAAATAACCACCAATACTCCGCCAATAAGCGCTGCTCCGGCCAGCGCCAAAAACCAGGGCCGCAGCCAAAAGGGTGTCGCAGCAACGCCACTGCCTTTGTTTTGGACAAAAAACTGTAACAAAGTATCGCCTTCCAACAAAAAAGCCAGTCCCATAACCAGCACCAGGCATACCACATCCATCAGGCGGTCAATGACCAAGGTACCCATTACCTTTTCCAGAGGAATACGCTCGGCACGAGCCAGCGCACCCGCGCGTACCACCTCGCCAATGCGGGGGAAACCCAAATTGGCAAAATAACCCAACAAAATAGAGAGAAAACTACTCAAAAAGCCAGCCTGATAGCCCATTGGCGCTAACAGCAATTGCTGTCGTCTTGCCCGAAACATATTACTAATCGTAAAGGCAAGCAATACCAATATTATCCAACCCGGCTGAACAGTGGAAAAATCGTATAAAAGCTTATCCATCAGACTGCAATCGGCTTCCGGTACACCACTTTGCCGACATTCTGCCTGATAAGCCATATTTTGGCTGCGGAACACCAACCCCATGACCGTAGCACCCAAACCGAAAAAAAATAAAATTTGGAGTATTTTTTTCAACATGGCGCAAAGGTATAAAAAAATCCAAAAATCATGAATTTGAGTATTTAAGCAATAGCGTGATATTAGTTTATATTGTGATATTATTTTGTACACTGCTACCCAACAAATTAATCATAATTATAAATATTTAAAAATCAATTATTTATAGTTATTTCTTTAATTTTCATGCCCCGATAAGTAGGTAAATAGAAATAATCGTGGTTTTGAATTTCATTAATTACCTTATTATCAAAGGTTTGTGAGACTATGGACTACCGACTATTGACTATGGACTACTTATACCCGATTAAACAGATCACTATTGCTGTACTCGCGTCTTCAAATTTCGTTTTTTCTCAAGCGGTTGTGTAAAGAATGTAGTCCATAATTTTTTAAAAATATCAACCAAGTAAAATATGGTTTTGTGCTTATTTTCCGGCGTTAATAAAATTTGTACCGACAATAATGACGGTTAATCAAATTAATATTCGGCACAGGTATAAATAATTTTTTTAATAATTACTCTTTACACAACCCCGAAAAACCTGCCATAATATCATACCTAAAGGCATTGCTTTTTAGAATCAATCGACCCTGCCTACTGGGGAAACGGTGAACGGTGGACTATTGACGGTGGACAGTGGGCTATTGACTGTGGACTATTAACAGGGCAGGGTATCCCGGAAATCCGTTAAATAATTGTTGGGAACCAAAAAATATTTATCTTTGCGGCACAAAACTGATCTTATGGCCAAAAAACGCGGACAACTAAGCATGAACTTTGACAGTGAGCGGGGTAGCAAACTCTTCGGAATGTTTTTGCTGTTTCTTTCCTTCTACCTGTTTATTGCTTTTACTTCCTATATTTTTACCTGGGAAAACGATCACGACATTGTGTTCCGGTTCTCCTGGGAGATGTTTTTGGCAGACATAAAAGTAGATAACTGGCTCGGCCGGTTGGGTGCTTATTTGGCTGACAGCATTGTTTATTGGGGGTTTGGAGTGGCCTCCTACGCATTTGTTTACCTGCTGTATAAATATGGTCTGGCGTTTATTCGCCGCGTACCAATGGCCTATATGCTGCCCGTCCTGCAACAAACGGTCATCATCATGGTCATTGTGGCCATCTTGTCTTCCTTTTTTCTCCAAAAATTTGAATTCCCCTGGGGTGGCGTATTTGGTCAGGCCGTTACAGAGTATGTGCAAAACCTATTGGGTATTATCGGCACATTGGCCTTGATGATATTCGCTTTAGTCGCTACCTTCGTGTGGTCCAACAACCCAAATATGGAGGAGTTTTCGTGGCGCGCCCTTTGGTTTGAAACCCAACAGGCATTTCGGGATTTGGTTTCCGGCAATTTTGGCAAACGCCAGGCCGCTGCCACCCCGCCACCAGGGGCCAGAGTGCGGGAAGAACGCACCACCCCGCCACCCGCTGCCCCTGATGTCACGGCCGAAGCACTTACTACTCCCGCTATCACGTCGCCGGTTACCCCTGCCATCCCGCCCGGCGGGCAGCTAGCCTTTGACCTCACCGAGCGGAGCGCTTTGTTTGCGCCCGAAAAAACGCCGCTGCAACGTCCTGCAACGCTGCGTCCCGGCGATGCCGAAATGGAAATCAACCTTCCTGCTATACCAGCAGTACCCGTTATGCCGGAAGATGCCAATGCCTATAAACCGCCCGTTGCTTTAGTGCAGGAGGATACTCCAAACCTGACAGAACCCTATGATCCTACACTCGAACTCTCCCATTACGAGTACCCCCACCTGCAATTATTGAATGAATACGATAATACACAGTTGGAAATTGACCGCGAAGAATTAGAGGCTAATAAAAACCAAATCATTCAGACCCTCCTGCATTTTAAAATTGAAATAGAAAAAATACGCGCCACCATCGGCCCAACAGTAACCCTGTATGAAATCATTCCGGCACGTGGTATTCGTATTTCAAAAATCAAAAACTTAGAAGATGATATCGCCCTCAACCTCTCCGCTTTAGGCATTCGTATCATAGCCCCCATACCCGGCAAAGGCACCATCGGTATTGAAGTGCCCAACAAAAGACGGCAAACGGTGGGTCAGCGGGAAGTGTTAATGGATGAACGCTTCAAGCGCGCCAAAATGGAATTGCCCATCGCCTTAGGCAAAACCATTCAAAATGAGGTTTTTGTGGCCGACCTGACAAAAATGCCCCACTTGCTCATAGCAGGTGCCACCGGGCAGGGCAAATCAGTCGGCATCAACGTCATCCTCATGTCCTTAGTGTATAAAAAACACCCTTCACAGGTCAAAATCATCATGATTGACCCAAAAAAGGTGGAATTGTTTCCCTATGCCCGCTTAGAAAACCACTTTCTCGGTTTCCTGCCCAATCAGGTAGAACCCATTGTAACCGACACTACCAAAGTAGTGCATACCCTCAATTCGCTCATCATTGAAATGGAATCGCGCTACGACCTGCTGAAAAAAGCCGAAACACGCAATATTGCGGAGTATAACGATAAATTCGTGGCTCGCCGCCTCAATCCCAATAAAGGCCATCGGTTCCTGCCGTATATCGTGCTCGTGATTGACGAATTTGCCGACCTGATCATGACTGCCGGTAAAGAAATAGAACTCCCGATTGGTCGTTTGGCGCAGTTGTCCCGTGCAGTGGGTATTCACCTCATCATTGCTACACAACGCCCGTCTGTCAATATTATTACGGGTGTTATCAAAGCCAATTTCCCGGCGCGTATCGCCTTTAAAGTAGCCTCTAAAGTGGACTCCCGCACCATCCTCGATGCCGGTGGTGCCGAACAGCTGACCGGACGGGGAGATATGTTGCTGTCCGTTGGCGGCGACATTATTCGCCTGCAAAGTGCCTTTGTAGATACCCCGGAAGTAGAAAAGGTGATTGAATTTATCTCCAATCAGCAAGGCTTCCCGGAACCATTCTTCCTGCCCGAATTCCATCCGGATGGCGAAGCAGGCAGTGGCGGAAACAAAGAAGTGCGCCTTTCAGAATTAGACGAAATGTTAGACGATGCAGCGCGCCTGATTGTAGAAACCCAACACGGCAGCACATCCATGATACAACGCCGCATGAAGTTGGGTTATAACCGCGCCGGACGTATCATGGACCAACTCGAAGCCTTAGGAATAGTTGGCCCGGCAGAAGGCTCCAAACCCCGCGAAGTATTGTTTTACGGAGTGCCGGAGTTGGAGAACTTTTTGACTGCGTTGCGGACGAAAAAATGAGTAACACTTAAATGATCTAATATATGTCTAAGCGAGCTGACGCGATTGACCTTGATGCCATAACCAAAGAAATGATTACGGCACTTTTCAAACATTTTATCCAACTCGCCAATCCGGCGCTCTATGCGGCCGTAGATTGGTCATACCCTCCGGTATCGCTGGAGCAGGAGCTGATAAACATACTCAAAGGCAAATACAAAATAAAAGGCAAGCGCAAAAATAGCGATAAGTTGGTCAGGCTACGCCTTTTGGATGGTAGCGATCACTTTGTACTGGTACATATAGAATTTCAACACCGACCGGAAGAACATTTTGAGCGCCGGATGTATATTTATTTTACGCTCGGTTCTCTGCGTTATGATACGGAGAAAATAACGGCTATTGCATTCTTTACCGGTGCTCCACCGGATAGTTCACAGTTGGAATACAAGACAAATGTGTTTGGTACAAAATTATCCTATGAATTTATTTCCTACATTGCAGCGGCGCAAAATGAAGCGGATTTAATCGACTCAGATAACCCCGTGGCGCTTGGCGTATTGGCCATGCTCTACGCGTGGAAAAGCGAGGGAAAACCCCAGAAACGACTACAATACAAAAAAAAATTGTTTGATTTGGTATTAAAAAAGGGAATAGAGCGCGAAGATTTTCTAAAAGCCCTTATATTTGTGCGGGATTTCATTCACTTGTCGCCGAAATTAGAAAACGAATTTCAGCGGGATGCACTCGAACCATTCATTTTAGAAAAAGAAGATATGTATATTACACAGGGAACAAAGGATATGTTTGAGATATTCTATCAACGTGCACATGGCTTTAGCCCCAAAGCAGAAATTGCAAAAATAAAGCGGGAAGCAAAAAAAGAACGCGAAGCTGCTGCACGGGAATTCGCCGCACGGGAAGTTGCCGCACAGGAAGCCGCCGCACGAGAATCTGCTGCACGGGAAGCCGCCGCACGGGAAGCCGCCGCACGGGAAGCCGCCGCCGCTGCACGGGAAGCCGCTGCACGGGAAGCCGCTGCACGGGAAGCCGCTGCACGGGAAGCCGCTATTTTTAAATTATTTAAAGAGTTCGAAATGCCAGTGGAGAATATTGCCAAATTATATGATTTTGAAGTCGCATATATTTATGAAGTGATAGAGAAACACACTAAGAAAGAAACACCCGACACCGATGGATGATACGCATACTAAGTAGGGCTGTGCATAAATTAATGCACCCTCTTCAGGTCATCAAAAAACTTATAAAATAATAAAAAATTTTAATATATTTTAATACGTAAATGAATTAGTTGATGATATTTTCATGACTTTTTTGCAAAAAAATTATGAAAACACCATCAACTAATTCATTCCCGCGCCAATAGCATATAGGTTAAAAAAGCGATACCCTCAAAGTTTACTTTCAGGGTATCGCTTTTTTAGTATGTTTTTTTCTCCTACCGTTCCTCTCCCGCCTCAAAACTTATAACACTTATACTGCTGGCGGCCAGGCTTATGCTTTTTCATAAATGCTTTAACGCTAAAATTTGATTTGCGTTTGTGCTGGTAAAAGGTCGTGCTTTTGCCCGACTTTGAAGCGGTTTTTGAAGCGGCTTTGCTGGCAGATACCGTCGTGGTGTTAGCCAATTTTGCCGTTGTATTCACTTGGCGAACCGGCATTACGGGGGCTGTTTCTACTGCTGCATCCGTCTGGTCGGCAGTCGTATCGTTGTTCGCCGTCAAAGAATTTAGGAACAGCGTTGGATTATCGGTAGAAGCCGTCAATTGCTGATTGACTTTAGGCGCTGGCGCAATAGCCGGTTCAGGTGTCACGGTATGTACGGGCGTCGCTGCTTTTACCGGTGCTTTACCTACGGGAGCTACTTTTTTTGTTGCAATTGGCTTAACCTTTTGCGCAACGGCCACGGTAGCACCTTTGGATGCCACCACAGAAGGAACAGGTTGCGTGGCTATTGCCGGAGTTGTCACTGGTTTGGCAGCGCCAGATATGGCCAAGGGCGTTGTTTTGGGTGCTACCGCCGGAGCGGGCTGCGGTTTTGGTGGCGCTACCGTAATGCGTACCACATCGCCCATGCTAAAATCTTTTTCCAGCTGTGCCAGCAATGCGGCATCATTTAAATTGGTGTCTTTGTAGACCACCGTAGTATTGCCGTAGCGTTCATCGGTATGTGAATCTATCGGCTTTTGAGCATTCAGGTTGCTGTTCAATGCTGTAAAAGCCAAAGAAAAAGCAGCAATATGGCGAAACAAAAAAATATTTTTCATAGCGTTTGACTATTGTAGTGTTTGAAAAATCCCGTTTAAAAGTTACGGGATGTGTTTGGAGTGTTTGTAAGTACCAGTGCTGCGTCCAGTAAATGGCGTGCAGATTAGCGAGACCTATTTTTTGCTCCATTAGGCATGAGGAGGGCGAAATGCGGGACATTTTAACCGACGAATAACGAAATGGAGCGAGAAATAAGGCCGCAAAACGGTGCGTTATTTACTGGACGCGGCATTAGCGCAATATCGCAATATCCCAACCCAATATCGGCTGGTACTTATCACCCGTTTGTGTGTTTAATGCCGCCTTACTTGGTGCGGATAGTGAAGGTTTTTTGTTGTTTTTCCCGGGCAATAATCTTCTTGTACAATTCTTTGTCTTCGATAATCTCTTTCAGCGTTTTGTCCCACAACGGGTCTTTGCCCGAAAGTCCGGTAATCTTAATCTCTGTCCGGCGATTCATCTGGTGGTAAGTTTCCCCGCATTTGACACCGTCATCGCAACGATTGATGAGTTGCGTTTCGCCGTAACCTTTCGAGGTGATCATTTCCGGGTCAATTCCGTGTGCATCAACGATGTATGCCACTGCCGATTCAGCACGTTTATCCGAAAGTGACAAGTTATAAGGATCATTGCCACGGGCATCCGTGTGGGAACCCAATTCCACTTTCAATCCAGGATTGTCTTTCAGGAAAACCGCTAATTTATCCAATATTTTAGCCGCTTCTGTGCGTATATTCCACTTGTCATAATCGTAGTAGATATTTTTCAGTGCAAAACGGTTGCCAATTTGAATTGAATCGAGGTCTAAAGTACCCAAAAAATTGCCAATTTCATTGTTGTGCGACATGATTTGTACCAAATCGGGTTCTTTCACGCCCATGCCATCCACACACAGGATACAACCGTTGATGTTGACGTAGAGTTCTACCCGGCGATTGAGGTAGCCCGGTTTGCGCACCAGCATGGTATAGTGGTTGCCCTCCGCAAACGAAAAATTGAAAGTTGATTTTGACAGTTTTTCGATGGCCAATTCCTGCACTTTTGTGGTATTGTTGTAAATCTCAATTTTACAATCGCGCAGCGTATTGATCGGATTGTGTTCATAAGCCTTGTCGAAAATCGTGATGTCAAAAACATAACCCGGCTTGCGAGTCAGGGCGAGGTCTGTTTTGTTCACCGATTTCAATTCCGCAATCACCGTATCGCGCTCAAAGTAAGTGGACTTATCTACAAGAATAGCGTAGCGGGCGGCGCGTGGAGCAACAATGGAATAAAAACCATTGATGTCCGTATCTGCGGAAGCGATTTCTTTTTTGAGTAGATCGTCCAGAACAATCACGTGTGCCTGATTGAGGGTAGCACCCGTGATGGCATCCGTGATGTTTCCTTCAAAGGTTACAGATTGTGCAACACCTTGAGTAATGCTTAAAATAGAGAAAAAAGCGGCGATGAAAAACTTACTGTATGTCATGGTAATCAGTATTTGCTTAATTATTAATGGTAATCTGATTAAGCGATTTTTATGGGTCATATTTTCCCATTTCGCAATCGGTTACACTGTTAAGACGTACCAACCACGTGCCAGTATTTGCACTGATACCACAATTAACAAAAAATTAAGGGTTTTTAATTTTGTTAACTTAAAATCGTTTTGTATTTAAGCCGCAAGAATTAAATAATATTATACATAATTAATTAAAATAATTTATATTATTTTATATATTTAATTGATTTATAATAAAATATTTATAGTTTAAATAATATTTTACTTAACTGAATTTTTATATTTTTATATTTTTTAATATTTTATAAAACCAATGTGTTTTTTAAAATTTACCCGTCAAAAAAAAATTTACTTTTTTTTGAAAAAAATTTTTTATCTTTTTTTCTTTGGAACGAGTGGGTAATAACTTGCTCCGTTACGAACGATAAAATTGCCGCAGCGGGGCGATAAAAGATGCAGCCAAAATGCAATAAAATGTAGTAAATAATATCATAATATCAACTAATATCGGTTTGGCACACTTAGGTATTGGGGCACCATCAATTTATTGCTTACTTTTGCGATTAAAACAATCAACATCAATGTAGCAATCAATTTTCTACCCCTTGGTGTTGATGGCATTTTCAGTCATCCTAATGCTGTCCGTATTTGCCTTCAAAACACGCAAACGCCCTCTCCGCACGTAGGAACTGACCCGGCACATCGTCAACTAAGTGGGTAAATAGCAGTAATCGTGGTTTTTAATTTCATTAATTACCTTATTATCAAAGGTTTGTGAGACTGTGGACTGCCGACTATTGACTGTGGACTACTTAAAATACATCGCTCATGAAAAAATTGCAATTAAATACTTTTACATTAATAATTTTAATGTACCTGCCGCTGGCTGCCCTTGCTCAAACAAGTGCGCCCGCGACGTCACCAGCGTTGAAGTCATTCAACGAACTGCGCTTGGACCACAACAAACGCGCTATGTGGGTGTTGGGAGGCTGGGCTGCGGCCAATATGCTCATCGGGGGGGTGGGAATGTTCAACAGCCAAGGCAGCAACCGTGCTTTTCATCAGATGAACCTCGGTTGGAATGCCGTCAACCTTGGCTTGGCCGCCAGTGGACTATGGACGGCGCACCACACAGACCCGGGCAATTTCGATCTTTGGCAAACACTCCTTGCACAGCAAAAATTGCAAAAAATATTATTGTTTAATGCCGGCTTAGATGTTGGTTACATGGCTGCTGGTTTTTGGATGCTGGAGCGGGCTAAAAACGACCAGAAAAAGGCCGAGCGTTGGCGCGGGTTTGGGCGATCCATCATTTTGCAAGGCGCATTTTTATTTGTTTTTGACTTGGGCGCATTCACCTATCATCAACGCCTTGATAACCGATTAAAATCATGGGTCGGACAATCCTCTATTGGCTTTAATAGCAACGGCATTGGGCTGAAATACTCGTTTTGAAGGAAGTCAAGTATGGCCACATTTTTATTTTTCAATGAATAACTCTTTATACGTTGTCAAATTTGTCGTCCCAAGTCGTTGTACCAGATTGATTGGCGAGCCTTAAACTTGCCTTTTGGAGGCTGCCCACACGGGTGATGATGCAGGCCGCTTGCAAGCGTTCTGCTTGGACAAAAGCCACAATGGCCTGTTTGAGGTCTTGCCCGGGCTTCAAACGCAGGGAATACCCCCACGGCTGTTTGTCGTATTTTTGGTGGACATACATGATATTAATAGCGTTAAAATCAGGGTATTAAATAGTATTTTCATTTTTAAAATATTTTTTAGTCGGCTTAGGAACGGTGTCAGCACAAAGTACTGAACTTAGGTAGATTAGTTTTTGCTCAAATAACGATCTTTTTGGGCTAATAACCGACATTTCCCAGTAAAAAATTTAAAACTGGCATTTAATTGATTTTTGTTTTTTTGTATTTTTAAGCAAAAATATTTTAAACAATAAGCATTGATAATCAATTTATTGTACATTAATTTTTAGTCAATAATAAAAGTACGCCCAATGAAAAGTTGTGTCGGGAATGTCGGTAATAAGTGGGTAAATAGCAGTAATCGTGGTTTTGAATTTCATTAATTACCTTATTATCAAAGGTTTGTGAGACTGTGGACTGCCGACTATTGACTGTGGACTACTTAGTGGGGCCATTTAAACAAAAAAATGGGCAATTTGAGTGAAAAGGAATCAGATAAGATGGATATTTTATTTTGACACCGTTCCTTAACACAGCCACCGTCCGCGATCAACCGTGTGCCGCCATTAGTATTAACAGAGTAGTGTATGCTAAGTACACTGCAATTAATGGAGGGCAAAAATAAGACAATTAATAATACCCTTGTTGCGACAGGCGCGGTTATAAATTTATGCAAAAATCACACCATTAAACAATGGTGGCACTCATAACGCATAACTGCTTACTCCTGTCCGAAAGCGCCCTCAAACTGATCGCACAAAACAAAGCCCGGCGCACGCACGGGGAGGATGCACGGGTGTTGGATTTGGGGAATTTCAGATAAATCTCTTACCTTTGTCCAAAATATATCTTAGTGTAGTAAAGTTTGCGCTCCAAGATGTCGGCAAACCAATCGACGTGGCGACCTACACGTTCACGGAATCATTACCCAAGGAGTTGTCGCAGTTTTTCCCAAGTTCGCAGGAATTGATCGAAAGGGTCGAGGCGCTGACCAAAAACCTGAAAGGGAAGCACCGGGTTTAGCACCAGCGTTACCTCACAATTTATTTTTAAATTCGTTTTTATGTCCGAACTCGCTCAACAACTCATCGCAGAAAACAAAGCCAAGCACGCGCGCGGCGAGGATGCCACCTATTTAGACATAGGAAAATGCGGCCTCAGCACCCTGCCCGATCTCTCCGACCTAGTTTGGTTAGAAACCCTCATCGTTTCCAATCGTTGGTGGGATTGGAAACAACAAAAATGGATAGAAAGTCAAAACAAGGGCACAGACAACCAACTCACTGCCTCGCCTACCCAGCCCCTGCCCATTGCCTTGAAAACATTGGTTTTGGGTGGCCAATTTAGTACTCGGTGGCAAATCAGCGACGGGTCTTTTTTGGCAAATTTGACCAACTTGACTTCGCTTGACCTCAATCACAATCAAATCAG
>Ga0209181_10005885_pt1 | contig 17489 bp, 22 predicted proteins | sample MAT05_FD_187208 | JGI IMG/M metagenome (GOLD analysis project Ga0209181, IMG submission 187208) | Freshwater microbial communities from Lake Fryxell liftoff mats and glacier meltwater in Antarctica - MAT-05 (SPAdes) (version 2) | ecosystem: Environmental > Aquatic > Freshwater > Ice > Liftoff...
GTTTGTGCCATCGGTGCCACATTGTTTTTAGGCGGATGGATGCCTTTTCATATTGGTAATTGGGAAGCATTTAATCACGTGATGGATTATATACCATCAAGTATCTGGTTCTTTGGAAAAACATTTTTTTTAATTTTTGTGATCATGTGGTTCAGGTGGACATTTCCACGTTTGCGTATTGATCAATTACTGACTTTAGAATGGAAATATTTATTACCGATCAGTATGTTTAATTTATTGCTGGTAACGGCAATTGCAATTTTGGGTTGGCATTTTTAAAAAATTGGTTTAGAAGTTTAGAGTTTAGGGGTTTAGAAAGCCCTAAACTTCTAACCTTCTAACCTTCTAAACTTTCTTATGTTTATAGTAAGATATTTTAAGGATATTTTCTCCGGCGTAAAGTCGCTGCTTATCGGTATGCGGCGCACCGGTTATTATTTTACGCATCACAAAGAAATCATCACGCAGGAATACCCTGATAACAGGGATACTTTAATTCTTCCTGAAAGATTTAAAGGCGAAGTAGTGTTGATACATGATGAGAACAATGAACACGCCTGTACGGGTTGCACAGCCTGCGAATTGGCCTGCCCCAATGCAACAATAAAAATTGTTACCAAATTTGATATTACACCAGAAGGTAAAAAGAAAAAGGCGATTGACAAGTTTGTCTATCACCTTGAATTGTGTACCATGTGCAATTTGTGTATCATAGCTTGTCCTACGGATGCGATAAAAATGGCACAGACATTTGAGCACAGCGTTTTCAACAGGGCCGACCTGACTAAGATTTTAAACAAACCCGATTCAAAAATAAGAGAGGGTATAGAATAATAATGAGTGGATCAACGATCATATTTTATTTGCTGGCTGCAATTACTTTAGTAAGTGCGGTGCTGGCAGTTACCACCAGGATGATATTCCGTGCGGCTATCTATTTATTATTTACACTGATTGGTATTGCCGGTATTTACTTCTGGCTGCAATACGAATTTATTGCAGCAGTGCAAATCGTAGTTTACGTGGGGGGCATTGTGGTGTTAATCATTTTCTCCATTTTTCTTACTCAGCAGGCCGGAGATCTGTTACCGAAACCAACAATTGGAAGACAATTATTTTCGGCACTGGCGGCATTTTGCGGCCTGGCATTGGTGATGCTGCAGTTGGTACAACATTCGTTCACGCCAACTAATAATAAAGCCATTGAACCTACTGTTGCAAATATTGGCAATCAAATGTTGGGTGTTGATGATAATGGGTATGCATTACCTTTTGAGCTGGTGAGTATTTTATTACTGGCCGCATTAATTGGGTGTATAGTAATAGCATTAAAAAGTAAACCAAGTGAAATAATAAATAATGAACAAGGAACAAGGAATTTCGAATGATGAAGACAGTGGCGTTTAACTTCAGCATCCCTTGTTCCTTGTATGATATTAGAAATTATGATTGAACCCGGACTATATCACTTACTGTTCATAAGCACAGCCTTGTTCTTCATTGGAGTGTATGGTTTTTTTACCAGGCGCAACCTGGTTACTATGCTGATGAGTGTTGAGCTGATATTAAATAGTGTGAACCTGAATTTTATTGCATTCAATAAATATCTTTGGTATGATAAAATGGACGGTTTATTCTTTACAATTTTCATTATTGCCATTGCTGCAGCCGAAGCAGCGGTGGCCATTGCCATCATCATTAATTTATACCGTAGTCATAAGTCTATTGATGTAGAGAATGCGGAAGAAATGAAATACTAGGCCACCACTTGAACTTCGTTCGTTCCCTTACCAGGGAACCCCAACGGGGAAGGAAAAGGAGGAGATTAGTGCGCAGATAAAAACGAAGAATAGTAAATTAACATAAGGAGTATAAAAATTAAAAGCTGCCAACTTCCAGTTCCCTCTCCTTTGGAGAGGGGTTGGGGTGAGGCTCCCAAATGCCAAACGCAACTTACATAGCGCTCCTTTACTGCCACTGGCAGGCTTTTTAATGCTCGGGCTTTTTGGAAGAAAATATTTTAAAAATACTTCTGGTGTTATTGGCACTGCATTATTATTGACTTCAACTGTGCTGGCATTGTATACTGCCTATGGATATTTCTTTGAGTATGGAAAAGTGGATGGTGTATATCAAAAATTAGTTCCGCTTAAATATACCTGGCTGCAATTCTCCGAAGGAGTTTCTATTGATATGGGTATCATCCTAGATCCCATTTCTGTAATGATGCTGGTGGTTGTAACATTTATTTCTTTGATGGTGCATATCTATAGCCTGGGTTACATGAAGGATGATGAACGTTTCCCGGTTTATTATGCGTTTCTCGGCCTCTTTACTTTTTCCATGCTTGGATTGGTTGTTTCTTCTAATATTTTCCAGATATACATTTTCTGGGAATTGGTAGGCGTTTCCTCTTTCTTATTGATTGGATATTATTACGATAAACCCAGTGCGGTTGCTGCCTGTAAAAAAGCATTTATTGTAACCCGCTTTGCCGATGTTGGATTTTTAATTGGGATATTGATTTTGTCATTTCATTCCGGCACGCTTGATTTTAATACTTTGATAGCAACATTAACTTCGCCTGAAACTGCTGGGTATAAAAGTGCGGCCGCGGCATCCTTTATTGGTGTGTCGGCCTTAACCTGGGGATTGGTATTGGTTTTTATTGGTGGCGCTGGCAAAAGTGCGATGTTTCCGTTACATATCTGGTTGCCCGATGCCATGGAAGGTCCCACGCCGGTTTCGGCATTGATACATGCTGCAACTATGGTTGTTGCAGGTGTGTTTTTAGTGGCAAGATTATTTCCTGTGTTTGCCATTTCATCTCCCAACGCATTAACCATGGTGGGCTATGTGGGTGCTATCTCTGCATTGATTGCTGCAATTATCGCCTGCACACAAACAGACATTAAAAGAGTGCTTGCTTATTCTACCATGAGCCAGATCGGGTATATGATGTTTGCTTTGGGCGTTTCAAAATATGGTGGCGAAGATGGCCTGGGTTATACGGCATCCATGTTTCATTTGTTTACACATGCCATGTTCAAGGCATTGCTTTTCTTAGGTGCAGGTGCTGTCATACATTATATACACAGCAACGAGATGAAAGACATGGGCGGATTGAGAAAGTATTTACCCATCACGCATATTACATTTTTAATTGCCTGCCTGGCTATTGCAGGCGTTCCACCGTTTGCTGGCTTCTTCAGTAAGGAAGAAATTTTACTGGCTGCTTACGAACATAATCCAACCATTTACTGGATTGCATTGATTACTTCCGGCTTAACAGCTTTTTATATGTTTCGACTGTACTTCAGTATTTTTTGGAGTAAAGAACACCAGCACCATGCCAAAGAAGATAAGGCCGAAATTCCGAATGCTCCGGCCCCCTCTCCTTTGGAGAGGGCGGGGGGTGAGGTCCATAAAGGCGAAGGAGGTTTTGCAATGATGATGCCGTTGGTTTTATTGGCCATTGCTGCAGCTGCGGCTGGCTTTATTCCTTTTGGACATTTTGTTAGCTCCGATGGGAAAAGACTTGAAACTGCATTCCATTTACAATTTTCTATAGCCCCTGTTGCATTGGGACTTGGAGGAATTTTTATTGCCATGTGGCTGTATAAAAAGCAAAGCAACAAGCCGGATAAGATTGCTGCTGCATTAAGCGGTTTATACAAATCAGCTTATCATAAATTCTATATTGATGAGATTTATGTATTCATTACTCAAAAAATAATTTTCAATCTGATAGGAAGACCGGCAGCATGGTTTGATAAAAATGTGGTAGATGGTTTAATAAATGCAACAGGCAACGGCACCAAAGATATTTCTGAATCTATAAAAGGATTACAATCGGGTAAAGTACAGTCTTATGCTATTTATTTTCTGGCAGGGGTTATTGGTTTGGCTTTATTGTTTATTTACTGGTGGGGCCCCCTCTAGAACTTCGTTCGTTCTCTTACAGAGAACCCCAACGGGGGAGAACTGGGCAAGAGCAAGTTGGTAGAAATGTTTTACTGAATAGCACTTGATGAATATTGAAAAAATGCTGATATGGAAGATAAAATGTTTATTAATGTTTTAAAGTACCGCTCCTTTCCTTTAGGGGAAGGAGAAGGAGGATGGGGCCTATGAATTTATCGTTATTGATATTGTTACCATTGTTAACTGCGGCAGCTGTACTGCTCATGCGTAGTGCTGCTCTGGTAAGATGGGTATCACTGGCAGGGGCATCGCTTCAGCTTGCATTGGCATTTGTGCTGTTGGTTCTTTACAATCAACAACGTGTGGAAGGTAATACGGCGCAGATGTTATTTGAAACACAATACAATTGGTTCCCGGCATGGAATATCAGTTTTCATTTAGGTGTTGATGGCATTTCGGTTGCAATGATACTGTTAACTTCTTTTGTTGTAATTGCCGGTGTGTTGGTTTCATGGAATGTTACTAAAATGACAAAGGAATTTTATTTTCTGCTTATTTTATTAAGCCTAGGCGCTTATGGTTTCTTTATTTCACTTGATCTCTTCATCCTGTTTTTCTTTTTAGAGATTGCGGTAATTCCAAAATATTTACTCATTGGCATTTGGGGAAGTGGTAAAAAAGAATATGCCGCCAATAAACTGGCACTGATGCTAATGGGTGGTTCTGCATTGGTATTAGTTGGTTTATTGGGAATTTATTTTTCAACCACGGAGCACAGTTTTGATTTGATGAAACTGGCAGCAATGAATATACCGGTACAAACTCAAATGATATGTTTTCCTTTGTTGTTTGTGGGCTTTGGTGTGTTTACCGCTTTGTTCCCTTTGCATACCTGGGTACCCGATGGTCACTCTTCCGCACCAACAGCAGGTTCTATGTTCCTGGCAGGTATCTCCATGAAACTTGGTGGCTACGGCTGTTTACGTGTGGCAACTTACATTATGCCTGAAGGTGCAAAAGAATATGCAGCCATAATCATAGTACTTTCAGTTATCGCTATTTTATATGGTGCCTTTGCTACCATGATGCAGAAGGATCTGAAATACATCAACGCTTATTCATCTGTTAGTCATTGCGGATTTGTTTTACTGGGTATTGGTATGCTAACCAAAACATCCATGACCGGTGCCGTAATGCAAATGGTATCGCATGGTTTAATGACAGCTCTTTTCTTTGCTGTGATTGGCATGATATACGAACGTACACACACCAGGCAGGTAAATGAAATGGGTGGTTTATTAAAGCGAATGCCTTTTATAGTTACGGTATTATTTATTGTTGGTTTGTGTTCGCTGGGTTTGCCCGGCCTTAGTGGTTTTGTTGCAGAGATGACCGTGTTTATGGGTTCCTGGCAACATCCCGATGCGTTCAGAAGAGTAGCAACCATTCTTGCATGTTTATCCATTGTAGTAACAGCAGTATATATTTTAAGAGCCATTACAAAAACTGCGATGGGTCCGTTAAAAGAAGGGTTTGAGTTATTAACAGATGCCACCTGGAACGAAAAGCTGGCAGCTTTAATTTTGATAGCCGGCATTGTAGCGATTGGTGTAGCGCCTTTCTGGCTGAATGATCTGGTAAGCCCGGGGGCCGAAGTAATTATGAATAAGATTGGAAAATAATAATTAATGAACAAGGAACAAGAAATTTCGAATGATGATCGTCCGCAGGACTCTGCGAGGAATTTCCAACTTCAGAATTCAACATTCCTTGTTCCTTGTTCGATATTCAAATAAAAATATGCTGAATGATTTATTGATATTGATGAAACCCGAACTGGTATTAACCGGTATCATTTTCCTGCTCTTGTTTATTAAAATAGGCAAGGGGCTGAAGAATGAAACCATGTTATTGCTGATACAGGTTTTGCTGTTGCTGAATTTTATTGTGGGTTTTTTCTTTAATGCCGAAGGAACTTTGTTCGGAGGTATGTATCAAACAACAGCCCTTATGGTATTTCAAAAAAATATTTTAAGCCTCGGCGTTTACCTCATCTCTTTATTGTTTGCCGATTGGTTTAAAAAATCAGAACATATGCCTGAGTTTTTTATGCTGATGCTTTCGGCATTGCTGGGGATGTTCTTCATGATCTCCAGTGGTAATTTGCTGATATTTTTCCTGGCGTTGGAACTTTCAACCATCCCGGTTGCTGCCATGGCAAATTTTGATCTTGATAAAAAAAGATCTTCTGAGGCAGCTATGAAGATGATCCTGTCTTCAGCATTCTCTTCCGGTATTTTACTTTTTGGTATCTCATTAATTTACGGGGCGACAGGCACCATCAGCTTTGCAGAAATTCCGCTGCACCTGGATGGTAATCCTTTACAGATACTGGCATTGGTATTTTTATTTTCAGCTTTCGCTTTTAAATTATCCATTGTACCCTTTCATTTATGGACGGCAGATGTCTATGAAGGGGCACCTATTGCTACCACCGCATTCTTATCTGTAATATCAAAAGGGGCCGTTGCTTTTATTTTTATGGCAACACTTTACAAAGTGTTTCAGCCCATGCAGGCAACCTGGTATAATTTGGTAATGATAATGGCTGTTGCAACTATGGTCATTGGCAATCTTTTTGCCCTGCGCCAACAAAATATAAAACGCTTCCTTGCTTTTTCGTCTATTGCGCAGGTAGGTTTTATACTGGTGGGTATCAGCAGTAATTCCGCTGCGGGTACAACATCGGTTGTTTATTTTATTCTGATATACATATTTTCAAACCTGGCAGCATTTGGTGTGGCAGCAGCTATTTCGGCCAAAGCCAACCGGGAGAATATTGATGATTACAAAGGCCTGTATCAAAGTAATCCTTTTTTAAGCTGGGTGCTGGCGCTGGCCTTATTCTCACTGGCCGGTATCCCACCAACGGCAGGTTTCTTTGGTAAATTATTTTTACTAACAGCGGGTGCATCTAAAGGAAGTTATTTATTCATCATCATTGCTGCCCTCAATATGATCATCTCGCTGTACTATTATTTGCGGGTTATCCGTTCTGTATTTATGGATAAGAATGATCTGCCGATGGAAAAGATAAGTATCGAACCCTCGGCCAAACTTGCATTGATCATTTGCAGTGCAGGTATTATTTTAACTGGATTATTGAGTTGGATTTATGATTACATAGAAAATATGGTGTAGAAGTGTAGGTGTTTAGCAGTTTAGTATTCCAGTTCTAAACCTCTAAACCTCTAAACTCCTAAACTCCTAAACCCCATAAAAAAATGGCTATAAATAAAAACCACGAATTTGAAGAACTAGATGGCGTTAAATGCGGCATAGTAGAAAAGAATGTATTGCCAGAAAGAGTTGCCTTTTTAAAAAAGTTACTGGAGTATAATAAATTTACGGTTGTTGTTATTGCATCTCCGCCACCAAAAGCATCTGCAGCACCTGTTGTTAAAGTTGCAGATGGAGAAGAAGCACCATCAACTGTTGAAGCACCTGCACCGGTTGTTACTCCTGAAACATTTACAGTTGGTGTAACAGATTATACCTTCAATACCATCAACGCTATTTTTGGCAGATTACTTAAAACACCCGATGGGCATGTGGTTACCATGGCTTACTGGCAGCAAAAAGAAAATGTTAGTCATGATGAGATACCTTATTATGAGAATAATATTTAAAACCTAAAAAATGAATAATAATAAAAAGAAACTGGTGATGCCCGCTTTTGCGATATTTCTGATGATTATGAGCTACTACAGGTTAAAAGGCTCTGAATGTATAAGACCCATTCACATAGTAACACTTCTCGTTTTGGGTGCAGCAATTGGTGTATTGCTGGTTAACATTGTTAATTTGATAAAGGAGAAGAAGGATAATTAATTTTTTCCCTGAATTAAGTAATATGTTTTACGGGAATCTAAAACACAAAAGAATAACCACCACCCTTTTCAGACTCCTTATTTATCAGCTCAAATTTCTCAATCTCCAGCAATAAATATTTTTCGTATTGGGCGTACATGAACTTTCTAAAAATACCAATGTCTTCCAATTTTCTTGATTGTTGCAATGCCTCAAAATAAGCAGCTTTGTCTTCTTTAAAAACAATACTCATCGGCAGACCAAAATAAAGTTGCAGGTAATTCATTAGCAGGCGGCTGGTGCGGCCATTACCATCATAAAACGGATGGATCGTTACCAGGTCAAAATGAGCATCAAAACAAATATTGATTTTATCAGTGGCAGAAACCGCAGTTGTAATTTTATCAGCAAGCACTATACTTAATTTACTTACCAATCCTGCTACTTTATCATAGCTCACAAAATAAGTATTGCCGGCACTTACATTTCCTTTTCTAAAAACACCCTTGCTTCCGTCAAGCTCGCCAAATACAGTTTGATAAATGCTGCCAGTCTGTTTCATTACAGCAGCATTAACAAATTGAATAAACTCGGGTGTAACAAGATTTTTTTTGCCAGACTGTTCGATGATAAATTGCAACGTATCATAATGGTCTTTAACCATAAGGCTGTGTAGCAAAGGCTTTCCGGCAGGTGTTATACCTTCATCCAGCAAAAGCCTTGTCTCAATTTCTGTAAGCGTACTCCCTTCAATGCTGGTTGAGTGATGGGTAATAGCGTAGTGATTGAATTTATCAAAGTCAATATTGGCTGATAAATTCAGCGACTGGAATTTATCAAGGAGTGATATTGTGGTTTGACTATTCACTATTTGTAAAACTATTTTTTTAAAAGTACTGTGTGTTTAAAAATTAGCACATCAGCATATTAGCTGATTTTTTCTAAAACCAATTTCTTCACCTCACTTAGCCCAATCCTTTCCTGCACCATCGTATCCCTGTACCGGATCGTAACCGTATTATCTTCTTTGGTCTGATGGTCAATAGTTACACAGAACGGTGTACCGATGGCATCCATCCTTCTGTATCTTTTTCCAATCGCATCTTTTTCTTCGTAAAAGCACATGAAGCTGCTCTTGCATTCATCCATCAGTTCTTTTGCAATTTCTGGCAGTCCATCTTTTTTTAATAAAGGAAGAATGGCCAGTTTGGTAGGAGCAATCTTTGCAGGAATTTTTAAAACCACACGGCTGTCTTCTGTACCGTCTTCTTTCAGCCATTTTTCTTCTGCATAAGCAAGACTGATGATGGTTAAGAAAAGCCTGTCTAAACCAACCGAAGTTTCTACAACAAATGGTGTATAGTTACCGTAAGGTTTATTGGTTGCAGGATCTACTTCGTTATCAAAATACTGTATTTTCTTTTTGCTGAATTCCTGGTGCTGCTTTAAATCAAAGTCCGTACGGCTGTGTATGCCTTCCAGTTCTTTCCAGCCAAAGGGAAATTCAAATTCAATATCCATAGCTGCATCTGCATAATGTGCCAGCTTTACATGATCATGAAAACGTAATTTTTCTGCAGGGACACCCAGGCTCTGGTGCCATTTTATTCTTTCTTCAGACCAAAACTTGTACCATTCCATTTGTGTACCAGGGCGAATAAAGAATTGCATTTCCATCTGCTCAAATTCCCGCATACGAAATATGAACTGGCGTGCAACAATTTCGTTGCGGAAAGCCTTGCCGGTTTGCGCTATACCAAAAGGTATTTTCATCCTGCCGGTTTTTTGTACGTTTAAAAAATTTACAAAGATGCCTTGTGCCGTTTCTGGCCGCAGGTACACTTTATTATCATCGGGGTTATCAGCCGCCACAGCACCAAATTCTGTAGAGAACATCAGGTTGAACTGACGAACATCGGTCCAGTTACAGCTTTTACTAACCGCACATTTTATTTTATTGTCTTCAATTAATTGTTTTAGTCCGGCATAATCATCCTTAGCTAACAATGCATCCATTAAGGCTAAAACATCTTTTGCCAATTGCTCATTGCCTGCTGCTATCTTTTCATCTGCAAAACCTTCAATTAAATGATCAACCCGGTATCTTTTGTTACTGTCTTTATTGTCAATCATCGGGTCGCTGAAGTTGTCAACGTGGCCACTCGCTTTCCAAACGGTTGGGTGCATAAAAATAGCCGCATCAATACCCACAATGTTATCGTGCAACTGCGTCATGCTCTTCCACCAGTAATCCCGGATATTCTTTTTTAACTGGGCGCCGTTTTGGCCATAGTCATACACAGCCGCCAAGCCATCGTATATTTCGCTTGACTGAAAGATGTAACCGTACTCTTTACAATGAGATATAAGTTCAGCGAAGTTGTTTGATTCGTTTGCCATAAGGCTGCAAATATAAAGATTGATTGGCTGCTTAAGAAAATTAGCTTTACTTTCTAATTTTTATGTTTAATTAAAGACAGGAAAGAGATGTAGAGAGCAGTGAAGATGTTAAAATACTTTTTTATTTAATTGCAGTATTATATCAAAAAAGGTATCACCATGTAAGGCTGTTATAACGGATTTTATTAGGCTGCGATGTATTACAAAAACTTTATGCAGCCTTAACTCACCCGGTTTTAAAAGTGGCGAATCTTTAAAATTTTCAATATGCAGCGGATAGGAGAAATAATCATTCCTTAAATTTGAAGTTACCTGCATACAAATTATATCGTCTGTTTTGTTTACTTCTTTATTTGATAAAACTTAAGCTGGCCTGAGTTTTGAAGATGACAAATCTGTAAAAGGAAAAATTACCCATATAATATCACCCTGAATTACATTCATAATTTATACAACTTTTGCAGTTCATCATCACTTTCAGAATTCCAATCTTCTTCTAAAGATTTTTGGCTTGCAAAATGCAAATCATTATCAGGTATATGTTCAGTAATTGATTTTACAAAAGATAATTCGGCAAGGGTTTTTTTTGCCTCCTGTTCTCTTCCTTCTTCAATTTCTATTTCATAAATAAGCATGGATGAAAATTTAGAATTTAAAATTACAAAATATCATTTACAAATGCCTCAAATAATGCTCCGGATTGTCCAGAAAGGTTTTGGTAATCCGGTAATGATCCGTCTCCCTAAAATCAACAATTTTCATCGAATCTTCCTGTATTTCATACAGCGATGCATTTGGAATACCCATTAGTATAGGGGAATGTGTAGCAATAATAAACTGGGTATTGTTGCTTTTGAGAATTTCTAAAATTAAAAAAATCAACGATAGCTGTTTTAAGGGTGATAAGGCTGCTTCAGGCTCATCCAGTAAAAAAATACCTTTATCGCCAATCCTGGTTTGCAAAATTTTAAGATATGCCTCGCCATGCGAAAATGCCTGCATGTTTTCTCCGTAATTTTTCCGCATGTCATACAGGCTGAAGTTCATGCTTTCGCTCATCTTATTAATAATACTGTCGTCAACTACTCCTTTTAATTCACTTAAATCGCCTGCTATCTTATTTCGTTCATTTTCTACTGAGTTGATAAAATCGCTAAAATCTTCTGCCCTGAAAAAGAAACCTTTACTGGTACTTCTTTTCCATTCAATTTCTAAATAAGGCTGTAAAAGTTCGGCAGCTTCATAGCCGGTTCTGTTGTTGGCTTTTATAAAACCACCAATTAATGGAAGGTTTATTTTGTAGGCTAAGGCTTCCAGTAAAGTAGATTTTCCGCTTCCATTATCACCAACAAAAATGGTTACCTTATTCAGCATTATTTCTTTTGCAAACTTTACAGCCGGTATATTAAATGGAAAGGGTTGTTGCTTTTCTGTATTGACTGAAAAAGATTTCACGAAAGGCATGACAAATAATTTGGTATCCTGATTTGTGTGGGATAAAGATAAATTATGCTGAGTTAACATCCATCGGTAAGTCTTTTATTTTTAAGCATATATTTGTTGGCATAATTTAAAAATGTGGCTGGCAACTTTCAATTACCCAATAACAAACCCGCTGCCCTGGAGCGGTTTGGGTTGTATTACCTGAATTTTTTCAGAAAAAGAGATCTGACACATACTGTATTTGATTCTACAGATGAAGAACTGGCTGCTAAGATCAAAAAAATTACCATTAAAGGAATCCTGCTTTCTGCCATTACCGGCATCATACTTGTTTTTCCTACGGTTTGGACAGATGTTTATTTTGCGGAAAAAATATGGTATGTACATTATGGCTGGGTTGTGGGCGTAACGCTGGTTTCTATCCTGATTGAATTTTACCTGCTTTTTATCATTGCATTAAAAGCGGTGTACGAAGTAAGTGATGTTATAAATATGCACGCCACCCCCAAAGAGTTTTTACAGTCGGGAGTTTTCAGCGTTAAAAATATATTGGCAAGAACGGCACTGGAACTGCCCGATCCGGAATTGAAGCTATTGGGTATTGACCCTTTTAAACGGATATCAAAAAAGAACCTGTTGGTTTTAGGATTGTTTTATAAAGCGAAAATATTTGTAACCAATTTTGTTATAAAATTTGGTTTAAAATTTTCGGTTGGAGAAACCATTTACGGAGTATCTATTTTGTACGAAGCTTTATTTGTAGAAGCATTCTGGAACGGTGTTGTTTTAAAAAGGGTGGTATATGAAGCCAGGTTGCGTCTTTTTGGGTTTGCGCTGGCCAATCGTATTGCTGATAATATAATTAAAAATAAGCAACTTGATCAGCTTTCGCCGGAGGCCGAAATTGGCTGCATGCGTGCCATTGGAAATGCGGTGGTAATGACACAGAATTATCATCCCAACATGATATTGCTGTTGCTGGAATTTCAGCAGCTTTTAAATTTAAGTGAAGAAAATAAATACGACGACTGGAACCTGTTTATGGCAACCTTGCAAAAGGTTAACGAAAAAGAAAGGAATTTTTTACTGGATCTTTTTACTGTTTCGGTTGCCTTTGATGGTAAAGTCTCCAGTCTGGAGCAGGAAAATTTAAAAGCTGCTTATGGAAAAGATTATGAATTGTATTACCCACGCTTATTGCAACTTACGGCCCATTTAAAAGCAGGAAGATTGAATGCAGCGTATAAATTATGCCGACTTGATTTTGTTGCCGGTTAAAACAGAATATGATAACAGACGAAAAAATAAAACAGATAAGAAAGCAACTAAGTAAAGGAGAACCTGAGGGAGAAATTAAAAACGGGTTGCGAAACAAGGGCTATACCGAAGATGAAATAACAGCGTTGTTTTTCAATCTTTATGCAAAAAAAACAGATTCAAATGAAAAAAAAAGCACCCCTGATAATAAAGCGCAAATCTTTATTTTGATTGGAGCCTCTTTTTTAATTGCAGGTATTTCGATGCTGGCAATTAATACCTGGTTAAAAGCATTTGGTATTCCTTTGATTATTTTGGGGGCAATAAGTTTAGGTGTTAAATTTTTTGTTTCTGGTAAAAAATGATCAATAATAAATCTTCATTTCACTCACTTCAATTTAAAATAATAAAAGCTGATCAAGCTTGCGGTGGTATGTTTGAAGGATGTATCACTGCTTTTTCTGCCGGTTGTTCCAATATTGACTTCTCCGATTCTACTTCAATTTCCTGCACCCAAACAGCGTAATTGGTGGGATAGATTCTTGACCCGGTATGCACAGCAAATACATGCGTAAAAACGGCGCCAAAATATAATATCATTGCCGAATAGTAAACCCAAAGTAACATTACAATAACAGATCCTGCTGTACCATAGGTAGAAGAAATTCTGCTGTTCCCTAAATAATAGCCAATCAAAAATTTGCCCAACATAAAAAGTATGGCAGTGGTAATGGCACCCGCCCTTACATGTTTCCATTTTATACGGGCATCGGGCAGCACTTTAAATATCATCGCAAATAATAGGGTCGTAATACCAAAAGTGATGATAACATTAACTGTATATACTGCAATCACCGTAAGCTCGGGGAACATCACAGTTAACCTTGTGATGAGCAAATCCATCAGCCCGTTAATAAGCAATGAAACGAGTAATAAAAAACCGAGGCTTATTACCAGCGAAAAAGAAAGCAGCCGGTTAATAAGCATTTTCAAAAAGCCCGTTCCTTTTGGTTTTGATTTTAATTTCCAGATATGATTTATAGAGTCTTGTATTTCACTGAAAACACTGGTTGCTCCAAAAACTAAAGTAACGATACCAACAATTGTGGCAAAATAACTGCTGTTTGATAATGCAGCACCCCGTATGGTTTGTTGTATCTGTATGGCAGCTTCGGTACCTACAAATTCTGCTATCTGGTGATATAAAGTTCCTTCAATGGCTTCCCGCCCGTAAAAAATATTACTTACAGAAATGATAATAATGAGCATGGCAGGCAAGGAGAAAATGGTATAAAAAGCCAGGGCGGCACTGAGTTTAAAAACTTTATTGTCTATAAAATCAGAAAAAGACCGTCTTAGTATTGACCATATATCTTTCAGCGAAAATTTCATGTGGTTATTTTAATTTTTCATGCTGCTGAATTATAAAGAAACAATAATCAGCAAATGTTTTTTAGGTAAGCATTAAAAGAAAAAATAACGGTTATTTTGAACCGTCAGGAACCTGCTGCTTTATTTTTTCTTTGGTCGCTTGTATCGCTTTATATAAAACATCATTATCAGTAAGAAATTGGAGGAGCCTTTCTCCGGGCGTTTTTTCGAGCCAAAGTTTAAGTTGAATTTCCTGGATATGTTTTGGGGTGTCGGTCATTTTAAATAATATTGAAGGTATTTAATTTTAATGACAGCACCCATTTATTAATATAGTCACGATCTAATGTATTAATTGAAGCCAGTGCCTTGATATCTTCTATTTGTAAAGCGCTTTTGCTTTGTTGAAACCAACTGAGCTTTGAGATAAGCAAATCCTCTGGAGAAACTAAAAATATTTCCATATCAAGAAAACTAATTGGTTTTCTTCTTTCAAATTCTACCAAACGGTAAGGTTCATTTTTCAATATTATAAAATCAGCTTTATAACTGCTTTTGTGATCAATAATATTAAACATCCCTTTATTTGCTATTGCTTCTTTTACCGCATCTTCATCACAATAATAATTATCCTTAAACTGCTCAAGTAAGCCTGGAATGTCTTTGGGTTGCAGGTGAACTATGAAATTAAAATCTCTTGTAAACCCGGGTAAAGCATAAATGCTCATAGCCACACTTCCGGAAAGCATATACCGAATTTTATTTTCATTAAAATAAGATACCAGCACTTTTAAAAATTCAATCATCGGATATTTTTAAAAATTTTATTTTAATTTTTCATTCTGCTTATGCCTGTCTGCGTCTCTGATATTTTTCTTTTCAAAATTTTTTTGAAATGCATCTGTTAAGTTAACACCGGTTTGGTTGGCAAGACAAATCAGTACCCAAAGTACATCAGCCATTTCATCTCCAAGGTCTTTCCCCTTGTCTGACTCTTTAAAAGATTGCTCGCCATACTGCCGCACCATTAACCTGCTTAACTCACCAACCTCCTCCATTAGTATGCCAAGATTGGTGAGTTCGCTGAAATATTTCACGCCAACGGTTTTAATCCATTGGTCAACGTTGGTTTGGGCCTGTTGTATAGTCATTGTTACACAGATTTTATTCACGAATTACACGAATTATTTTTAAAATACAACTCTTTTTGAATTGAATGATTTTTCGCCAAAGTTGGCAATGATGCCTAATTGTAACCCCGAAGCTTTTAGGTAGTCAACAGTTTTTGTCACAAAATTATTTACAATCATATACGAAGCTTTCACTTCTAAAATTATGGAATCATGAATTATCAAGTCGGCATAATACCTGTGCGGAAGAATTATATCCTTGCATTGAATTTTAAATTCTTTTTCTCTTTTAAAGTTTATTTTCTTTGATTTAAACTCATACTCAAGTGCGTCTTTGTAAACAATTTCCTTAAAACCCATACCAGGGTCCCGGTGTATTTCCATACAAATTCCAATCAATCGATACGATTCCTCTTTTAGAATAATACATGACATCGTATGTGCATTTTAATTCGTGTAATTCGTGAATAAAATTCGTGTAATAAAATTACTCCTTATTTTTAGAATCAATAATTACTGTTACCGGTCCGTCGTTCAATAAAGATACTTTCATATCAGCACCAAACTCGCCGGTAAAAATTTTCTTACCCAAATCAATTTCTAATTGCGCAATCATTTTTTTATAAAGCGGTATAGCAATATCAGGCTTGCTTGCTTTTATGTAAGAAGGTCGGTTTCCTTTTTTTGTAGATGCATGCAGCGTAAACTGGCTTACCAATAATATATTGCCGCCAATATCTTTTACAGAAATGTTGGGTACCTTATTTTCATCATCAAAAATGCGCAGGTTAACAATCTTGTTGCTCAACCACTCAATATCTTCATGAGTATCTGCATCTTCAATACCAACTAAAATCAGTAAACCTGTTTTAATTTCACATTTCATTATGCCGTTAATGCTTACACTTGCCGCTATAACTCTTTGTATAACTACTCTCATGTTTACAAATATACCATCAACCGGTAAAGAAAAACCCCGGCATTAACCGGGGTTTGCTTTATTATTTTCTGTTTGCCAGAAACAGGGCCAATAAACCCAATGGCAATGGTATCCACCAGAAATCTTTTAGTTCTGATAAATGACTGGATTCCTTTCCAATAAAATACATAGCAGCAGCAGCTACTAAGCACAATACACCTAAGATGTAGAAGAGTGATTTTTTGTTCATATCAGTTGGTTTTTCATAAATCTACTCATTAAGATTTATCTATGCAATAGCCTCGAGATTTTTTTTGTGGCTTAAACGAAAGTTCAGCTTAAAAACACCCTGTAATTAAATAGATGCTGTAATACCCGCTTAAAAAGCCACCGGTAGTAATGAATGCCGGCGGGCAAATTAAAGTTAAATTTTTTGGAAGCGGTAAAGTGGCAAATATTTCAGCGAAACAATAAAGGGCAGCAAAACCTACTGAAATCAACCAATTGAATCTTTATGGAAATTTCCAATACTTTAAACAAACATTTTTGCAAAAAAATGGGGAAAAACCAGCAAATGCCCTGCCCGTTTGAGTCTGCAAAATTATCCACCAATTTTGTCCACAGGTGTTAATATTTATAAGTTTGATTCTTCATGCAATACAAATATTTTCGTTGACTTGTTATTTACTAACCCAACAAATCACTTCTTATATAATTATGGCAAAAAAATCACAACCTGCCAAAGGATTGCAGTTCTCCCGTCAGTTTACCAAAGACGAGGTTAGTCCTTTCGATATGTTTGAGTACGATTACCGTACTTCAGTAATTAAAAATCCAACCGGCGAAATTGTTTTCCAGATGGATAATGTTGAGGTTCCAAAACAGTGGAGTCAGATTGCTACAGATATTCTTGCGCAGAAATATTTTCGCAAGGCGGGCGTTCCAAAAGAAGACGGAACAACTGGAAGAGAAACAACTGTTAAACAGGTTGCACATCGTATGGCGCATTGCTGGCGGGTTTGGGGCGAACGATATAATTATTTTGCAACCCCCAACGATGCACAAATATTTTATGATGAGTTGGTTTACTCAATTTTAAACCAGGCCTGTGTACCAAACAGTCCGCAGTGGTTTAATACCGGCCTGCACGAAGTGTATGGCATTACAGGCAAACC
>Ga0209181_10005886_pt1 | contig 17488 bp, 14 predicted proteins | sample MAT05_FD_187208 | JGI IMG/M metagenome (GOLD analysis project Ga0209181, IMG submission 187208) | Freshwater microbial communities from Lake Fryxell liftoff mats and glacier meltwater in Antarctica - MAT-05 (SPAdes) (version 2) | ecosystem: Environmental > Aquatic > Freshwater > Ice > Liftoff...
ATGCGCTTCGTGCGACTGGCCGACGCCGAACAGGGCAGCCACCGCAACGCCACCGCCCGGATGCGTTTTGCCCAAGCGAGTAGTTTGGCATTGCGTTGCAACATCGCCCGCAAACTCACCGGACTGGGGTATCGCGAGTTTTCGGTGCGCTGCGCCGAGAGCAGCCTGTTGCAATGGTTCCTGCGTATCAACAAAGTGGATAACATCAAAACTCCGGCCAAAAGCACCCTGGAGCGTTTCGACAAATGGGTGTCGGCGCAGGCGATGACCGAATTTAATCAGACGATCTTCGCGGCCGCCTGTGGTGACCAAACCCGCGAAGACGCGCTGAACCTGTCCACGCCGCTGGATGACTCTGAAATCTGGTTCGACTCCACCTGCCTGAAGGTGAATATTCACTTCCCTGTCGATTGGTTATTGTTGCGCGATGCCACCCGCACGTTGATGAAAGCCACCGCGCTGATCCGCCGGTCCGGACTCAAACACCGCAGGCCTAACGAGCCAGAGGATTTCCTGCGACGCATGAACAATCTGGCGATGGAGATGAGTGCGGCCAGTCGGCAAGCCGACTCGAAATCGGCGCGAAAAAAAATCCTGCGGAGCATGAAAACGCTGCAACATAAAATTACCGCGCACGCCCGGGCGCACCGCGACCTGCTGGCCAACGCCGGAGACGAAACAACGCTCAGCGCCAAAAAAGCCGCGGTGGTCGTGGCGCGCATCGACGCGGTGCTGGCCCAATTACCCGCCGCGATCAAACAAGCGCATGAACGTATCATCGGAGAACGCACGGTACCCAACGCCAAAAAAACGCTCAGCCTCTATGAACCCGACGTGGCGATCCTGGTGCGCGGCAAAGCGGGTGCGCGCGTCGAGTTTGGCCAAAAGCTCTGGTTGGGTGAAACACGCGAAGGCCTGATTGCCGACTACCGCCTGGAGAAAGACGCCCCGTCCGACACGACGCTGGTGCCGCCCGCGATCGAACGCGTGCTCGCAGCCGGAGTGAAGCTCAAACGCGTATGGGGCGACCGGGGCTTGTTCTGCAAAGCCAACGAACGCGCGCTCGAAAAACTCGGGATCAAAAGCGGCCTGTGCCCCCGAGATCCGAAGGTCCTGCGCGCCCGGTTGGAAAGCGATCCGGCGCTGGGCGCGGGGTTGCCTCGCCGAGGCGCCACGGAAGCACGCATCGCGATCTTCAAAAACTGTTTTGCCGGTAGCCCCTGTCTTGCCAAAGGCTTTGCTCATCGGGAACAAGCGGTGGGCTGGGCGGTTCTTGCCCACAACCTCTGGGTGCTCGCCCGCCGCGAGAACGCCGCCGCCCGCAAGCAACAGGCGGCCTAAACGCCGCCCAGCCAAAACTAACAACTAATCGGCAGGGGCAGAAAGCCCCTGACGGCTTTGTCGTGTCTGCGTATCGCAGACAATCGCTCAAACAGGCCAGTCATCTTGATAAAACAGCGTCAACGTTTGCTTGGCCGCCCGCCCCTTGCTTCAAAATCATGATTCCAGCGCCGGCGAAAATACCCGGCTTCAAAAACACCGGTTTTTGAGACAGGCTCTATCTACGTACGGATATTGCGACCGATTTTTTTGCCCGAGATCTGCATCGCAGGATGTTTTCCAGTGCGTGGAAGTGGGCCGGTAAATACCGCACAACGCCTAAAAATATCGGCTGGAACGCGCATCTCATCGCCGAAGGCATGAAAAACCTGATGGAGGATTTTAAGGTCTGGGTAAAGCTTGGGACCTATCCTGCCCACGAAGCCGTCGTGAGATTGCATCACAAGATGGTCGTCATCCATCCTTGGCCCAACGGCAATGGTCGGCATTCCCGCTTGATGGCGGACGTTTGTTTGGAGGCGTACTTTAAGAACTCACCCCCTCTGACGTGGGGCCGGGGCGGCAATTTAATGAATACCAATAGTACCCGACGCCAGTACATCGACGCTGTTCGAGCGGCGGATCGAAATGACTTCGCACCTCTGCTAGCCTTTACAGAAAGCTGACTCGATAGCCCTCGCCATGAACCGGTTCAAAGGACAGGTCGTTTATACATGCCGCGCTCCGTCAGGGTCGTCTCATCCAGTATACTGGGCACCTCCACCGCGAGCACGAGGGCAAGGCCTCCGCACGAATCTACGACTACGTTGATGAAAACAGCCCGCTCAACCAGGCGATGGTTCGAAGGCGCACCGTAGGTTATCGCCAGTGGGGCTATCCTATCGAAATGCCGCAGCGTAACGATACAGCCTGGTTCGGAAGCGAAAGAAATAAACCGAAAAAATCTTAGTGAGAGACCACTTGCGGTATTGCCGAGCAGCTTGCGATCAGACTGATTTCACAGAAATCATGAGCCGACGAGACATCATGCGCGACCGCGCTATGCCAATGCTCTCCTTATGTTAGAGAGCTGCCTGCATCAATCCGACTCTTCCGCCAACGAGCTAGGCCTGCGATTGACGGATTCGAACATCCGCTCGTTGTTGGTGCGCGCCTTAAATGAGGCGAAAGGTAAGTCCGTCCAATCCGTCGAAGCATCTGCCTCGGAGAAAGACCAGTTTTTGCCCGAGGCGCTGAGCGATCTGATTTCGTTGCGATCAGCCATGCTGACGCAATTAGAGCAGTCGGACGGTTCGATGACTACGAGTATTTTGCCGATATCGGATTGGATCGCCCTGCAGGAGACGATCAAAGACTCCTGCGCCCTGCACACCGGCAGCGAGCCAGGCTCACGTGGGTACCTAGAGTTTTTGCGCGATTTTATTCAAAATGCAGGGAAGGCGAAATGAAGATTGATGCCATGCTCAAGACGCACCGACCACCGGGTGCGACGTCCGATGCGGTGGCACCGGTTCAAGGGAGCGTACTACCGGCGTCGATTCCCCGGCCTTTCGCTGTTGACTGAATAACCCGTGTCCATCGAAAACAGAACAATCCAAGGCGCACCCAAGTCAGTCCCCAAAAAAGATGCAGAGCGCGAAGAGCGCATCGCGATGGAGATCGTCGTCGATTGTTACAACGAAAGCGAGGCGTGGTCAGGTTGGTTATGTTATCTTCAGGACAAGCTCGATTTCCCCTTTCAGGCGAAATGCATTCGGAGGCGACGCGCGTCACCGTTGAAAACAGGAGAACAGGTCACCGTCATCAGCATGCTCAACGACGATGACGCCGCAGATTCGCTGACCGAAATGCAGGTCGAGATCGAATGGCAGGGGCGGACGCTCGGCGTGCCACTCGCACAGCTCATAGGCGTCAGGGTAAGCGAGGACACCGCTGAAGCCATCGCTGACTGGCATTATTGGGTGGCGCAAGGCCGGTTGTTTTGAACCACCGGCATAATGCTAAAAACCGCTATTGAACGACCAAGCATAGAAAAAACAAAGGATGCACAAGAAGTTATGTGCAGGGATCGTTGACCGTGATGGATGAAATTAAGCCAAAACGCTCCTCGTAGCTCATTAATTGACCTGCGCTTCTTTGCTTCTTCGCAGTTCAACTACAACTGCGGGATCGAGGATAAGGCTGACAAGGCCTCCGCTAGCGCCGGGAAGCTGGCAGGCGATTATCAGGCTCGTGGCGGGCGCAGCCCCAGCTGTCGCTTATTGCTCAACTCACCAAAAGCACCAAAAGCCCGCACGACGTGCGGGCTTGGCACATGGGCAATCACTCAGCTCAACCAAGTCCCCTTACTTGCCGTGGCACTGCTTAAATTTTTTGCCGCTGCCGCAGGGACAGGGATCGTTGCGGCCGACTTTTGGCGCTTCGCGTCGGATCGTCACAGTGGGCAAAATAATTTCTTGCTCGGGCTCGGCTTGAGCCACGGACGACGAACCTCCGGTGGTCATCATCGTTGAAACCTCGGCGCTCGGCGGCGGAGCCAAAGCGGCGGGCGCGGGCGCATTCTCCGGGCCTTGCGTGCGGGCGCTACGGCTGAGAAGCGTCAGCATGTTTTCGAACGATTGCAGGTTGCTCGCGCTGCGGAACAGGCCGGTGCAGATCTGCAACCGCACGTTGTTCATCAGCTCTTCAAAGTACGTGTAGGCTTCGTTCTTGTATTCAACGAGTGGATCTTTCTGGCCGTAGCTGCGCAGGCCGACGGACTGGCGCAGGCTTTCCATTTCGGTCAGGTGCTCCTGCCAGTGGTGGTCGATCGCGCTGATCACGTTGTAGCGTTCCAACGAGCCGATCGCCTCGGGCATCTCGACGGATTCCTTCACGGTATAGGATTCCTTGATGCGGCCGACAATCAGCTGCACGTGTTTTTCGATGTCTTTTCCGGCGAGCTCTTCGAGCTTCAGGCTGACGGGGAAATGCGTATTGGTCCAGCCGACAAAGCTGTCGAGCGCGGCGGGGGTGGGCCCTCCCTTTTCACCGAAACCGATGCCTTCGAGCCGGGTCGCGAGCTCTTCCTCGACTTGATCGAAGATGATGTCTTTCGGGCGGTCGGCGTGGATCGCGGCGTTGCGGATTCCGTAGACAACTTCGCGCTGTTTGTTCAGCACGTCGTCGTACTGGAGCAGGCGTTTGCGGGCGGAGAAATTCTGCTGCTCGACTTTTTTCTGCGCGCTTTCGATCGAGCGGTTGAGCCACGGGTGCTCGAGTTCTTCGCCTTCCTTCATCGCGCCTTCCATCATGCGCGAGGCGAGATTGCCTTGGAGGAAGAGGCGCATGAGCTCGTCTTCGAGTGAGAGGAAAAACTTCGTCAGGCCGGGATCACCTTGGCGCGAGCAACGACCGCGCAACTGGCGGTCGATGCGGCGCGACTGGTGGCGCTCGGTGCCGATCACATACAAACCGCCAAGTTCGCGCACGCCTTCGCCGAGTTTGATGTCAGTGCCGCGGCCGGCCATGTTGGTGGCGATAGTGACGGAGCCGCGCTGTCCGGCGCGGGCGACGATGTCGGCTTCTTGTTCGTGATACTTTGCGTTGAGCACGGTGTGGATCACGCCGGTGCGCTTGAGCATGCGCGAGAGCACTTCAGAGGAGTCAACGCTCACGGTGCCGACGAGCACGGGCTGGCCGCGCTTGTGGGATTCCTCGATTTCTTTGACGACGGCGGCGAATTTGTCGCGCCGCGTTTTGTAGATCGAGTCGTTCTTGTCGATGCGGATGCAGGGCTTGTTGGTCGGGATGACTTGAACGGAGAGGCGGTAGATTTCGTTGAACTCGGTCGCCTCCGTCTCGGCTGTGCCGGTCATGCCGGACAGCTTTTCGTACATGCGGAAATAATTCTGAATGGTCACCGTCGCGTAGGTGCGGGTCTCGCGTTCGATCGTGACATTTTCCTTTGCCTCTACGGCTTGGTGTAGGCCGTCGGACCAGCGGCGGCCGGGCATGACGCGGCCGGTGTTCTCGTCGACGATCATGACCTTGCCGTCCTGCACGACGTACTCGACGTCGCGTTCGTAGAGCGAGTAGGCGCGGAGGAGCTGGCTGAGCGAGTGGATCTCTTCGGAGATTTCGGAGTAGCGGGACTGCGAGGCCGATTTGGTGATTTCACGCTGTTCGGGCGTGACGGAGGCGTCCTTGTCGAGCTGGGAAAATTCCGTCGCGAGATCGGGCAGCATGAACGCGTCGGGATTGTCGGGACGGAGCTTGATGCGGCCGGGCTCGGTGAGGTCGGCTTGGTGCTGGCGCTCGTCGATGACGTAGAGGAGTTCTTCCTTGAGGCGGTAGAATTCCTCCTTGTTGAAATCGCTATTCATCTCCGTCTCGGTTTTATCGAGGAGCTTGCGCCATTCGGACGTTTCCTGAAGGCGGAGGAGCTGCTTGTTCTTGGGATGGCCCATCTTGACCTGCAGCATCTTGAGCGCGGCCGCGCGTCTTTCGTCAGGCGTGTGGTTCGGCTTTTCGAGCAGTTCCTTCGCCTCGCTGATGCAGCGGTTGCAGAGGCGGGTCTGCTCGGAGACGAGACTATCGACGCCGGGCTTGAGACGAGTGTAGGGCTGCTCGCGCTCGATCGGGGCGGGGCCGGAAATGATCAGCGGCGTGCGCGCTTCATCGACGAGAATGGAGTCGATTTCGTCCACGATGCAGTACCAGTGGTCGCGCTGGACTTGGTCTTCCTTGCGCGTGGCCATGCCGTTGTCGCGGAGGTAATCGAAACCAAATTCGCTCGCGGTGCCGTAAGTGATGTCGCGGCCGTACATCTCGCGGCGCAGCTCGGAGGACATCTGCTGCTGGATGCAGCCGACGGTGAGACCGAGAAAATCATAAAGATGGGCCATCCACTCGGAGTCGCGGCGGGCGAGGTAGTCGTTGACGGTGACGAGCTGGGCGTTGCGGCTGTTGAGGGCGTTGAGGTAGAGCGGGAGCGTGGCGACGAGCGTTTTGCCTTCGCCGGTGGCCATTTCAGCGATGCGGCCTTCGTGCAATGTGATGCCGCCGATCAGCTGCACGTCGAAGTGCACCATATTCCATTCTAGCTCGTGCTCGCAGACGAGGACCTTGCGGCCCACGAGACGGCGCGCGCCATTTTTCACCACGGCAAAAGCTTCCGGCAAAATCTGGTCGAGCGTCTCGCCGGCGCTCACGCGGGCGCGGAACTCCACGGTCTTGGCGCGAAGTTCGTCATCGGAGAGCGACTGGTAGGACTGCTCCAGCTCGTTGATGCGCGCGACGATGGGGCGGCATTTCTCCAAAAACTTCTTATAGTGTCGTCCCGAAAAGCGTTTGAGAAGGAAAGAGATCATGAAAAAGAGCACCCAGCTGTAGCCGCCGCGTCCGGCATGGCAAACGACAAATCATTACATCCCTGCCATGAAGTTGGGAACTTTGTTCAAGTTCAAAATCCGATCAGGCACGAGTCCTGCATAATATTCATACCAAACCCGTTTTCCCACCATGGTCGCCAACGCACCTTTTTCCTTCACTTCCGCAAAAACCGAGCCCGCCCACGGAATTTTTAAACCTTACGAATCGAAGTCCTACTTCGACGAGATGCTCACGGCCGACGGCGGCGTGCGGGCCCATTATGCGCGTTTTCTGAAACAATTCAGCGACATGAAGCCCGAGGAGTTCGAGGCCAAACGCCACGCCATCGACATGGCCTTCCTCCGGCAGGGCATCACCTTCAACGTCTACGGCGACGCCCAGGGCGCGGAACGCGTTTTCCCCTTCGACCTCATGCCGCGCATCATTCCCGCCAAGGAATGGGCGCACCTCGAAAAGGGCCTAATCCAGCGCATCACCGCGCTGAACATGTTCCTGCACGATATTTACCACGAGCAGCACATCCTCAACGACGGCACCATCCCCGCCCACTACGTGCTATCGGCAAAACACTTTCGCCGCGAGTTCGTGAATTTCGAGGTGCCGAAAGACATCTACATCCACATCTGCGGCACCGACATCATCCGCGACGCGAAAGGTCAGTACCTCGTGCTCGAGGACAACGGCCGCTGCCCCTCCGGCGTCAGCTACGTGCTGGAAAACCGCCGCGCCCTCCAGCGCACCTTCACCAAACAGTTCGAAACCATCGGCGTGCGCCCGGTCGAACACTACCCGTCCGAACTACTCAAACTCCTCGAACACGTCGCTCCCTCCGGCGCGGCCGAACCCACCGTCGTGCTCCTCACGCCCGGCGTCCACAACTCCGCCTACTTCGAACACACCTACCTCGCCCGCCAGATGGGCATCGAGATCGTCGAGGGCCGCGACCTCCTCGTGCGCGACCAGCGCGTCTACATGCGCACCACCAAAGGCCTCCGCCAGGTACACGTTATCTACCGCCGCATCGACGACGATTTCCTCGACCCCACGGTCTTCCGCAAGGATTCCGCCCTCGGCGTCCCCGGCCTCGTCAGCGCCTACCGCGCCGGCAACGTCTCTCTCGCCAACTCCATCGGCACCGGCGTCGCCGACGACAAGGTCATCTATTACTTCGTCCCCCGGATGATCAAATACTACCTCGGCGAAGAACCCATCCTGCCCAACGTCCCCACCTACCTCGCCAACGAGGAAGCCGACCGCCAGTTCATCGTGGAAAACCTCGACAAACTCGTCGTCAAAGCCGCCAACGAAGCCGGCGGCTACGGCATGCTCATGGGCCCGCAGGCCTCCGCCGCCGAACGCGACGAATTCCGCCGCCGCGTCCTCGCCGAACCCCGCAACTACATCGCCCAGCCCGTCGTCAGCCTCTCGCGCCATCCCACCTACGCCGAGGGTGAATTCGCCGGCCGCCACATCGACCTGCGCCCCTTCATCCTCTACGGCGAAAAACCCGTCATCATTCCCGGCGGCCTCACCCGCGTGGCCCTACGCGCTGGCTCCCTCATCGTCAACTCCTCCCAGGGCGGCGGCAGCAAAGACTCCTGGGTTCTCCACGGCGACGAATAAGCCAACCACCGAACAACTCCCTCCCTTCACGCGAAACGGGTAGAGCGAGGCGTCCCCACCGAGCCGCCTACTACCGACAGCTCAACCAACTTCCCTCTCTCCCCCCACACCCACATGCTCAGCCGAGTCGTAAACAGCCTGTATTGGATGAGTCGCTACGTCGAACGCGCCGAAAACACCGCGCGCCTAGTCGATGTGAACCTGCAACTCATGCTCGACGCCAGCAACCTCGATGACAAAGCCATCGCCAGCTACTGGGGGCCCATCCTCGAAAGCTCCGGCGACCACGAACTGTTCTCCGAACTCAACACCGAGATCAACGGCCACACCGTCACCGAATTCCTCGTCTTCGAACCCAGCAACGCCAACTCGATCGTCTCCGCCATCACCGAAGCCCGCGAAAACGCCCGCGCCGCTCGCGACCAGATCACCTCCGAACTCTGGGAGGAACTCAACCGCCTCTACCTCTTCCTGCACTCTCCACGCGCCCGCGAACTCTGGCGGCAAAGCGCCACCGATTTCTGCCACGAAATCAAAAACAGCTCACTCCTCCTCCAAGGCCTCACCGACGCCACCGTCGTCCGCAACGAGGGCTGGTACTTCATCCACGCCGGCCGCTACCTCGAACGCGCCGACAAGACCTCACGCATCCTCGACGTGCGCTACGCCTCGCTCGACACCGGCTACACCGCCACGCAAACCGACGCCCTCGGCTGGTCCGCCGTCCTCCGCTCCTGCAGCGCGTGGGACTCCTACAAGGCCCTGCACGGCGCCCAGGTCGAACCACGCCTTGTCGCCGAATTTCTCCTCCTCTCCGAAGACTTCCCCCGCTCCGTGCGCTTCTGTGTCCAGCATCTGAATACAGCCCTCCGCCGCATCTCCGGCGTCGCCGAAGGCCGCTTCAGCAACGACGCCGAGCGCCACTGCGGCCGCCTCCTCGCCGAACTCCAGTTCAGCACCGGCGAAGAAATCCTCAACCGCGGCCTCCACGGCTACATCGACGAAATCCAGACCAAGCTCAACGCCATCGGCGAATCCCTCTTCCAAACCTACATCTTCCAGAACTTCAGCCCGCAGCAGGAAGATGAAATCCGCCAACAGGAAGAACAGCAGCAGCAGGCCGAACCACATACCACCGCCTAAAACGCCCGCCGGTCTAGCCGCACCTCCAGCCCAATCATAACCGGATGAAGCTTCATGTCCTGCACCGCACCAGCTACTCGTACCGCACCCCCGTGCGCGAGAGCCTCAACGAACTGCGCCTTCAACCCGTCGACACCCAGCACCAGCGGGTCGATGCCTTTAACCTCAAAATCACGCCGCACGCCCCGCTGCGCCACCAACTCGATTTCTACCAAAACCACATCCACCGCTTTGACCTGACTTCGCCGCACAGCGCCCTTGAAGTGGAGGCGACTTCCGTCGTCACCACCGCCCTGCCCGCCGACCCCGGCCAAGGCCAGCACACGCCACTCACCTCGATGTGGACGTGCCTCCAGCAGGACCGCTGCTACGACTACCTCCAGTCCGGCACCTACGTCTCCCTCGACGCCGAAACCGCTGCCATCGCCACACAGGTGACCGCTGGCTGCGACGACACCTGGGACGCCGTGCTCGCCCTCCTGCGCTTCATTCACGACGAATTCCTCTACCAGCCCGCCGTCACCAACGTCCACACCACGATGAGCGAGGCACTTCGTCTGCGCCGCGGCGTCTGCCAGGATTTTGCCCACGTCATGATCGGACTCTGCCGCTCGCTAAAAATCCCCGCGCGCTACGTCAGCGGCTACCTCTACAACGGCCCCACCGACCAACTCAAAGGCGCGCAGGCCACGCACGCCTGGCTCGAAGTGTTTCTTCCCGGTCACGGCTGGATAGGCATCGACCCGACCAACAACCTGCAAACCGGCGAACGCCACGTAAAAATCGCCATTGGCCGCGACTATGCCGACGTCTCCCCGCTGCGCGGCACCTACCGTGGCACCGGCGAACGCACCCTGCGCGTCGAAGTCCTCGTCACCCGCCTCGACGAGGCACCGGTCTTCGCCACACAGTCGCAGTCGCAAAGCCAAACCATGCCCGACCCGAGCAACGTCCTGCTCTGATTGTCCGTAGGCCGCCCGCTCGCGGGCGCGCCTTATCGACCCCAGACCGCCCGCCTTCAGCCATCAGAACACCCCCAAAAGGGCAACCTCATCCAACAGCCAAAGTAACCTATTAGGTTACTTTGGCTGCGGCATTTCCAACGCATCGCCTAACACCAACGCCCCCTGCTCGGCGGAAGGTCACTTTGGTTCGGCCAGAAACGCTTCCATCGCCTCGCGCGTGATCGCGTACCGCGCGCCGCAACGCGGACAACGCATCTCGATCTTCTCATCGCCCTCAAAGAGCGCCGCCAAATCCTGCTTCGCAGTCGGCGCAAGCACTTCCAGCATCCGCTTCTGATTGCAGCCGCACTGCCAGCGATAGATGCGTCGCTCCATCAGCGCGAGCGTCTCGGTCGCGTCGAGGGACTTCACCTCCTCCGTCGTCAGCGCGTCATACCACGCGCGATCGAGGTCCGGGTGCTCCGCCACGAGGACAAACTCCTCCTCGGCCACTTGAAAAAACTTCGCCGCCCGCTGTTCGCTCTTCTCGTAAAACGTCTCCACTGCGCACAGCGGATCGTCGCCCGTGAAGTTCACCGTGCTGCGCCGCATCGGCTCCTGCCCACGCACCACGTCGGCATAAAAAACATTCGCGCCCATCTCACGCACGTTTTCCTCAAATACGCGGCCGGTGATCGCGCCGTCACCATTGTCTCCCGCCAAAAATAGGTTCAACGGCGGTTGTTCAAAATGGATCGTCCACGCCGTGACCTCCTTCCACGGACGCGACGCGCAATGCAGCGTGAACGCCACCAGCGCCCGCTTAAACGTCTCCGCGTGCTCCGGCTGCACGTGGATCTTTTGCTCACTCAGGTGCAGGAAGAAATCGACGAACAACTCGCTAAAGGCAGCGCGCGCCACGAAGGCGTTGCGATTGCGCACATAATAGGTGCGCACTTCGAGGCCGGCGGCGGCCGCATGATCGGGAGAGGTCTCAGGCATGCTCATGAAGGAGCGCACTCCCCCCCGCGAGCTCAAGCTCAGTTCGAATAAAACACGCGGCGAGGGCACCGCGCCACGCTTCAAAAGGGAGGGCGGGCCACCGTGCCCGTCGCAAACAACGGACAGCCAGCCCGGCCGCAAGACCTCACTACGCTTCTGCCCCCGACGCTTCCGCACCGAACCACTCCGACCGCCCTCAATGTGCGAGCAGCTTTTTCGCCTTATCCACTTTCGCCTTCACCACAAAGCGGCAATAACCGGCATTGGGATTTTTTTTGAAATAATCCTGATGATACTCCTCGGCCGGATAAAATTCCCGCAACGGGACGATCTGCGTCACGATGGGATCAGAAAACTTCGCCTGCGCGGCCTCTTTCGATTTCAGCGCAGCGACACGTTGTTCTCCGCCCTCATAAAGAATGATCGAGCGGTACTGCGTGCCGTGGTCGTTGCCCTGGGCGTTCAGCGTAGTCGGATCATGAATCGTCCAGAAAAAATCCAGTAGCTTTTCAAACGACACCAGCTCGGGATCGTAGCTAATCTTCACCACCTCGGCGTGACCCGAGGTGCCTTTACAAACGTCCTCATACGACGGATGTGGTTTTTCGCCGTCGGCATAACCACTCACCACGCCTATGACACCGGGCATGAGCCGGTAGGTCGCGTCAAGACACCAGAAACAACCACCGCCGAGCACCACGGTTTCAACTTTCTTTTCAGCAAGGAGCGTCATAGGCGAAAAAACTAAGCAGAGAACGGCAATTAACAACGAGGACTTCATGATCGTGTGAGCGGTGAGTCGCTCATTCTCGCCCAAACGCGTCCGCGCCGCAAATGGGCGGACCAATTTTCCCGTCAAACACGGCTCATGCGACGAAGGCGCGAGCGAGCTCGCGGCCTACGGGAAAACCGGTTCATGCGCGCGGCTTGGCCGTCGCCGGACGGGCCGTCGGCGAACGAAAAGAAGCCGACGCCACTTTCGATTTTTGCGCGCCCTCACTTGCCTGACGCGACATGGCGGCGAGCCTGTGTTTTCTTCCGCTCACCAACTGCATCAACTGCTCAATCGCATCGTGAATCGACAGCGCCTGCGCGTGCAACTGCTCGGCGGCGGCCGCAGTTTCCTCGGCACTGGCGGCGTTATTCTGAGTGACTCGGTCGAGCTCCACCATGGTCGTGCCCACCTGGGAAATAGACTGACTCTGCTCGGCGGCGGCGGAAGTCATTTCCGCCACGAGTTCGTCGACCTGTCGCGACTGGGAAACAATGTCGACCAGCGCGTGCGCCACCCGCTCGCTGATCTCCACGCCATGAGCGGTCTTGCTGATCGCGCTCTCAATCTCGGCCGAAGTCTCTTTTGCGGCCTGGGCACAACGCTGGGCCAGCGTGCGCACTTCCTCGGCGACCACGGCAAAACCTGCGCCCGCCTCACCGGCGCGCGCGGCTTCCACGGCGGCGTTCAACGCGAGGATGTTGGTTTGAAAAGCGATCTCGTCGATCGTCTTGATGATTTTGGCGATGTCGGTGCTACTGGCGTTGATCGCCCCCATCGCGGCGCTCATGGACTGCACGTCAGCGCCCCCTTTTTCGGCGGCGGCGCGGGCCAACTTAGCCAGTTGATTAGCCTTATGGGCTGTTTCGACATTGTGCTTTGTCATGCTCGTCATCTCTTCCATGGTGGCACTGGTCTCCTCGATAGAGGCCGCCTGCTCACTGGAACCTTGCGCGAGCGACTGGCTAGCTGAAGTCACTTCACCCGCCGCGGACGATGTCTGATCGGCACCGGCATAAAGTATTGCCGCGACTTCGTTGATCGGCTTGGTGATCGAGCGTGAGATCAGCCAAGCGAGCACAACGCCGCCACCCAAACCCATCAACGTCACCACGAGAGCCATCCCTTTGTAGAATTCACACAACGCGATGGCATGCCGGGAATCCTCCGCGACTTGAGTGGCGTTGTACTGAAGCAGCTTGTCGATCGAGGCATCCGCCTTCCGCTGAGCTTCGAGCACGACCACCAACAACTGATGATCGAGTTGTGACTCGATTTCGCTGACCTCGGAATGGGCTTGGTTGGCCAGCGCCACGAATGCATCCATAGCCTGGGCCACCGGGCGATCCATGCCCCGCACCTGAACATCCATGGCCTTCGCCCCCTCCGCGTCGAGTTGAGTGCGGTTGCGCAACGCCAACCGATAGATCCGCCCCAAGTCCAAATGATCGGCCGCCTGCTTCGACTCGAGCGAAAGCGCCAGCCCCAGATCGTGCAATAGACCCTGCACCTCCGTCAACTGAGTCTGCACCGTCTGCTCCCGCTTATTAAATGCCGCGAGGTATTTGGCGAAATCCTCCGGGTTGTGACCGCGAATCAGGATGTTTTTCCATTCCTGAATCTGCTCCTTAAACTCCGCCTTCGCCTCGTAAGTCAACACTACCGCCTGCTGCATCGCGGCACGGTAACGCAGGTTTTTCCCGCGCTCACTGCGATTAAAAGTCTCCGCCATTTTATCGAACCGGCCGGATATCTGCAAAAATTCATTATTGGCCTCACGCCACGCCTTCAGCTCGGCTTGGAATTGCGGCCAAAGCGCATCGCTCTCCGGTGTGCGAGGAATAACCTCAAACTTTTTCAACGCCTCCCCATAAGCCGCGCGCGCCGCGGTGATGGCTTCAGGCTGCAAGCGCCGCACCGCCGGATCACTATCGAGACTGAGCAGCGTCCGCATCGCTGCCTTGATCGCATTTGCCTGCTCCTTGATCGTCAAAAGTGCCTCCACCGAGGGAAGCGACTCCTCAGCGAGAGCATGAATCTGCAGCGCGTTTTGCGCAGCACTATAATAGTTAGCCGTCCCCAAACCGACGGAGATCAACATGAGGCAGCCGAAGCCGAACGCCAGTTTCCCGGAAAGACTAAAGTGTTTCATAGGCGGCAGAACTGTTTCTATTTAGAGAGAGAGAGCGTGGGTGAGGGAAGCATAGACTACTTTACATACCGCGACATCGGCACTCCCCCTAAAGACTTAACCCCAATGTTACATTCCCCAACCAACAGGCCACGCGCCCGCGCGCCGCGACGGCTCAACCCCGGCCACCCGTTTTCCTCAACAAATCGGCGCGCGCCGACTCAAGTTTAGCCTTCTCCTTCGCCGTCAAACTCGCGAAACCCGACTGCGCGATCTTGTCGAGCAACGCGTCGATCTCCGCCATCGCCATCTCAGGACCCGCCTTCGCGACAGGCGCCGTGTCGGACTTGAATCCCGGCAGCACGCGCAACTTCGGCCCCCGCCGAAACCGTCTCCACGATGGCAGCGTGATCCGCCCCTGCTGAAAACGTACAAACGCAAAAGCAAAACCCGTCGTCGCCCAGAGCGTGACCATCCCCGTCCAGTTATGGCCACCGAGGTACATCAACGAGTAGATGCCCACGAAAATCGCCGCCAGCCACTTGGCCAGCACGCCGAAAAACACCGCCACATTGGGGTAGAGCACCGCAAACGCGATGAAGAGCGCAAACCCACCCGGCTCACCCGACGCCACCATCGGCGTCCACAGCCCGATCAGCGTGAACAGCAAGGGTGTGAGAAAATAGACGCCTCCATAAAGCAGAAGAAACGCGCGCCGCCCAAACGTCTTTTCCAGCTCCCGGCCGAACCAGACGATCATGAACATATCGACGACAAAAAATAAACTCGGCGGGTTGACCAAGCCGAAGGTGAACACCCGCCACACTTCGCCGCGCAACACGTCCGCACTGTTAAACGTCAGCCAGCTGAAAAGCGCCGTTCCGTTAAACGCCAAAACCGCCGACGTCACGATCATCGACGCGACCAACACCAGCACGATAAAATGCGCCGCATACACGGGGTAGCCGTTTAACCACGTCACCGGCTGCTGTTCGTCTGATGATCCGTATTCGCTCATAGTTTCTCCGCACACAATGATCCCGCCGCCACCCTCCGCAAGCAACGAGCGCGATGACTTTTTTACGGCTCATCCGTCGCGCTTGAGCAACGGGTAGGGCGAACCGTCCCCGGTGAGCCGCGGCTCGGCGAGACGCCTCGCCCAACCGTCAAGCCATTGCGCGAGGTTTAAGCGAACAACGTCCCCTGCTGCAACCCCGCCCGTTTTCTGCCGTCGCCCGTGCTCATCTGCAACAGCCACGGCACCGTCGCCCCCGCCAACTCCGGCCGCCGCAATAAACTCACCAGCAGCAAGGCCGCCGCCAACGCGTCGTACAGCGCCGCGTGATAAAACCGCCGCGTCGCCGGACAATGCGTCACCGCCAAAGCATCCAACTCCGCCTGCAAACCCCACGCGCCCACCAGCGCCTCCAGCTGGTTGGATTCGTTTTTCGGATACAGTTCGGCCATCACCCGCCCCGAGTCGATCCACGGCCCCCACTCCGCCACGCGCCCGCCCGGCCGCGCGAAATCCGGCGACATCCGCGGATACGGCCAGACCGCCTTCAGCAACGCATTTTCTGTCCCCGCAAAATGCGCCGCGAGCGGCCCCGTCTCGCGCAGTCCTGCAAAAAAATCAAACTCCGCCGCGAACGGTTCGCACGCCCCCACGTCTGCCGCCGTCAGCAAATGCACCGCCGAATCCTCCGCGCGAATGCGCCCCGCCGCCCGACACAGCCGCGTGCGCGTTTCCGCCACCGCCCCGGCGCGCAACGTCACCACGCCCAACTCCAACACCCCCGACACAGCTCCGCCCTCGAAGTCGATGAAATGAATCGGCACGTCGGTCCAGCGCATGGCCCCATCAAGACAGCCTCGCACGCACCCGCGCAAGCCCACGACCGCTCATCCGCACCTTACCTAGCCGCCTTTTCATCGACGCCTTCACCCCAACCACTGCTCAAACTTCACCGCGTCTTCCGGCGTGTCGACGCCGATAGTCGGGTCTTCCGTGATGCCCACCGCGATGTCGTAGCCGTTTTCCAGCACGCGCAGCTGTTCCAGTTTTTCGATTTGCTCGAGTTGGCCCAGCGGCAACTTTGCGAAGCGTTCAATCAACGCTGCCTTGTACGCGTAAAGCCCGAGGTGCTTTCGCGCCGGATGAGCCAACACCCAAGCCTCATCGACCACGCCGGCCCGGTCGCGGGCAAAGGGCATCGGCGAACGCGAAAAATACAGCGCCCGGCCATCGCCGCGCATGACGACTTTGACTTGGTTCGGGTTGGCAAAATCCGCCGCTGTCTTGAACGGCGTGGCCAGCGTCGCCATGTCCACCGGGCCTGCGATCAACTCCGCCAGACGCCGAATCTGCGCGCCCGTGACGAGCGGCTCGTCGGCCTGCACATTGATCACAGCGTCCGCCCGCACCGTGCGATTCGCTTCGGCGATGCGGTCCGTACCGCTCTGATGCTGCACGCCGGTCATGATCGCCTCGAAACCCTGCGCCCGCACACAGTCCGCCAGAAGCTGATCGTCCACCGCAAAATACAACGGAAACTCCGGCGCTTCCCGGCGAATGCGTTCGGCCACCCATTGTAAAAGTGGTCGGCCCTTGATCGAATGGAGTAATTTTCTTGGAAAACGCGTCGATTCCAGCCGACAGGGCACGATGATCACGGTTTTGGACATACGGTGTGCATGCTGGGAATTGTTTTTGAGGTTGCAAGCCACCCGGCCACCCAAAGCATGGTCATTACTAACGCATGGAAACGAAAGACACAGCACCACAGACCAGCAAGCAGGTCATCAAAGAGCTCGTGGTGAACAATAAAATGGGCATCCATGCCCGACCGGCCGCCATGATCGTGCGCATCACGAACAAATTTAAGGCCGATGTCTTCGTCGAAAAAGACGATGAACAAGTGAACGGCAAGAGCATCATGGGCTTGATGATGCTGGCCGCGGGTCGCGCCTCGAAGGTCAAATTCATCGTCACCGGCGACGACGCCCAGCAGATGCTGACTGAGCTGGAAGCGCTCTTCGCCCGCAAGTTCGACGAGGTCTGAGCCGCGCTTTCGCGCCGCATTTCAGCCCTCTTCGTAGGCCGCGAGCTCGCTCGCGCCCAACTGCTCGATCTTCGATCCCGCAACTGGATTTGAACTA
>Ga0209181_10005887_pt1 | contig 17488 bp, 21 predicted proteins | sample MAT05_FD_187208 | JGI IMG/M metagenome (GOLD analysis project Ga0209181, IMG submission 187208) | Freshwater microbial communities from Lake Fryxell liftoff mats and glacier meltwater in Antarctica - MAT-05 (SPAdes) (version 2) | ecosystem: Environmental > Aquatic > Freshwater > Ice > Liftoff...
CGGCATGCCGGAGAAATCGGCACCGGACGGATTCTTGCCGTCGGCATTCAGGAAGCGTTCGACCATCTCGTCCGGTGGGGCGATACCGGCATCGGCGATCACACGCATCCGCTGCTTGGATTGCAGCCCTTCGATTGCCGTCAAGGATCGCAAGTTGTTGATGTTGGTCAGCAAGTCCGCACGTACGACAGGGTCGAGCGCGATCGGGTCGCGCATCAGCAGCAAATTCCCGCCGATGCGTCGCGTTTCCATTTCGAAGGTGAGCGATGTCGCCATGCCGTCGCTGATGCGCCCAAATAGCGCCTGCCGCTGCGTGCTGAAATGCGACGCGGTGCCATCCGCGAGCAAGGCATCCCAGACCGGGAATCGATAGGGCCGGTTGGGCATGCGCACCACGAATTGCATGCCTGTCACCACAGGCATTGGCTTCAGCTCGTCCCCGCTTTCGAGCACGTTGCGCGCCATCGCTGCCAGTTGCGCATCGATGCAGGGCTGACTGGCCGATTTCTCTGCTGCCCAAAGGAACGCCCACGCGATGTCGCCCTGCAGGCGCGTCTCAGCGTCCGCCACCTTATTGTTCCACGTCCAGTCTTGCACCGCCTCGTTGGCGGCCAGCGCAATCACCACGCCGAGCACGACAATCACGATCTCGCTCCAGAACGCCCGCCAACCCATTGATGGCGAGAAACGATGCCAGCGCGAGCGATGCAAGGGCGTTCCCGGTGGCGTGATATTTGGGTCTGGAGTTGGCGTGGTCACGGTGTTTTCCTCGGGCTGGGCGCGGCGTTGTTCACTTTGGCCTCGCGAAATTCGCGCCAGTCCCCCAGCGGAAAGCCGTGCTCCTTGCAGAACTGCACGGTGCCCGAATCATTCAGACTCGCTTCTACGTCTTGCGGTTTGGGTGGGATACCGTTCGTGTCGATTGCACGCATGAACTGCATCGAATTGATGGTGGTCAATGTGGTTTGGCGACGCAGGCTTTCAAGGTCAACCAGAAACTCTAGTCGCGCACTTGGGTCGAGCGCAGTTGGGTAAGCCAGCGCTGCGAGGCGACCAATCAAGCGATTGATATCGACCCGGGAATCCCGCACCGCCGCCGCCTGACTCTGGATATCGTTGAAATAGCGCTGCCTTGCTTGGCTGAAATGGGGCGCGGTGCCATCGGCCACTAGCGCTTCCCAAATCAAGAACTGCCATTGCCGCGTGGGGGCACGCAGCACGAAGCGAGAGTGGACCTGTGTGTTGACATCCGAGTAGAGAGGCGCGGCGTTAAGCGTCGCGCCACTGTCCATCACGCGGCGTGCGAGACCATCGAGTTGTGCGTTGATGCAGGACTGCGCTGTGTATTGCTCGGCACTCCACTCAAAGACGATATCCGTGTCGCTGAGTATTCGCACCTCGGCATCTACCACCTTGTTGCGCCAGCTCCAGTCCTGCACCGCTTCGTTGGCGGCCAGTGCAATCACCACACCCAGCACCACAATCACGATCTCGCTCCAGAACGCTCGCCAACCCATCGAGGGTGAAAAGCGACTCCAGCGCGGGTGGCGCGGGGTTTCCGGTGGTGGCAATGCGGGTGCTTGCGGCTCGTGCGATGCGCTCATGGTTTTTCCTTGCCGATGGCGCGCAGGTTCTCCATAACGACCCGGTTGTTGCGGGTCAGGTCGAACATGCGGGTTTCAAGATCGGCAATGCGCAGGCGCAGGAACCGCACAATGTCGGGGTTCGAGCGCAGCGCGGTCGCGGATTCCGCAATGGTCTGCACAGGCAGCCCCGTTTCGCAGGGGTAGTCGAGATTGCCCTGGATGGCCGCGTAGTCGCCCGGAAGCACGACGCGATCACCGCACTGTTTGCCCAAGGCGCGCTGCACCGCGTTCGGCAGGCTCATACGGAAAGCCTCGCGGTAGCGCGACCGCATCCCTTCGCGCACGAGGTTGTCGAAGAGGGTCAGTTTGTAAAGCCGGACTGCCGTGTCGCGCAGGGTGGGATCGCGGATCAGCTCGATGCTGCCGGTCGAGATCATTTCATCAAAGGTGGAGCCGCGTTGATTCCGGTTGTGGTATTGGGTGGCGCGATAGGCACTGACTAAGAGCGCCTCGTCCGATAGCGCTACCTTACCGTCCAGCGCTTCGACCGCACGGTTCGCGTTCGCCAGCACCTCGCGGTTGTAGGCAATCAGGAATTGGTAGGTCCAGTCCTCTCCTCGCAGGTCGGCCTTGAGGCGTTCGGTGAAGATGGCGGATTTCTGATTGGTCTCGCGCTCGGCGTTCCAGTTCGCGACTTGTATGCCAAGAAAAACACCCAGCACGAGCAAGACAAATTCGATGGAAATGGCGGCCCAGTTTTGGTCTTTCAACGATTGCGATAAGCGGCGAAGGATCATGGTGTGGCGTCCTCTTGTTCGTTTCCGCCTAGTTTACGGTCGAGCACGGCCTTGGCCGTCTCCAACGAAGCATTCGCGCGCAGGTTGAGGCTGATCTGGGCGTCGGTGAGATAGCGAACCGTCGACACCGCCGACTGGAAACGCTTGTCAGTGCAGAGCGCTGCGAAATCAATATCCAACTCACTCCATGCCACCGGATCAAGGGGCCCTCTATGGTCAACGTAGGTGCGCAAGGTGCGCTGGCTGGTGGTAACGGTCGCGGCACCAAGCTGAGCATGAATAGTGGTGAATATATTGTTTTGGTATTTGGCGTCACGCGCTAGACCATTCAGCACGTCGCGCATCGCCGCGTTGCGAATGAGCGAGAACTGCCCCGCCGACAGCATTTCCTCGACCGTGTTCAAAACGAACACGGACGGTCCGACTTTGCCGATGTCTGAGATCCCATCGGCAAACGCATCTTGCTTGTCTTCGGCGAGCGCACAGCGACGCAAACTTTCAACAACCAAGGTTTGACCATCGCTGTACCCGGTGAGGCGAGAAATGTTGAGTTCATTGGTTTCGATGGACAGTGCAATGTCCCGCTGAATGCGCTCCAGATACACGCGCTCCAGCCGCAGCTCTTCCCAATCCATATGCCACTGCTGAGCTTGAATGCCCAAAAACACGCCTGCCACCAGCAAGACGAATTCGATGGTGATGGCGGCCCAGTTTTGTTCTTTCAACGATTGCGATAAGCGGCGAAGGATCATCGCGCGTTCTCCTTCGCGATCATGGCGAGCAATTCAGCGTAGCGCTTCTGCCTGCGGCTTGAGTCAAACAAGCTGTCGTAGGTGTAATTACGAATGGTCCCTACCGCCGTCTTGAAGCGGCGATCCTTGCAGGCGGCGTCGAAGTCGATATCCAGTTGATTCCATTTGATGTTTCCACTGCCTCCGGTTGTAGCGTCGATGGCAAAGATCGTATTGCTGTCGATGTAGGCGATGTGGGAATCCATGCGCACCGTTTTCAACTTAAACACCTCTTCGTGCGTGTCCTGCCTGCGCACAGTTTCGCTCAGCGCCTGACGCAATTCGGCATTGCCGATGAGGCGCAGCTTGCCGCTATCGCGAAGCTCGTTGAAGGTCGTTCGCACCAATCTGGCAGACATGATTTTCCCTAGGCGGTACAGGCCGTCCGCGAATTGATCCCGGTCTGTCTCGGGCAGCTTGCAGGCACGCAGGCGCTCAAGCACCAAGTCCGCACCGTGGGCATTGGCCGTCATGAATTCGGAGTCTGACTGTGTCAGCTTGATCGACAGGCGCAGGTCTTCCTCCAACCGTTGCATGGCATCGCGCGCTTCACCACGCTCGATCATCGAGGCGTTCCAGTTCGCCACTTGAATGCCCAGAAAAACACCAACCACCAGCAACACAAATTCGATGGTGATGGCGGCCCAGTTTTGTTCTTTTAGGGATTGCGATAGGCGTCGCAGGATCATGTTTGGTTCCTCAAGTGGGATAATGGGTTGCTCACTCACAAACGTAGTCGCCCTTTGCGTTTTTGTTGCACAAATCCGGCGCACCGTATTTATCCCATAGCTCAACCAAGCCGGAGTCATGTAGAAACTGCGGGAACTCTGGCAGTTCGCGCATGACTTTACCTTGTGAGCTCCACAGTAAGGCTAAAAAGTCGATTTTGTCGCGCAGCAGTCGTTTGTGCGCTGTATTCAACGCTTTATCTGGCTCTCCGAGCATAAATAGATACACGGGGACCATGCCCGGCACCGGCAAATGATCTTTGGAAGTTGCCATGTAATTATCAAGCAAAGTAAGTGCCTGTGCCCGCTGAGTGGCATCACCGTAAATGCCTTCAGACAAGACCCGAGCGCTATTGGGCGGCATAAGCGGCAGAACAGTTCCATTTGCGGATAAATTAATCGCCACGATTTTATCACCGCGAGCGCTGGCAATATCGGCTAGATTGCGATCAGCAAACTTCAAGCCAAGATCGCGCGCCCTTTTCAGTAAGGTTTCGGCTTTTGCATGATCACCCGCGTGGAAATACATAATGCCGCGCCAGCGCAGAGCATTCGGTAGCATCGGTTCTTTCTCAAGCGCACGTTCAATATGAGCCACCCCTCGCTCAAGATAACCCATTCTGATCATCGTCAATCCATACCAAAAATTGGTGGTGACATCATCGGGATCCAGTGCCAAGGCGCGATCAAACATCTCTCGCTGTTCTATTAATTCGCCAGGAAGCCAATCAAAAGATGCGCCTAATGCCGCGTAGGGTTCCGCCAAGCTCGGGTCAAGCACACTGGCGGCTTTTGCATTGGCAAGCACTTTTTCTTTCAGCGACTGCAGCGGCTCCTTCGACGAATTTGCCAGCAACACATACATCGTTGCCAATCGGGAATAGGCTCGTGCATAGTTCGGATCGAGCACCAGTGCCTTCTGCAAAGCGGCAACGGCATCTTGGTATTGGGTGAAATCACGACGGTTGAAAATAGCCGTGGCCTGCAGATACAAGGCATAGGCTTCGGCACTACTGGTGCCCGTATCAATCAATCGATTTTGTTGCCCGGCATTGAGGGCCACTTTCAATTCACTAGTAACTTGCCGCGCAATTTTTTCTTGCAATGCAAAGATATCGGCATCGGTACCGTCGAAGGTTTCCGACCACAGTTGAAAACCATCGCTGACACGAATGAGCTGCGAGGTGATGCGCAATTGATTGCCCTGCTTGCGCACCGAGCCTTCCAGCACATGCGCGACGCCCAGCGTTTTGCCAATCGTGCTCAAATTTTCATTCTTGCCCTTGAAGAAAAACGACGAAGTCCGGCCGGCCACTTTCAGGTCTTTCACTTTCGCCAGCGAATTCAAGATTTCTTCGGCCACGCCGTCGGAAAAATATTCGTTGTCCTTGTCGGCACTGCGATTTTCGAATGCCAGCACCGCGATGGATTTTTCGTTTTCCGATTTTTCCTTCTGTGCCGATTTTTCCGTGATGGCCTGCGTGGCAACGGAAACCAGAGCCGCTTCGCGTTTCGGTGCAAGATAGAATTTATCGAAACCGAAAAACGCCAAAGCAATCGCGAACAGAAACAAAATGCTGCGTTCCATGCGCCGTGCGGTTTGCGGCGCAATCGATTGCGCTTCGGGAATTTCCGAATCACGCTTCAAACCATCAGGCGTGAGTTCAAAAATCCATGCAATGACTAATGCTGGAATAAAGCCAATCGCCAACACAATCACGATGCTGCGAGCAATCCAATCGGGTGCAGCAAACATCGGTAAAATAGTGCCAGCCACCTGGGTGATTAACCACGCACCGACCAGATATAGCCCGGCCATCCGGATCACATTGCGACGTTTGAGTTCGGCGATGAAATTCATAGATTAAAATTCTTTTGAGTAACGTAGGAGGGCCCTTGGGCCCGACCACCGGCGAGTTTGATTGGCGTCGCCCGCAAGCGGCCTCCTACGAATGTAATGACGCGGATTATTTCGCGGCGTTTGAGTTCGCAGATGAAATTCATGAATTACTCACAAACATAATCGCCTTTATCATTTTTCCGGCAATTATCCGGCGGACCCTTGGCGTCCCATAACGCGGCTAAGCCACTGCGGCGGGCGAATTCGGGAAATTCCGGTACGGCTTTTACTTCGGAATTCTTTCGGAACATTTCCGACATCGCCATCGAATCGTTTGATATGGGTTTGTCTTGCGCAAGCTTAAGCCCCATGCCTACTTCGCCCGATCGCATCAACACGTAAGGCACCACGCCGGCTATATATTCCGGTTTGCTGGCAATGTAGGTATCAATCAAGGCTAGCGTTTGCTTTCTTGCCTCAACATCGCCATAACATGCTCTGGCGAAAAGGGCAGCAGACTCCGGGGGAAACGCGCTGGTAAAGTAACCAGCAAGCCCTTTTGTCAACGAGTTAATGGCAGCTACTTTGTCGCCTCGCGCGATGTCCAGCTTAGTCTGGCCAATCCCGACAAACGCATGACCAACCTCGGTAGCCTTTTTTAACATGCGCTCGCCGTTTTCAAGATCGCCCTCAAATACATAATTGCGTGCTCGCCAGAGCAAGGCATTGGGCAGCAATGGGTCCAATGACAGTGTGCGGTCTAGCAACGCAGTACCCTCGCGCATATAACCGGTGTTGATTAACTGGGTGGCAAGCCAAAAATTCGCGGTGACATCGTTGGGGTCGAGCTTTAGCGCGCGCGAAAAAGCTGCTTCCGATTCCAAAAACTTACGTCGTTGGCCCAAAGCACTCCCTAGCGCGGCAAAGGGTTCGGCCAGCGAGGGGTCGATTTCAGTGGCTAGACGCGCATGAAGTTCAATCAGTGGCAATGCATTGGAGAATGCCGAACCGCCGACGTAATTTGAATTGACCGAATACAGCGCGGCCAGGCGCGAGTGAGCACGGGCATATTGAGGATCGAGTTCAATGGCTTTTTTGAGCATGTCGATGGCTTCAGCAAAGCGTGCACCTTCACGACGATTGAATATCGCGGTGGCTTGCAGGTACAGCGAATAGGCTTCGGGATTCGTGGTGCCCGCTTTCACCAGCCCGGTTTTTTGATTGCCCTGCAAGATCACCTTGAGCTTGCCGGTAATGGCCTGAGCAATATTCTCCTGCAAGGCAAAGACGTCCTTCAGATCGCCGTTGTAGGTTTCCGACCAGAGATGAAACCCGTCCTGGGCGCGAATCAATTGCGCCGTGATACGCACCTTCTCGCCCTGCTTTCGCACCGAACCTTCCAGCACATGCGCCACGCCAAGCGTTTTACCAATCGTGGTCAGGCTTTCATTCTTGCCCTTGAAGAAAAACGACGAAGTACGACCGGCGACTTTCAGATCATCCACTTTGGTCAGGGCGTTGAGAATTTCTTCGGAGATGCCATCGGAAAAATATTCATTGTCTTTATCCGCGCTCATATTGACGAAGGGCAGCACGGCAATAGATTTCTCACTGACTTTAGTTTTGATCTCAGCCAAGGTTTGTGCTTTTACTTTTTCGCTGGCAATGCTGACAGCAGAGGCTTCGCGCTTTGGTGCGAGATAAAATTTATCGAACCCAAAAAAAGTAAGCGCGATTGCGAACAGAAGCAAAATGCTACGTTCCATCTTGCGTGCAGTTTGCGGTGCAATCGATTGTGCTTCTGAAACTTCTGAATCGCGCTTCAAACCATCGGGCGTGAGTTCGAATATCCACGCAAACACCATCGCGGGAAGAAAACCGAACGCCAGAATCCCGACAATCGTTTTCATTGCCCAACCAGGCGCTTCGAATACCGGCAACAAGGTCGCAGCCACCTGCGTAATCAACCACGCACCGACCAAATACAAACCAGCCATGCGAATAACGTTGCGGCGCTTGAGTTCGCTGATGAAGTTCATGAATGATTATCCGTAGGAGGCCGCTTGCGGGCGACAAATTGTTTCGGGCCCGAGGGCCCTCCTACGAAAAGGTAAAAAAAGGCAATTCCCACCATGCAGCGAACCCCTTAAATCACGCGTCTAGTGATCGGTTTTCTACATCCCCTGCCGCATCATAGCCGAGCCGAGCCGATTTCTGCCGAGGGCTTCACACTTTTCTTAGCCGGTATTTTGTACGCCGGCCGCGATGCCATTAACGGTGGCTACCAAGGCATGAAAGAGAGCATCTTCGGGCCGGTCGGCGGCACGCCAACGGGCAAGCAGATCGACTTGTAACAGGCTGATTGGATCGACATAAGGATTACGCAAACGAATGCTTTGTGCCAGTCGTTGATCGCGCTGTAAAAGCGTGGTCTGGTTCTTGATCGAAAGAATCGCATTCTGGCAGCGCATAAATTCATCGTGGATGATGCGGTAGTAATGCGCGTGCGAATCACCGCCCAATAAGGAATAGCGTTCGAAGATTGCCATATCCGATTTCGCCAGCACCATTTCCACATCGTCGAGCAAGGTGGCGAAGAACGGCCAGTCTTTTGCCATCTCGGAAATACCGGCATGTCCGTGTTGTTTGATCGCGGTGACCAAGGCACTGCCAACGCCGTACCATCCGGTAAGGCCACAACGATTCTGGCTCCAGGAAAATACCCAGGGAATGGCACGCAGGCTTTCAACGCCGCCTTTGTTGCCGCGTCGCGAGGGGCGCGAACCGATTCGTAGTCGTTCGATGACATCGATCGGCGTTGCGGCACGAAAATAAGCAGCGAAATCTGCATCGTCATGTACCAATAGGCGGTAATGTCGGCGAGCATTTTCCGCCATCAGTGTGGTGAGTTCGCGCCATTGCGCTTCGCGAGGTTCGATCGGACGCGGCCGCAACGTTGCCCGCAATACCGCGCCGGTCATTTGCTCCAGATTTCTTTCGGCCAAGGCACGCAAGCCGTATTTGCGATGGATCACTTCGCCCTGCTCGGTCAAACGCAAATAGCCATCGACCGAGCCTCGCGGAGAGGCGACGACGGCTCGTTCGGTCTTGCCGCCGCCACGACTGGCTGAACCGCCGCGGCCATGAAAGAAAACAATGCGGATTCCGCTTTCCTGTGCGAGCGCAGTCAATGCCACTTGAGTCCGTTGCAAGGCCCAGCGCGAAGCGAGAATCCCGCCATCTTTTGCGCTATCGGAATAACCCAACATCACCATCTGTCGCTGGCCGCGTTGCTGTAAATGTTCGCGATAAACCGGGTCGGCAAATAAGGAACGCAAGCTGGCTTCGGCCGCCTCAAGATCGGCAACGGTTTCAAAAAGCGGCGCGATATCGAGTGGCACCTGATGGTTATCGTTGGTAAAATCTGCCACTTTCGCCAATGCCAACACGGCCAAGGCATCGGCGGCGCTGCGGCTCATGCTGATGATGTAGGGACCAAAAGCCTGATTGCCGAAACGTTCGCGACCAACACGCAGAGCGCGGAAAACATCGAGTATCGGTTTGGCCATTGGCGAATCCAAATTCGCCGAAATTTTTCCGCGAATCAGTTCATGCAGAATGGGTGCTCGCTGTTCGGGCGCGCCGTGCGCGAAGTCGGCTTGGGATAACAAATCCGACAAAGCAGCATCATGAACCGAAGACTCTTGTCGAAGATCCAGTGCCGCCAAGTGAAATCCGAAACATTCAATTCGGCGGATGATGCGATTCAAAGCAAAGCGACCTGCGTGTTCACCGCGATGTTGACTCAAACTGGTATCAATCATCACTAAATCGGCGGCGAACTCATCAGCGTTTGAATAAAGAGAGGCTCCGGATTTTGTGCCGTCTGCCAAACGTGCCGCTATCAAGCTCAGCAATTCGACATAAGGCATATCCGACTGACGCACCGGCAGTTTTGTAGCGGCGCGTGGTAATAATTGCCGATACTGTTCAAGGCGAGCAATGATTTCTTCATCAACTCCGATGCGTGATGTTGATTGCGTCAGCACCGTACGAAGCTCAAGCACATCACGACGATAGGCCTGCAATACGACTTCGCGCTGAGCACTGAGGGTATCGATAATCGTATCGGCGCCAACATTCGGATTGCCGTCCATATCGCCGCCGACCCAAGTGGAAAACTTCAACACACAAGGTAGTGGTGGGCATCTTCCATAGGCTTCGGTAACGGCGTCTTGTAGCGCTTCCAGAAATGTCGGCAACACCCGGTACAGCACTTCGGAAAGATAAAAGCCAACGTGCTCCATTTCATCGCGTACGGTCGGCTTTTCGTTTGGCGTTTCACTGGTCTGCCAAGCAGAAGTCAGGGAAACACGAATACGTTCGCGACTTTTACGACGTTCTTCCGGCGTAAGCGCGCGATCAATGTCTTCAATCAGACGACGCACGACATCGCGTTCTTTACTCAGCAAGGTACGACGTACGGCCTCGGTTGGATGCGCAGTAAATACCGGTTCGATGTGCAAACGCTGAAGCACGGGAATCAATTCATCCAGCGATACGCCTTCGGCTTTTAGCTGCTCAATAACCACAGCAAGGCTTCCGGGTTGATGTCCGGCGCCGGCCTTTTGGTAATCGCGACGACGACGAATGCGATGCACGCGCTCGGCCAGATTCACCGCTTGAAACCAGAGCGCAAACGCACGCACCAGATGTTCGGCTTGTTCCAGTGCCAGCCCGGTTAAATCATTGGCTAGGGTATCGATCGTTTGCAAATTCTCGCGCCGTTGAATGGCGGCGACGCGAATGGCTTCAACTCGGGCAAGAAAGTCCGGGCTCTCCTGCTCGGCCAGAATTTCACCGACCAGCGCGCCGAGTTGTTTGACATCGTCCCGCAGCAATAAATCGGTGGCCGGCGATTCAACCGATCGCAGTGGCGGATCTTCAACGCGGGGAGTATTCATGCTCATGCACCATCGTAGTGGATGCTAGGAAATAAGGCCTATGCATTAAAGATATTGGCAGATATCGGATACATTATGTCCGGTGTCGGTCTTAGTCGCGCGCAATAACGATCAATATCGATATCGCGAATATGGCAAATTTGTTCTATGGTGGTGAAATGTTCGCTAGTCATTCCTTCCCAGTAAGAACGATTCCAGCGTTTAAGTTCAGGCGGTATCGCCGCGAGCGCCAAGATTGCTATCGGGCTCATTATATTAATCACTATGCTTTTACTCCTGACAGCCATCGAGAAGATCGGCACGTCATATATGAAATTTGAATGCAATATTCATTCGGATGTTGAATAAAATGCGTTGCCAGCCATATTCGTGAAACCAGATCGCATCATAAAAAGCACTAACGCGGCCGAAAAGAATGCAATGAAAGCAAACCTTGTACTGATGAAATGTGAAAACATGAACTTAGCTCCTGACAAGTATCATAAGAGATCGATATGCGAGGGCTAAATCAATATCATGCTGATACAGTGCCACTTCTTTAAGCGGCCAGATGTAATTTTGTCTGAGCTGAGTTATCGGTAATGCAATCAAGGCAAAATAGCGTCTTGCCGGTTGAGAGTAAGTTCGTCGCGTTCTTGTTGTGTTTTTGAAAGCCATTTGGTCCATCCAGTAGCTTGGCTTTTCACGACATTGGCTTTGTTATTTTCAAAGAAAGTATCACTCTCGGCGGTTTTGTTAACGAACGTAGTTTTCGAATTCCAGATCGCAAAATCCTTGTTCGCAACGCTATAGTCCGATGGTCCGGAAGACCGAATGGGGCGCATCTGGAATCCCTGGCCGTAGATGAATCGCAGGAGCACATAGTAGGTCTTGCCTGCTTCCACATCCGCATCCAGAAAATGCGCAATCATGCCGGAATGGTTCGCCATAAAAACATGACGGCCCGCATTCACTAGGATCGCAACTTTGCTGTGCGCACCAGTTGTCGCAAGTAGTGTCCGATTGTCGCCTTCAATCTCGAAGATCCCGACAGGAAACAGGCCTTGAATTTTATTGATCGGCTCGAGGAAAACAATCTGGGCTTTATCAATCGGTGCTGCAGGAAGGGATTGGTTTGCAGATTGGACAAATAGCGGCTTCGGCTTTTCTTTCGCAGTGACAGCTCCGCACAGCGCCAAAAGTACAGTAACAAAAAATAAGATACGTAAGGTCATTGCGATGTTCCTGATATGAATATGACTTGAAGAATTCTATCTCAAAAGAAACCGCAGTTGATTACGGCGCGAAAAGCATAGTTTGAGTCTATCAAAGTTATTCATTTCCATTCACCCAACAACCAAAATACGGTGTCGCTGCATCGGAAAATAAATGCTGGCGGAACTCATTATGATTGTATGCTTGAAGCCCGATCGACCCTTATCATGTTCATTGCGCGTGTTGCTGTTCGCTGCCCGGGATTTCGTAGTAATCCCCCTTTTCGTCAGTAAATATATGCAGGCTGATCTTTGAGCCTGTGCTGGTATCGAGAGCTCCCATCGCAACGCCAACCCAGTTGTGTTTGTTCCTGTCGATTGGATCAAAGAAAAGCGAGGACCCGCAGTTAGTGCAGAAGCCGCGCCGCACTTTTTCCGATGAGCAGTACCAAGTGATGCTATCAACGCCGCTTATCTCGAGGCTGTCACGAGGAACCTCAATATTCGAGAAGAAATGGCCAGTCCATTTGCGACACTGGACGCAGTGGCAAACTTCAACATCACTAAAAGTGTTGGTGATCTCCACAGAGACAAGAACCTTTAAGCATTGCCCGCCCCTGAATAATCGCAAACTGGCGGCATCCGGCACAATTCGCCTAATAGTCTAGATATGATTTAAGCGACAGATATCGACCGAGTCCGCTTGATTGCGTAATTACAATTCACACATTGTAACGCTGAAGCCTTTGATCTAGTGTTCCGGTTTGAAGCTCAAAAAGATGATTATCGAAGTCGTACAAATACAGTGACTCTCCTTCACCCTCAACGCGAGGTCGTGGAGGTTTTATTTCTAGGCCAAGTGAACGCAGACGCTGCTCAAACAGGGGTAGTGCCTCTGGTGAAACCTTGAAAGCCAAGTGCTGATAAGTGCGCCTAGTCTTTGAAAAGCCTTCCATTACTGCCAACCATTTGCGCCAAGACCTTCGCAAAAAAATCTGGCAGCGAGCTCAACGTCTTTCACGATGAAGGTAATGTGGTTGATAGCTTCGATATGCATTTTCTGTACTATTAAAAATAATGAATCTACCCGACAGATGATAACTTGTGGATCAAGTTTCCTCGGGGGTTCGCTTGATTGCGTGGTTAAAAAACTGTCCGGTTACCGCAAACCAAATTTGCGACCATATTTGAGTGGCCAGACAACGGTAAAACGTGCACCGCCTTCTAGGCGATAGGCGGCGGTGACTTTGTCGAGAAGTAAAAGTTGCTCGAGCACCGGCTTGGACCGGCGAAATGTCGATGCAGGTTCAGGGGTCATTATGAACAGATTGACGTCACGAGCTCCCGTGTCGTATCCATCGAGCGTTGCATTATCACCGAGCGACTCGGCCAAATGTCGTTCAAGAGATCGAATGTCAGCTGGGTATTCAATGGACGTCTTGCGAAATCTAAGTATGAGTTGATATTTCATTAGTCAAGTATAGGCCTAAGGCCTGAAATAAGGTGGCCGCCGTGGCGGATGATGATGTGTAACAATATTAATTCGGCTGTCACCTTGGCCGATTAGTTAGGTCTGATCCTTTACAGACAGACGTGATCGCACGGCTGATGAAATAAGTAATCCCGTAGCAGCAAGTAAGGCAAAAAAATGGCGATGCTACCGATAAACGTAAAAGATTGATTCATTGAGCCAACAAATTCAGTAAGTGTTTGAACCAAATTACGCTCTGACAAAAATGATCTAATCAATTCATCAAGTATAAAAAGAACTAACTAGAAATAACGGCCATCCGTCCCTAAAATCTTTAATGAAGAAGAGAAAGCCTCTTAAAATAGTCTTAACGCCTGAAATAAGGTGCCGACGCACCGGATGCTTTGCTTGAAACCAATTTACGCACGGAGGTCACCTTGATTGATTAGTTAGATTTTCGCTCTACGCAACTCTAAGCACCAATTTCTTACCGCAAGCATCTACGTATTTTCTGAGTGTTGCGACTGATGGCGAGTGCTTTCCTGTTGCAAGCGATCGTTCAAGCCTTGCTACAGCAGGGGCCTGTGTACCCATACGTTCAGCAACTTCTGCTTGTGAAAGCCCCGCATCATGGCGCGCTTTAAGCAGGGAATCGAGCAGCTCACCTTCTTCGCGTTCGATGCGATCCACTTCGGCCTTAACGCCAGGGCGACGCATCATTTTTTTAATTAGTTGATTATGAGTGTGCATGTTTAACCTCTTTCATTCGGCTAATCGCGAGTTGTAAATCAGTTTTAGGTGTCTTTTGGGTCTTCTTGACGTAGGCGTGCAGCATGAATATTCGCTTTCCGACAACAGTGCAATAAAATACTCGAGCAATTCCTTCGGTGCCTTTAAGACGAAGCTCAAAAAGACCTTCTCCCATCGCTTTGGTATGCGGTTCTCCAAGGTTCGCGCCCAAGGCGACCATCCGCCGGGTTAACACGATATATCGAGCAGCCAATGTGTCCGGCAGTAACAGGATTTGATTCTGAACATCTGGACTGAAATACTCAATTTGATAATCCATAGCGGGAAAGTAACATATATGTTATCAAAACGCAAGAGGAATTTCAGCGAAATCTAACGCCTGAAATAAGGGACCGACGCGCCGGATAATGATTTGAATGCAATGTTCATACGGAGGTCCCCTTGATTGATTAGTTAGAAGCCAAACGACTGATGTTTGAGTAGCCAAAAGCCCTGAACTGCTGCGCTGCAAATTAGCCATGTACAACGTAGAACGTAGCTTGACGATTGGAAGCGTGAATTGCAACCGGCTAAGAAGCCAAAGAAAGCCTTGTACTTACAGCCAATGACTACGGAACTTCACGAAAACCGAACTTTATGACCTAGAAAACCAACAGCTTGAGTCGGGTGGTGGATAGGGCGAAAAGCTTAACGACAAGGCAAAAACTGCTTTGATGACGGAAACGAAGCGAAACTGTCAGAACAGAAAGACCCAGAAAAGAAATACTCAACCGATCCTACTTTTGCTTTTTGGGTTCTAACGCCTGAAATAAGGGACCGACGCGCCGGATAAAGATTTGAATGCAATGTTCATACGGAGGTCCCCTTGATTGATTAGTTAGCTGTCACTCATAGTGTGTCCACATGCGCAGAACTTTGACCGTACGATCGGATTCCAGAACTTGATAGACAAGCCTATGTTGAATATTGATGCGCCGAGAGTAAGCACCAGCCAAGTCGCCCACCAACTTCTCATAAGTGGGCGGAGTTTGAAAAGGATTAATTGAAAGTATGGCTAGAAGTACGCTGGCCTTCTCTTTGAGGCCAGCCGAAGCAAGGTTACGTGAATCTTTTTGAGCTTGTTTGGTGAAGACAACTTGCCAACTCACCAGTCGAGCGCCTTGGCACAGGACTCAACCGATTCAGACATTCCAGCCTTGATGGACTCTCGCATGCCTGGAACCGATAACAAGAACAGGCTTTCTTGAATTGCGTCCCAGTCTTCCTCGGCAATAAGCACGGAATTACTGCGTTTGCCAGAAATGACGATAGGCTGATGAGACTCTGCAGCCTGATCCATCAGGCGATAGAGGTTGGCACGTGCTTCGCTGGCTGAAAGTGTGGTCACAGCAGGCTCCAGTAAGGATGCCGACAGCGTACGCCAATACGTACGGCTGTGCAAGTGCTGCTTTTGACAGCTAACGCCTGAAATAAGGTGCCGACGCACCGGATGTGAAACTTGAAACCAATTTACGCACGGAGGTCACCTTGATTGATTAGTTAGACGCTACTCGCGAACAAAAGCCTTATTACTGCGAAAGCCTTGGAATATAGAAGCCCCAAACACCATTTGAAAACTCACCTGCCGCAAATTTAACAATTTTACTATTTGCATGAAGCTCATAAACTTCCATTGAGTGCCGCTGACTTGGATAGCTAGGGTGAGCCACTATAATTGGAGTCTCATCAAGCTCGTGCCACTCTAGTTGCCATGGGCTAAGACCGTCAAGTAACACTTGATCGTTCTCAAAGCCAATTGAAACAAACTCCCAGTCTTTAGTTATAGGCCCGGTAGGGAAAATGTCTATTGCCGGTTTTGACCGGTCTTCCCGATTGCCGAATAAATTCTTAAGTTTTTGAATAATGTTCACAAACGGCTAACGCCTGAGGTAAGGGACCGCCGCAGCGGATGGTTCACTTGAATGCAGTATTTTCACGGCGGTCCCCTTGACCGATTAGTTAGATGCCGGGCTCGAGTTGCAAGGCGCTGACTATAGTACTATAGTGTGTATGAATATAGCAAGGAGTACACACCATGAGAACCAACATAGAAATTGACGATAAGTTAATGAAAGACACGCTTAAATTGACCGGACTTAAAACAAAGCGCGAAGCAGTAGAACTCGGGCTCAAGACACTCTTGCGGCTTAGACAACAAGAGCAGATTAGGCGATTCCGGGGCAAGCTTGATTGGCAGGGCGATCTTGATGCGATGAGGATGGATAAGTGATATTTGTCGACTCAAGCGTTTGGATTGACTACTTCCGTGGCATTGCAACGAAAGAAACTGAACGGCTCGACGAGCTTCTTGGGACAGAGCCTGTTGCGATAGGAGATCTGGTGCTTGCGGAGGTATTGCAAGGATTCAAAAATGATAGGGACTTTAACCAAGCCAAAAAGCTACTGACCTCGTTGGTAATGGTAGATATGCTTGGACGGGAAATAGCGATACAGGCAGCTAGAAACTTTCGCTTACTCCGGGAACGCGGAATAACTATAAGAAAAACAATTGACACGCTAATTGCTACGTATTGCATCGAGAATGATCTGGCACTTCTTCATAGTGATCGTGATTTCGATGCTTTTGTTGAACACTTGAGTCTGCGATCTGCTCTTCCCGGCATCTAACAACCAAAATAAGGGACCGACGCGCCCGATGATAGATTTGAAACTAATATTTTCACGGAGGTCCCCTTGATTGCGTAGTTAGATTGCGGCCCGTTAGGTTGGCCGAAGCCAGTTGAAGACCGGCTCGCCAATATCATTGTTGATAGCATACCGCAGGTCGGGCCTGTGCCGCGACTGCCCAATGTGGCTTTGCGGCCTTGCCCGATGAATCTGCAAGCCTTGAACCTAAGGGCCGCCAACACCAACTGCGTGTAACTTGACGAAGGAACCCCATGGCCTAGAACCTAAACCGGCACAGGCAGTGCGATTTGATTGGTTGAGCCTGTGCCGCACGAAAGGATAAAAGCGGCCTAGCGATAAAAATGAAACAACGGCCGCGAACACCGGAAAATTCTCGGCACAGGCAGCGAGAACTGTCAGCTGATGTTGAGCGAAGAAATGAACTGAATGATTGCGAATGTGCTGGCGATTACTAATAACAAAATCTCTATCCCGTCTAACGGCTGAGATAAGGGACCGACGCGCCGGATAATGATTTGAATGCAATGTTCATACGGAGGTCCCCTTGATTGATAAGTTAGAAGCCAAACGACTGATGTTTGAGTAGCCAAAAGCCCTGAACTGCTGCGCTGCAAATTAGCCATGTACAACGTAGAACGTAGCTTGACGATTGGAAGCGTGAATTGCAACCGGCTAAGAAG
>Ga0209181_10005893_pt1 | contig 17481 bp, 6 predicted proteins | sample MAT05_FD_187208 | JGI IMG/M metagenome (GOLD analysis project Ga0209181, IMG submission 187208) | Freshwater microbial communities from Lake Fryxell liftoff mats and glacier meltwater in Antarctica - MAT-05 (SPAdes) (version 2) | ecosystem: Environmental > Aquatic > Freshwater > Ice > Liftoff...
CGTTGCCGTCGCCGCGGCGCCGACCGTCGGGCCGGCGAGCGGTTGAGCGGGCCGTAGCCGTAGCGCGTGGTGGCGTTCTGGCTGTAGAGGAAGTCGACGGAAATTCCGAGGCTGTCGCCCGTGAACGAACGCCACCTACGCTGACGAAATCTCCATAGCGGTCACCCAGCGGCGAATGGCACCGATCAATACTTCACTGACAGCTCATCGCGGCTTCCAACTGGCCCTGCCGACCCCTTGCAGCCGGGCGGACCAGCCCCGAGCGCGGTAAGTGTGCTGGGGCCGCGGGCATTTCATTTCTGAACGACAGGGGCGTATTTATTGACAAGTCACCTCAAAAACCTGCGGTGATTCAGATTGCAATACCGGAGTTCGTATAACTCACTCTGTTATCCCGTGTTGCCACCACTTTTCCCGCGCTGTTAGTCATCTTCTACCGGATGCATATGCGGTAATTTCGATCATCATTCCCCGGGGATCGGCGTGGCTTGGTCGTAGCGCAGGCCGCTGGCTACGCCGCCGCGTCCGCTGCTACGGCGGATACGCGCCCAGGTGGCGGTCGAACCGTCGCTGCCACGGGCGTAGACGTATTCGATGCGCAGACGCACGCCGTCGCGGCCGACTTCCTCGTCGTGGATCCAGCCGTCGGAGGGCAGCAGGCGCGTCAGCGGCACGTCGGTGTCGGGGCCGCGGCGCAGGCGTCGGCCGTTGGCGTTCACCTCCAGCACCAGTGGCGACCAGCCGGCGGGCACGTCGGTGGCCAGCCGATAGCGATATTCGGCATCGGTGGCGGTGGCCGCAGCCGCCGGCGTTGTCGGGACGGGCGCGCGGCGACGACCGTCATCGCCAGTCAGCGACTGTGCGATCGCCCACACGCGGTTCGCCATTTCGTCGCGGGCAAGCAGCGCTTCTTCGACCGCGTCGCCCATCAACGGCGAGGCCAGCGCCGGCGGGAAGAACAGCCAGGGTTGCGGTGCACCGTTGAATTCCGGCGCCCACAGCGCCCAGCCGCGCCCGGACACCGCGCCGCTGCGCGTGGCCGGCGCCAGCGTAGTGCTGCCGACGACATCGCCGAAAGTGTCGGATACCTGCAGCGAGGTGACGCCGGCGAGCGAGCCCAACGGCACGCTCGCCGGCGCGAGGAAGACATCGTTGCCGTAGACCATCGCCATCTGCAGCATCGCGGTGCGGCCCAGCTCGGCGGCCGGCGCATCGACCGCGCCGAGGTCGATGGTGGCGTCCTCGCATTCCCAGTAGCGTGCCTGCGGCATGCCGCGGAAACGCAGCGCGGTGGGCGTGCGCTGCAGGGTGTCGCTGTGCGCTGCAGGCGCGGCCGGCACGCCGTCGAGATCGACCGAGGCCCAGCCCAGACCACCGCCGCGATGGCTGCGGATCCGCAGCGATGCGTTCAAGCCCTCGCATTCGAGTTCGGCGACGTATTCCAGTCGCGGCGGGTGCCAGGTGCCGACCGTGCCCGGCATCGTTTCTTCGACCAGTGCCAGCCATCTCCGGATGACGGCGTCGGCGGCGGGTTTCCGCAGCGCATCCGACTGCGCGCCAGTGCGTACGGCTTCGAACAGCGCCTCGCCGTCGGCGGCGAAACGCGGTGGAAGGCCCGCGTCCGCAGGCCAGCCCTCGGCGCCGAGCGGGTAGTCCGTCGGCAGCGATTGCGCGGCGTCGTCCAGCCCGTCGTCGTGCAGCATCCGCGCCAACAGCGCGGCAGCATCGATGCGACGGCGCACGTTCCAGCCCGACTCCGGGTCCATCACCGCTTCGACGTGCCGTTCCAGCGGCGACCCGCCATCCACGGGAATCTTGCCGTCGCTGCCGCACAGCAGTGCGATCGGGTAATGCGCCAGCGTGTACGCCACCGACACCGGCGTGCCGGCGTCTTCGCCGTCGAATTCCCCGAGCATCCACTGGCGGCCGAGCAGCCACAGCGGGTCCAGCAGCCGCGCGGCGAGGCCGGGGCGCAGGTCCTCGGCGCGCTGGGACGGTTCGATCCGGGCGATCAGGGCGCTCATGGTGGGTTGCTCATGTCGGATTGCTAAATGGTGCGGGTTCCTCGCTCGCCATGTGGCCGAAACTGGCCTGGTGGCGGGTGTTGTCGATCAGCGACAGCGGCGCGAACTGGGCGAAGCCGCCCAGCGCATCCGGCTGCACCGTGCGCAGACGCGCCAAGTCCAGGGCTTCTAGAATGTGTGCGAGCACGCCGCTTTCGGACCAGGCTTCCAGCCCGGCTTCGGGCACGCACAGCAGGATCGCGTTCGGTGCGGTGGTCGAGGGTGCGTCGGTGTGGAAGGCGATCGCGGCATCGGCTTCGGCGGCCGGCACCAGTTCGCTCCAGCGGTCGATGATCAGCCCGCAGACCGGTTCCGCCGGGTTCTGCAGCGCGCGGCCGTCGCGCAGCCGCCAAGCGACATACGACGTCCGCGCCCGACGCGGCGTGCCGAGTGCACCCACCCAGGCTTCGCCGGGTTCGCGCGGAGTTTGCGATACCGCCAGACGATGCAGACCGGCGATGTCGTCGGCGCGCTGCGCCATCGTTTCCAGCGCGGCCATCGCCGCCAATGCCGGCCGCACCCGCGCGGCACGGGTGGTGAAGCTGCGCAGGTCCGCCGCCGGCACCTTCAAACCGCCAGCGAAGCCTTTGATCCAGCCGTGATCGGCGCCGGTCAAACGCGGCAATACCGACTGCACGTCGAAGAGTGCGGCGATGCGTTCGCGCAATGCACCGGGAGCGTTGGCGATACCGACCCGCCGGTCCAGTTCGCGCTGCGCGCTGCGGTAGGCGTCGGCAGCGGCGCTGTCGGCCAGCGCCGGCAGCCCGAAGGCTGAGGCCCACTGGCGCGCGACCGGGCGGACGTCGGGGCTGCCGATAGCCTGGTCCAGTGCCTTGAGCGCTGTCTTTGCCGCGGTAAGCGTCTGGCTCAGCCGCGTGTTTAGGTCGGTGCTGTCGATGGCGGCCGCGCCCGGCACATCGTCGGGCAGCAGGGCGCGGGCATTGCCCAGCAGGGCGCGCGCGGCGCCGGCCAGCGCGGTGGCCTCGGCCATAGATGTGATTTCGGCGCCCCAGTCGAGTGCGCGACCCCACTCGAACTGTGCGTCAGCATCGCCGGTCAGCGCGGTGGCGGCGGCGCGCAGTCGGGCTTCCAGCGCGCTGCGCTCGACCCGCCCGGGCTCGGACACGTCGTAGGCCAGATCCAGCGGCCCCAGCGGCGGCGCGTCCCCTGCGAGGGCGTCTAGGATGTCCTGCAGGCTGAAGGTCTTGTCGGTGACGCTGCCATCGGCGGCGCGCTGCCGGCACAGGATGCGATCGGGCGCCGGCAGCAGCTGGCTGAGCCAGCTGTCGAGGTCGGGGTCGGCCAGACCGCGCGGCGAGCCCGTTGGCCAGCCCTGCCGCCGCGGCCGGTCGGGGTCGAGGCCCAGCAGCAGCCGATGGTTCACCGCGATGCCGCGTTCGGGCGGATGCAGCACATCCAGCCGGTCCGGCGGCGGCACTGCACCAGACAGGATGTCGGTGGCGCCGCCGGCGCGGTCCGGGTTGCCGTTGGCGAGCTGGTACACGCTTTCGGCCAACAGCACATCGGACACCGCGTCGATCGCGTCGCGCGCTTCGACCAGCGCGGCCAGCAGGGTGCGCTGCTGCAGGCTGTCGAGCGCGGTCGGCTGCTGCAGGGTGGTGCCGAGCCGCACGAGAGCCGGCGGGCTGGCCAGCTCCGCTGTGGCTTGGCGCACCAGCGCGAGGCCGTCGCACACCGCTTCGGCGGCGGCTTCGGGCAGCGCCATGCCGCCGGCGCCCATCGGCCGCGCGGCGGTGGACGCGATTCGGCGCAGGCGCGCGATCACCGCCGGCGCGGTGCTGCCGACCTGCATCAGCGCACGTTCGATCCGGTAGCCTAGCAGCGCCGGCATCGACTGGCCTTCGCGTAAGCCGTCCAGCGCCGCCATCGCGCCGCGGGTGCGCCGCGACGACAGTTCGACGGCGTAATCCTCCGATCGCGGACCACTGGGCTGGTCGATGCGTCGGGCGTGATCGGCCGACAGCAGCACACCGGCGGCCACCGCATGTTGCGCGCTGGGCGCCAGCACGTAGCCGGCGTTGCGGCCAGGGCGGGTGCGCGGGATCGGGCCGACCCAGCCGAAGGCACCGAGCTGCACGCCACGGACGAAGCCGTCCGGCATCGGGCCCAGTAGATTGTCGCTGCGCACCAGGTTCAGACGTTTGGCGGCGCGCGCGGTGTACAGCGCATCGAGGCGGTTGGCGTACAGGCCCAGCACCGCGCCGAACAGCAGTTCCAGCCGCTCGGTGCCAATGCTTGCCAGCAGGCGCAGTTCGTCGAAACGCTGACGCACCAGGCCGATGCTGGTGCGACGGTCGCTGAGGATGTCGCCGAGCGAGGCGATCTGGCCCGGCACGACATAGCGCGCCGGTGCCGGCGCGATCAGCCGCGCCGAGAGTTGGAAAAAGCGGCCGTTCGCGGCGTCGACATCTGCCTCGGTCGCCAGCCCTTCGGCCAGCAGCACGCTGCGGGTGTCGGTTTCCGCAGCTTCCAGCAGCGCGATCCGCGCGACGTGGAAGAGCAGTGCGCGCGGCGTGAAATCCGACAACACACCATTCAACAGGAAGTCGAGCGAGGCGGTGTCGGCAAGCTGCAGCAGATAGCGCGCCGGTTGTTCCATATCGCCCGCGTCCGCCGGTGCCACCAGCGGCAGCGCCTGTCCGGCTTCGGCCATCAGCACGCGCCCGGTCAGCGGCAGAGGCTGCGTCGGCTCGCCGCCCAGCGCGACGGAGAGATCCTGCGCCGCCGTGCGCCGGTCCTGCAGGCGGTCGCGCAGCGGCGAGGTGGCGGTCGCGAACACGTGCGCCGCTAGGCTCTCAGCCAAGATCAGGCGCAGATCGGCACCGATGGCGACACCTTCGGTCTGCAGCACCGCGATCATGCGGTCGACCGGGTCTGCCGGGGTGGTGCCGGCGATGCGCGGCACCTGCGCGGTCGCCGGTTCGAAGATCGACGCCCGCAGCGCAGCAGCGCCCGCCCACAGCGCGTCCGAGTCGGCGTTGAAGTTGCGGTCGCGGCCCAGCGCCACAGGCAGCACGCCGTAGGGCTGGGCGCGCACCATCAGGGTCGGATACGGCCCCAACGCGCTGCCGCCAGCGAGCAGATCCAGGCCCATCCACACCGGCATGGGCGGATCGCCGTCGCCGAACGCCGCGCGCAGCCCGGGCTCGAAGGCGCCGCGCAGCAGGCCCTGCATCGCGGTCTCGCCCTGCAGGGTGTCGTCGCCCGCACCGTCCAGCCAGCCGAAGCTCGTCGGCGACAGTCCCAGCGCTTCGGCCACGCGTACCGCCGGTGCGGACCGGTCGTAGCGTTCGACATGTCGTCCCTGCGCCGGATCGAAGACGTAGCGGAAATAATGCGGGCTGCGGCGTGGGCGCGGGTCGTCGCCCGGCCGCGTCGGGGTGGCGATCTTGAACGCCAGCGCCTGCGCGTACACCGCGTCGGGGTCTGGGCGGGTGGAGAACAGCGGGCGTTGCCCCGGCAGCGCATTGGTCGCGCTGCCCGGTGGCGGCAGCGACAGGCCGCCGGTCGCGGCCTGTCCATCGAGCAGCCGCTGCCAGTCGTCGGCGCCGGTGGCGGGGTCGGCGCTGGCGCGCACGCCCAGCACGACGAGACGCGAGATCTGCGATGACGCGCTGGGCAGCGGCACGCGTAGCGCCATGCCCGCGGCTTCGGCGGCGGCGAAATGCACCATCCACAGGCTGGCGGCGTCCAGCGAGCCGTCGCCAGCGGCGCCGGGGCGCGCCGGGTCTGGCGCCAGCGCCAGCGGCTCGCGCACCAGCGCGGCGGCCTCCGCGCGCAGCGGCGACGCCTGCGGATCGTCCAGCCAGATGTGGGCGACGAAACGTTCCGGCAGCAGCACCGCCTGCGGCACCCGCCCATAGCCCGGCGGCCGCGCGGCCATGCCGTCGAGATTCGGCCGCGCCGCCAGAAACAACGCCCGCGCAGTGCCGATGTCGCGCGCCAGCTGCAGCCAGGCATCGTGCATCGGCTGCGTGTCCTGCGAGATTTCCACAACGTTCCGGAAACGCTCCCAGGCCGTGCGCTCGATATCGCTGACGCCCGGGTCGTGGGTATCGACGTGGATTTCATCGGGATAGATCCGCACCAGCAGGCTGTGGTTGCCCATGCTGTCCCGGTGGTAGCGGGTTTCCAGCCGCACCGGCAGCAGCGCCAGCGGCCAGCGCGCGCTGAGCGCGCTCGCGCCGATGGCGTCGCCCTGTGCCTGGCTCTTCCGCAGCAGCGCACGCTTGTTTTGCTCCAGCGTGATGCGCAGGTTGTCGCGGCCCGCCAGCAGCCGCGCTTCTACATCGCGCATCCGCGCGAGGTCGATGTCTTTGCGCGCGAACGCGGCGCGCAGCTCGCTGAGCTTGCCTTCCAGCGCGGCCAGGCGTGCGCGCGTGCGCATCGCGGAGCCCTGCAGGGTGGTTTGTGCGGCAGTGGGCATGGTCGACAGTCCTAACGTGGCCCGAGCAGCAGGGTGGAGTGGATGAAGACGCGCTGCTGCGAACGCACCGCAGCTTCGGCGAAGCTGCCGGAATCCGGGTTGCCGCTGCCGGCGACATGCCTGCCCGGCGTCGCATTGGCAGGTGCGCCGAAGCGCAGGTCCACCGGCGGCTCCTGGAACACGAGATACCAGCCCGGCCCGGCGCTGCCGCCGCCGATCGCTTCGGCCACGCTCAGGTCGAAGCCGAAATACGCTACCCCGCCGGGGAAACGGCCTTCGGTCAGCGGATACAGGGTGGCCTGCGGATCGCCCAGATCGGGCAGCGGTGCCGGCGGTGTGGTGGTCGAGGCTTTTTGCAGGAATACCCGGGCCTGGCCGAACCGCTGCAGCAGCGCGCCGCGCACCGCAATCACCATGCGCGGCAACGCGCCCGGCAGGCCATGGCTGCCGAGAGTGCCGGCCCAGGTGTGCAGTTCGGTCACTTCGGCGCGCGCCTCCGACCAGAAGCGGTCGAACACGGTGCCGCGCTGGTCGGTGGGAAAGCCGCGCCACAGCATCTCGCGGCCGATCTCGTCGTTCAGCCCGGCCATGTAGGCCTCGATGAAGCCGGGGTTGGGCTCCATCACCGCGATGTAATTCTCAGGCCCGCCGCGCGCTTCGAGTGCCGGTGCGATCCAGTCGCGGCCGAACGCCAGCAGCGGACGCAGCATCGGCCACGGCAGCTTCGGCGCCAGTTGGATCGGGTCGAGCGTGTCCTCTACCGGGCTGACCTGCGCGAGCGAAGCGGCGTCGATGCGAATGCGGGCGCGGGTACGCTGCGGGAGGGTGTGCGCGGGATCGGCGCTGTAGATCAACGACGCGAACAGCGTTTCGCGGTCCGCGCCGCCCGCCCGGCCCAGCGGCCTGCAGGCGACGGTGCGCGCCAGCGCCAGCCGCCTTGCCAGCGCCCGGGCCGGTTCCAGCGAGGCGGGTGCGACGACCAGTGGCATGAGCACACCGCCGCCCAGAACACCGCCCAGTCCGCCGCCGAAGAAGGGGGGGCGTGGCCGCGCGCGCCTGCCCAGCGCCGCCAGCTCGGCGGTGGTCAGTATCACCGCCTGATCCGGCGCAGCACGCGGCGGGAGATTTCCGCCGCGATCGGCCAGACGCAGCAGCAGATCCGGCCCCAGCGAAATGCCGTCGTGCTGCCGGCGCAGCCGCCGCATGGTCGGGCCGTTTGGGCGCACCAGCTTGCGGAACGCGCCGCTCAGCGCCAGCCGCGGCAGGCAGCTGCGCTCGAGTTCGGTGCGGACGGTCAGCCCCTGCGGCGACAGCAGGTGCGACAGCATCGGCGCCAGCCACAGCAGCACGCCGAGATCCTGACCGTCGCGCGCGCGGGCCAGATCGGGCGCGACCCGGCGTAGGAACAGCGCCCCGGCCGCCGCGCGGGCGGTCTGGCCGAGCCGCAGCAGTTGGTTCGCGCGTTCGATCTCGCCGGCCTGCTCCCAGATCGCCGCCATCATTTCTTCCTGATGGCGACGCACGACTTCCACGCCCAGCCCGGCGGCGATGCGCCGCACCGGATCGAGATTCAGCGCACCCACCCACGCCGGCGTCTGCGCCGGCAGCGGCAGGGCGGCGCGGGCATGGCGCCCGCCGTACAGCGGCGGCGCCAGCGGCGAGGGGTCGGCCAGACGGGTGGCGAGATGGGTTCTCAGCGCGGTCGGCGGTGCGGGCAGCGCCGGCGTCCCCGGGGGCTGCGGGGGTCGCATCACCGCGTCCACCGCCACGGTCGCATTGGCGAACTTCGGCCCGCCGGCACCGTCCGGCGCTGTGGCGTCGACCCGACGGCCTGGCGATGCGCTGGCGTCGTAGGGTTCCAGCTGTGCCACCAGATCGGCGAAGCGGGCGTCGTCGCCGGTGGTGAAACGCCAGTGGTCGTAGACCGGCAGTTCTACCGCTTGGCCGGCCGTCCATGCCGGTCCCAGCAGCAAGGGTACGTCCAGGTCGATATCTTTGCCGAGGCCGGCGTTGCGCCCGCCAAGGAAGGTTGGTACCAGACAGGCCACGTAATCGGTGCGCGGCAGCAGCGCGGTGGGGCAGATCAGGCGCGAGCGGAATCGCCGTGGCGTCTGCTGAGCGCCGCTCCGCACGGCCTCGCGGTCGTACCCGGCCTGCGCGTCACCTTCCTGCACATGCGCCCATTCCTGCGCACGGGTGAGGTTGGGCAATAGTGTGCTGTCAGCGGCGGCCAGATGCAGTACCGTGCCGTGCGCGCCCGGCGCCAGCGTGGCCGCGGTCGCCGGCACAACCACCAGGCATAGCCACGGCATCAGGGTGTCGTCGCTACCCGGCGCGTAGGGCGTGAACAGCCACGGCAGGTCCGGGCGCACGAATTCCACCGAGGCGAACAGCCCCGGCGACACTGCGGGAGCGTCCGGCGTCGGCGTCCGCGCCAGGATCTGGTCCGCCGCCAGTGCCACCGCATCGGCCGGGCCCAGCACCGACAGCGCGGCACCGGGTGCCGTCCACGGCGTGCTGATGCCGTCTTTACTCAGGCTGTGCAACTGCAACTGCGGCTGCACCTTGGCGCGGATGCGTGCGCTGGCGTCGCCGGCGCGCTGGAGAATGGCGGCCGCGACCGCCGGGCGGGCGTAGCGGAGGAAACGGATGCTCATGCCTCGATCACCACAATGGCTTCATGCGCCGGCACCAGCAGCTGTTCGCTCGCGCCCCAAAGCCGCTGTTCATCGGCGAGCACGGCGTACGACGCGGCCATGCCGGCGTGGGTTTGCAGGGTGTCGCGGTGCGCCAGCACATATTGCTCGGGCGCGATCGAGATCGCGGCTGCGCCGCCGGCATCGCCGAGCATGCGGGTATCGGCATTGGCATGGCCCAGCCCGGGATGGCTGGATTGCCCGGGGGGGAGCGGCCCGCTGGGATTGATTACGGTCACCTCGAAATCCGCCTCCACCAGTCTCGGCGGCGGCTGTGGCTGCGGAAAGCTCAATCCCAATGCCGCGCCTTCGATGCCCGCCGGCAGGCTTTCGAACGCCGGCCGCGACAGTTTCTCGTCGTCGTTCAAGGGCTCGAATTCGCCGGGTGCGAAGTCCTCGTGCACCACGCGTGCCGCGATCGCGTCGCCGCCGTTCGTCAGGTTCAGGCCATTGATAGCGAAGCTACCCGGGTCTTCCACTACGGCCGTGCCTAACTTGCGCAATATTTTTCCCAACGGCAGCAGGCGCTGGCGGAACCCCACGTTGGCCAGCGGATGCACCAGCACCGTGCCGGGCATCGCTTCGACCCGGCGCAGCGACACCACCGCCTCGCCATCGGCGGCGGTCGGCAAGGCGGTCCAGTTTTCCGCGCGCAGAATCTCCGCCGTCAAGCGCTGCCGCAGTGCTTCCAGACGGCTGCCGGCGGGCGGCGTCGGCGCGGTGGCTTCGCCCAGCGTGGCCTGGAACGGGAACCGCAGCGGCACCACGATCTGCACTTCCACGAAACCGCTGACCTGCCACGGCTCGGGGCCGGTCAGCGACGCCTCCAGCCGCGCCAGGAACAGGGTCGCGCCATTGCGCTTGACCTCGATCCCGGCGATCAGATCGGCCGCGAAGAACGGCGGGTCGAAGATCAGCAGCACATCGAACTGCGCATAGGCGGCGAGACTGAACACGCCCAGCGCGGTCTCCACCTGCATGTGCAGGTCGGCGCCGGCGCCGAACTGCACCGCGTTCGAAGTGATCGCGAAATACGACGACAGCGTGAACGTAGGGTTTTCGCCGGCCGACAGCGCGATCGCCATTCGCGCCGGCGCGTGGAAATCCGGCGGCGGCAGAAAGCGCCGGTTGAAGCCGCCGACCGACAGCACGAAGGCCTTGGTCGCGCCCCAGGAAATCAGCAGCGCCATGCCGCCGGTCACCGCGAACGCGGCGATCCGCGAATCCACCAGCCGCGCCTCGATGGTCAGCTTGCCGCGGCCCAGATCGATCCGCCCCAGCACCTCCAGACGCAGATCCACCACCGCGTTGTCCTTGGTCGGCAGCGCCGCGCGCATCCGGCCCAGGATCGCAATCACAATCGGCGACGGCAGCGACAGCAGCACCGCGACATCGATCTCCAGCAGCGGGCCCGTGCCCCAGCCGATCTTTACCATCGGCCCCACCACGTGACGGTCGCGTTGCGGCGGGAACACCGTGCGGATGTCGTCGACGATCTGGCGCACATTCGCCACCACGTCGCGCGGGAACAGGATCGAGCCCAGCCGGCCTTCGCGCAGACACTGCGCCAGCGCGTCCTGATCCATGTGCCGGTGGATGCCGGCCAGCCCGCCGATGCCCATCAGGCTGAAACCGAAGCCCAGTTGGATCGGCGGGAATTCGGCGGTGATGATCACTAGCATGCTGAAACCGTCGCTGCCGTCGGGCAGCCGCGTCGTCACCACGCCCACCGCATTGAACGACAGCGCCTTCAGCGACAACTGCACCGCACCGGCATACAGCGAAGCGTCGGGATCGAAGAACAGATAGCCGCCGCCTTTGACGGGGCCGGCATTGATCGTGAGGCCGACGCCTTTCGGGGGTTTGAAGCCGATCGCCAGTCGCGCCGGACCGGCATTGCCGCCGCCCGGAGGAAAGGAGACCTGGACGCGCAATCCCATGCGTTCGATCGTCGCGACGATCGGGCCGATGACGACGGCGCCGGTCAGCGAGGCTTCCGCCGCCAGCGCGGGCGGACCGTTCTCCGCTGTCGCGGACAGCTGCAGCCACAGGCTGTTGATGACGATGACGCCAGCGAGATTGCGCTGGATGTCGAAACGCGCGCTCAGACCAGCGTTTCCGCGGAACGAGAATCCGGTGGTGTTGGACCACGACAGGCCGAAGTCGAATCGTGTCGCGATGGCGTCCGGCGGCAGGATATTGGACAGGAAGCCATCGCCGTCGCCCGCCGAAAAGATCAGCCCCGCCTGCCGAACGTCAAGCGCGAAGCCGAATGTGCGCGTAGTCGTGGTCAGCTTCATCGATCCGGTGAGCGCGAGAGATCCGATTTCGAAGCGGGTGCCAGTCGCATTGCCCAGGCGCAACGGCGCGCCCGCTCGGCCCAGGCTCAGATTCCCGCTGAACTGGCCCGCGGCCTTGGACGGCAATTCCGTACCGGTGGCACGGAATACGAGGGCTTCGATGGCGGCCTGGACATCGATCGTGCCGGTCCAGCCGGACGCGGAGGCAAGCGCGAAAGACGTGCCTCCGAACGGCGCCACCGACAGACCTGCCGCTCGGGACGGTTCCGGACCCACCACGGCGAGGATTGCACCCAGCACACCGGTGACGTTCGCCGATCCCGTGACGACCTCGGGCAGCGCCCATTCCAGCTTGAGCATCTGCGCGATAGCCAGTTCGTCTTCCGCCTTCAACCGGCGCAGCGCCCCCGGCCCGCGCCCCAGCACGGCATGGCCTCCCAGTGCCTGGGCCACGACGGTCAGCAGGGGAAAGACGCGCAGTGCGTATGCGGTGGCCGCCGAATCGTCGATCACCGACGCCATGCCGAACTGCCGGCTCGCCTGCTCCGCAGGGCGTGCGATCCACGCGGACAGATTCTGCAACTGCAAGCGGTCGACGAGGATCGGTTCGCGAAGTGTGCGCGACTGGTGGCCTTCCACGCGCTGCGCGCGCTGGGCTTCGATGACGCCGGCCGCACGGAACAGCGCATCCAGAATCGGACAGCGCAGCGCCAGCCAGTCGAGCAGCAGGATTTCCATGATGTCCGCAGGAATCTGCGCCACCGCTTGCGCTGCCGTAGTAGGAGCGATCCCGGCCACGGTCGCGGCGATCCGGTCCAAGGCGCGCGGAACGTTTCCGGCAGAACGCAGCGCGGTTTCAAAAGCAGCGAAATCCGGATTTCCGCCCTCCGCGATGCCGCGCACCGCGTCGATCGCGTTGCGCATGTCCGCGAAAGCGCCGGCAAGCAGGCTCACGTCGGGCAGGCTTTCCGCGAGTGTCCACCCAGTCCGGCGCAGCAAGGCGAACAATCTGTCGGGGTTTTGCCCCGCATCCAGCAACGGCACGAACATCACTTCGAGTTCGCCCAATACCGCCGTCAACGCGTCGTTCTGCATGTTCGCGGCCGGATCACTGTGGATGACGCGGGTTGAACCAGCCCATCGCCGTCCGGGACCAGGACACCCGGTGTTGCGCGGACCGCGTCGGGGTGGCTTGCCCGCCAAGCGAGACAATCAAGTTCGCCAGCTTCCCCGGAAAACTGTCCCAAGTGCGGTGCAGATCGGCCCAGTACAGTTCGGGAAGTGCAAGGGTGCCGGCGCTGCGATGCGCGCCGACCGTGAAGATCAACCACTGATCCGGGTTCGAGGCGGTCTGCATTCCGAAGACGCCGCGATTGCCGGCCAGCCCGAGGCTTGCGCCGGAATTCTCGACCGACAGCACGAATCCGCTGTCGAGCACCTCGCAGGCGACAAGGGGCACGGGATCATCGATCTGCGCACCGGAGAGCGATGTCCGCCGCAACACGTGCAGGATCAGACGGCAGCCGATGGCATCCGCCAGAGCGCCTTCCCAGCGCGCCGAATCGGAGGCTGGAACGCAGGAGAAGCTGCCCAGCTCGGCATCGAGCAGGACATTACGCTGCAGCATCGTGCGACGGAGTGACGACATGAACTCCTGCAGGGAGACGGTTCGCGACGCGGTTTCGCCATGAAGCCGGGTTGGGGCCGCCGTGACCTTCACGCCATAACAATCCAGACGGACCCACCCGGTCCCGCTTTCCACTCCGGGCAAATCCAGTCCGAGCGCAGGGTTCGGCTTGAACGAGAGTACGTCCATCCAGATCGACAGATCCTGCACCGCGCCGAGAGGGGATCGGCCGGGCTCGGGCTCATCGATATCGGGAGAGATCAGAGGCAACAAGTGCGTGGTGACCGGATACCGCGGGCCGTCGATGCGCTCAAGGTCGTGTCGGACCCGCAGTTGACCGCCCGAGCCGAGGATGCGAACCCGGCCGATGTTGCTCTGGCCGACCACGAGTCGGTTCTGGGTCGAGGGCCCGCAGGTGATCAGTTCGTCCTTGAGTCGCTGACGCCTCTGAGCGTTGGTTTCCAGGCCAAACTCCGCCGGTTCCGAAAGGGACTGATCCGGGGAGAGATCGGAGCAGAAACGCACGCGATAGCTCCACTCGGCAGGGGGCAGGCCGGTCGTCTCGACCGGGCCCTCGACCTTGATGATGGCCGGACGGGTTTCGGGTTGGCGCAACGTCGAGTTCTGGGGCACCCGGGGAATGATGGACTCCCAGCCCAGATAGTCGGTCTCGCCCGGCGGGGCGAGCGCGGGAGCGATCTCGGCGAGGACGTCGGGCGCGAGTTGTACCCCGACTTCGAGCAGCGTCCCTGCTGTCGCAATCCACAGCTGTGCCTTGATCAACCGCCCCTGCAGGGCCAGAGGCGCGATGACGCGCAGCAGGCCAATGGTGGTGAGCGTTTCCACCAGGCGCTGCCGCGTGGGGGCCGCGGCATCGTTCAGGATGCGTCCCAGCAGCGGGCGGAACTCGCGCGACCCGAGGCTGCCGACGACCGAAGTCTCGACTGACTCGTTTCTCAGCGCGCTTGAGCACAGTTGCACTATCGCAGCCCGGGAGTCCGTGCCTTGGCGCCGATTCCAGTACCACGCGGCGGCCGAGAATCCGTAGTGCACGTCGCCCGACAGGATCACCACCCGCCCCAGCCGACTCAGCTCCGCCAGCAATTGCTCGAACGCCGCCGGGGCGCCCCCTTGGCGCCAGGACTCGTTGTCCAGAACGCTGCGCATATGGCTTTTCGAACCGATCAACGGTAGTTCGCCGTTCTCGGGAATCTTCTCGAGGATGCCCTCGACCAGCTCTTCCACGAAGGGATGCCCGAACACCGGCGCCGGCGACACTACGAGCGTCACTTCCGGGGCGGGAACGGTCGCGCGCGCCCGGATCTGCCGGTCGAGGTCGGACTTGATCAGATCGGTCTGGCCCGGTGAGGTCAGGTTGCGGTGCGTTCGGGTGTCGAGAACGATCACTTGCCAATCGCAGCGCGCATCAGGCCTGAACGCGTAATCCCAGAGCATGCCCGTCGCATTGGACTGCGGAACGACCCGCAGCGCGGTCCGCAATCCCTCATGGTCGGGCTGGCCTGCCCGATAAGTGTCGCCGTCGAGATTTCCGATTGCCGACAGGTGCGTCAGGATGTGGTCGCCATCCGAGCCGGGCGCGAAGCTTTCGTGATCGTTCCCCCAGGCTTGGAACACCGCATACGCCGCCAACGCATTGCCGATCACCCGCTGCCCGATACCTCCCGGCGCAGCAAGCACATCGGTCTGCCACTTGGCGTTCAGATACCAGTCGTCGGTCACTTCATGGTCGTCGAACATCATGTAGCTGGGGATGTTCGCCAGCACCCGCCGCACTCTTTCCAGTCCTTCGCGGAACTCCATCGCCGTACGCGCGAGGGCCGGCCAGTCCGTCTTGGCGAGGTAGTCGCGGATGGCTGCGGTGTCCCGATCCTCGACGCTGCTGCCCGGATCGGCGGGGATGAGCGCTGCTGAAGGAACGACCTTGTCGGCCGCGGGCAAGGCGAGCGGCCACAGCGCAGGCGACCATGCCATCAGGTACATGGCGTAGAACTCTCCGAGCCCGAGCAGGTGACAGTGCCCTTTTTCGGAGGTCATATCGCCGCGCAGGATGAAGCGATCCCGGCTGCCGGGGGGTAAACCGGTCAATAAACTCGGGCCACCGGCATCGGGCATTTTTTCCTGCCAGCCCAGGAGTTTGAAAGCGAGTTCCGTGAGTATCGGCAACAAGGGGCCGGCCACGTCATCGGCGTAGATCTGGTCGCCGGTCAGGAACAGCATCTGCGTCCGGCGATCAGCTAGGTCGCAATGCGTGTCGATGTCGCGATCCAGCGCCAGCAATGCGTCGCCGCCGCCGCCGTGGATTTTCCGACAGGAGCCGTGATGGAAGTGCAGCTCCCCGGCTTTTAGCGGCGGCGTCAGGAACGATGGCAGCTTTCGGATCGAGTACCCCAGCGGATAAGCGCCGGAAAGCTGATTCGGGTCGATTCCAAGCAGCGACTCGCTGAGGGGCCCGGCGTCGGTACTGGCGCTAGTCTTGGACACCGTGACGTCGTAGCAGTAGAGGGTGTTCGGCTGCAAAGCGAGCCCAGTTGCCGTCACGGCGATGACGTGCAGTCGGGCGCCGAGACGAACCGTGGGCTGAGCGACCGATTGCCCCTTCGAAGCGTTTGGCGCGCGATCGGCCCCACGCACATAGACCTGCAGCGTGACGGCTCTGGGATGGGAGAACGCCAGAAATACGGTGACGGACGTAAGGCTCACGCGACGCAGGATCGGGCCGCAGAGCAACAGCGGCCATGAACTTGTTGACGGCGCAAGTTCTACCATTCATCTCTCCTGTTATCGAAGCTACACAACCGCGCTCATCGGAGCGACGGCCTTAAGGCTGTCGGCTTCAAGGTCGAACGCGTTGATGGCACCCGCGGCGTCCCCATGTCCTACCGTCCCGTACGCCTTCCCATGCACGGTCTTGAGACGCAGCATGCGGCGCCGGTCCTTGAGGACGCTGAATCGCTCTCAGGTCAAACGCGGACTGGCGCCGGTCCCCGCCATGCTCGCGCTGCGGCGATGGTCCGGGATTGACCGCCACCGCGTAGCCTTTCGCCGGCGCACCGGCGTACACGTCGCTCAATGGCTGATAACCAAACGTGGGCGACCAGCGCACCGGGATCACGCCGGCCGAAGACACGGTGTCCAGGAACCCCACCGCCGTGCCGTTGTTGGTGAGGCCCATCGCAATCGCCGGCTGGCCGGTCTGCTGCAGCCCATCGAGGAACGACCAGCGCACCGCCGCGCCGCCGCCCGTTTGGCCGACCACGACGCCGCTGTCGTTGAGCGCCCAGCCCCTCGTCCAGCCCTGGCCACCCGGGCCTTGAGGCTGCAAGTCCGGCAGCGCCTGGGCGCGGTAATAGGTTTGCGCCCAGGCGGCCTGCCAGCCCAGCAGCAGGGCCACGGCCAGCGGCGCGGCCTGCAGCCTGCCGGCCCACGCGCGGCGGCGCCGGGACCGGCGCGCCGCCTCGAAACAGCCAAAACGCCGCGGCAGGGGGGGTGTTGCGTGTTCATGCAGCGATCGTCGCAAGCAGGGCGTCACGCCAGCGTCACGCCAGCCCGATACCCACCCCCCAAGTTAGGGGGGGCAGCGCGCCAGCAAAGCCCGGTGCGCCATCACCGACTCGCGAAAACTCGGGTGGAGCTCAGGCGCCAGTTTGCGCTGCAACGTGCGGTGGATCCAGAGGATAGGAAGTTCAATCCCACTTTCTTCTCCCAAAGTCCGCCATCAATGCTCTTGAACACCCTCTGGTGCGGTCCTTGGGCTCGGCAGCGGTCTGTTGAGGGTCGATCGCAGCCCAAACGAGCTTCATCCGTGGCGACCGTCCCCGGGTTCTCCCTTGCGATCAGCCGCCGAACCTCGGGTCTGAGAAGCTGTGGCGCAGCCGATCTCCGCGGCCCTGTTCACCGGGCCGCCTGAAACGTGTTGGCTGGAGGATCTCAGGCCGCTTGCCGCTGCGACCGACAAGCTGGCGTGCGCGGCGGCGCCCGTCCCTGCGGGCCGCGCCCGCGCTTGCAAGCGCGAGCCCCTCCTGAGGCGCATGCCCGCGCGCAGGCGCGGTCATACGTCCACAGTCGGCCTGCAGACCCAGGGGCGTGAGGACCTTCTCGATCACCGGCTGTTCCATGATCGCCGCGATGATCTTCAGTTCGCCGCCGCAGTTCGGGCAGTGCTCCAAGTCAATCTCGAAAACCCGCTTCAGCCGATGGAAGCGCTACGTCAGCAGTGCGATCAGCCGACCTAGCCCAAGTTTGTCACCCTCCCCAACCAACCCCAATGAAATCAACAACTTAAAGCGTCATTTCGGCGCGTATGGCACTACGTCTTTGCAGCTGCCTG
>Ga0209181_10005894_pt1 | contig 17479 bp, 14 predicted proteins | sample MAT05_FD_187208 | JGI IMG/M metagenome (GOLD analysis project Ga0209181, IMG submission 187208) | Freshwater microbial communities from Lake Fryxell liftoff mats and glacier meltwater in Antarctica - MAT-05 (SPAdes) (version 2) | ecosystem: Environmental > Aquatic > Freshwater > Ice > Liftoff...
CCCTGGCGCGTGCGCGCGTCGGAGGCCTACGTGATCGCGCGCGCCGGCAGCGTGCTCACGACGCCGGCTCACACCGAGCTCGTGAATCGCTTTCTCGCGCGCGTCGCGGAGCGCGTGCCGCGCGCGTACGACAACGTGCGAGTCGTCGTGCGAGGGAGCTTCTGCGAGCAGCCGCCGCTCGCGCTGATTCGCACGCTCGAGGCGTCGGGCTGCGACATCGTGGACGACGATCTGCAGCTCGGGCTGCGGTTCGTCGAAGGCATGTTCGACGAGGACGCCGCCGACCCGCTGCTCGAGCTCGTGCGCGGCTATCTGCGCAAGGGCGTGGCCACGGCCTCGCGCTACATCGCCGACGACGTGAAGGGCGAGGCGCTCGTGAAGCGCGTGCGCGCCTGCGGCGCCGAGGGCGTGATCTTCGCCGCCGCCTCCTTCTGCGATCCGGCGCTGCTCGATCAGCCGATGCTCGAGGCCGCGCTCGACCGCGCGTCCATCCCGCATACCGGGCTCAAGTTCGCGGAGAACACCGGGCAATTTCAGGTCATCCGCGAGCAGGCTGGCGCCTTCTCCGACGCGGTGAAGCTGTGGGGGAGCGCCGTATGAGCACCGCGACCAACATCGAGCCCACGAAGTCACCCGCAGCACTGCCGACCGCCAAGGACGACAGTCAGCGGCGACAAAAGGAGATGATCGGCGAGCACTACGAGCGCCTCGCTCACGCGAAGGACGAGGGCCGCAAGGTCGTCTACACCTTTGTACCGGGCAATCTGACCGAGCTGCTCCGTTCGCTCGACCTGCTGCCAGTGCTGCCGGAGATCAACGCGCTGCAGGCCGGGATGCGCAAGCTCTCGGCGGGGTACATCGCCGAGGCCGAGAAGCTCGGCCACTCCGAGGACGTCTGCACCTACGTCAAGTGCGACATCGGCATGATGAAGTCGGGAGGCGTCGGGCCGACCGGCACGAAGATCCCCGAGCCAGATCTACTCCTGCTCTCGTACACGGGCTGCTTCACTTTCATGAAGTGGTTCGAGCTCCTGAAAGAGCAATACAACTGTCCGGTCGTGATGCTGCACGTGCCGTATCAGGGCGAGGGCGAGATCACGCCCGAGATGCGCAAGTACGTCGTCGACCAGCTCGCGAACGAGGTGATCCCGGCGCTCGAGAAGCTCGCCGGCAAGAAGCTCGACATGCGCGAGCTCGGACGTCGACTGGCGCTCTCCCGTCAGGCGGAGGACGACCTCGTCGCAGTGTGGGAGTCGGCGAAACACCGACCTTCGCCGATTGATGGCTACTTCGGCGGCGTCTACTACATCGGGCCGATCTTCAGCGCCTTTCGCGGCACCGAGGACGCCGTGAAGTACTACCGCTTGCTGCGCGCGGAGGTCGAAGACCGCATGTCGCGGAACGAAGGCCCAATGACGCCAGACGGGCCATCGCCCGAGGAGAAATATCGACTCGTGGTCGAGGGGCCGCCCAACTGGACGAGCTTCACCGATTTCTGGCGGATGTTCAGCCGCGAGGGCGCGACCGTCGTGGCGAGCACCTACACGCGCGTCGGTGGCCTCTATGACGAGGGCTTTCGCCACGACCCTGAACGTCCGCTCGAGAGCCTCGCGGAGTATTGCCTCGGCTGTTACACGAACCTCAGCCTCCCGGCGCGGACGAACCTCATCGAGCGCTATGTGCGCGAGTACGAGGCAGACGGCTTTCTGATCAACAGCGTGAAGTCCTGCAACTCGTTCTCTGCCGGGCAGCTCCTCATCCTTCGCGAGATCGAGAAGCGCACCGGGGTCCCGGGCGGCTTCGTCGAGTCGGATCTCGTCGATCCACGGTATTTCGGCAAAGCGAACATCGAGAATCGCGTGCAGAGCTACCTGCAGATGCTCGAAGCGCGCAAAGGCCGGGTGGTCGCATGAGGTGCGTCGTCGGCATCGACCTCGGCTCGACGACCACCAAGGCCGTGCTGCTCGACGAGCACGGCGTCGTCATCGGACGCGGCATCACGAACAGTCGCAGCAACTACGAGGTAGCCTGCTCGGTGGCGCGCGAAGAGGCGCTCCGCGCGGCGCGCTTCACGTTCCTCGAGCGCGCGCTCGTCGCGGAGGCCGAGCACGGCGTCGCGGAGGCCGAGCGCTGGAATCGCGCGCTCCGCGACGCGTTCCGCCTCGAGCTCTATCTCGACGAGCTCGGCGAGCTCCGCGAGGAGATCGTGCGCGTCCTGCGCTCGCTCACCTACCACAAGGATCGTGAGGTCCTCGCCGCCGCTGCGCACGAGGTGCTCGACGCGATCGCGGCGGAGGCGCCCGCGCTCTTCTCCGAGCACGGCGCGCGCAAGAGCGACTTCTTCCGCGACCTCGCGGCGGCGGGCTTCATGGCGGGCGCCGAGCGCATCGCGGCGCGCGATGGGATCGGCTTCGAGCGCCTCGTCGGGCTGTTCGACCGCGCGATCCTCGACGTCGAGACGCGACTCACGGCACGCCCCTTCGGAGCGCTGCTGTCCCGCGCGGGCGCGCGGCTCCTCGGCGTCGAGAGCGACGAGCGGCGCCGCGGCGCGCTCTCCCGCGCCATCGGCCGCGCAGCCGCGGAACCCATCGAAGAGACATCCTTCGTCGGTACCGGCTATGGGCGGCAGACGTTGCCGTTCCCGAAGTCGGCGGTGAAGAGCGAGATCCTCTGCCATGGCCGCGGCGCGCACCGCGTCTTTCCAGGCACGCGCACGGTGCTCGACATCGGCGGCCAGGACACGAAGGCGATCCAGGTGGACGACACCGGCGTCGTGACCTCCTTCCAGATGAACGATCGCTGCGCCGCCGGCTGCGGGCGCTACCTCGGCTACATCGCCGACGAGCTGAACCTCGGCCTGCACGAGCTCGGCCCGCTCGCGCTGCAGGCGCACCGCGTCGTGAAGGTGAACTCCACGTGCACGGTCTTCGCCGGCGCCGAATTGCGCGAGCGTCTCGCGCTCGGCGAGCGCCGAGAGGACATCCTCGCGGGCCTCCATCGCTCGATCATGCTGCGCGCAATGTCGCTCATCGCGCGCTCGGGCGGCGTCGAGAACGAGTTCACGTTCACCGGCGGCGTCTGCCGGAATCCGATGGCGACCAAGGTCCTCGGCGAGCTCGTCGAGGAGAACTACGGCGCGGGCATCACGATCAACGCGCACAGCGACTCGATCTTCATGGGCGCGCTCGGAGCGGCCCTATTCGGCCTCGACGATGTGCGCGCCGGCCGGCCCGCGGTGATGCCGAGCTTCGTCCAAGCGACCATGGCCGCGCAATGAACGGCAGGACTGCGAAAGAGAGCGCGCCATGACAGAGAGCGATCGCGTGCACCTGACGGCCGGAGTCGACCCCGGCGCGAGCCACGTGAAGGTCGCGCTGATGCGCAGCCGCGGAGGCGAGGAGGCCGAGCTGCTCGCTACCTCGGTACAGCGCATCCGTCGCCGCAACGTCCACGAGGTCGTGCGGCTCGCGTTCGCCGAGACGTGCGCGGAGGCGAACGTCGATCCCAACGCGCTCGACTACATCGCGAGCACCGGCGACGGTGACAGCGTCGACTTCCGCACGGGCCACTTCTACAGCATCACCACGCACGCGCGCGGCGCCCTCTTCTTGCAGCCGAGCGCGCGCTCGGCGCTCGACGTCGGCGCGCTGCACGCGCGAGCGCTGGCGATGAACGCCGACGGGCGCGTCGTCTCCCATCGCATGACGAGCCAGTGCGCAAGCGGCAGCGGGCAGTTCCTCGAGAACATTGCGCGCTACCTCGGAGTGCCGCTCGACGACGTCGGAGAGATCTCGCAGAAGGGCGCCAACCCCGAGAAGGTCTCGAGCATCTGCGCCGTCCTCGCGGAGACTGACGTCATCAACATGGTCGCGCGTGGGATCGCCACGGCGGACATCCTCAAGGGCATCCACATCAGCATCGGCGGGCGCCTGCTGCAGCTGATTCGCGCGGTCGGCGCGGAGGGCACGGTGCTGATCACCGGCGGGCTCTCGCGTGACATCGGGCTCGTGAGCGCGATCATCGAACTCGGCGCGGAGGAGCGGCCGCGCAAGGGCAAGCCCCAGCACGTGCTCACCTTCGTGACGCATTCGAACGGCGTGTTCGCAGGCGCGATCGGCGGTGCGCTCCTCGGCGCGTTCCGGCACGCGCAGCTCGAGCGGCGAGGGCAGTCCCTCCCGCGCGCCACGCTCCCGTTCGCGTGAGAGCCATCACATGCAGCGAAGCTCGTTGACCGCGCGCAAGCGACGCCGGCTCCCACGCGCCAAGTACTCCTCAGCGGAGGTTCCTAGTGGCGCTCGCATTGGGGATCGATGTCGGCTCGACGACGGTGAAGGTCGTCGTCGTCGACCAACGTGCCCGCCTCCGTTGGGCAGCGTCCGCGCGGCACGCGGGCCGGCCGTTCGAGCTGGTCGCCACGCTGCGCCGAGCGGCGCAGGACGCCGTGGGCGCCACGCGCGTCGGGTACACGGGCACGCTCGGCACAGCGCTCGCCGAGGCGGAGCGCGCGACGGCCGTGCATGAGGTCCACGCCGTCGCGCTCGCTGTGCGCGTGCGGACTCCGGGCGCGCGGACGATCGTCGAGCTCGGGGGCCAGGACGCGAAGGTCATCTGGCTCGACGGAGACACGGCGCGCGCCGAGATGAACGATCGCTGCGCGGCTGGGACGGGCGCGACGCTCGATCGGATCGCGCGACGGCTGGCGCTGACCGAGGCGGAGGTGCGCGGCGCCGTCCCGCGTGGCGACTTGCGGGTGACGGCGCGCTGCGGCGTCTTCGCCGAGAACGACGCGGTGAACCTCGTGCAGCGCGGCGTAGCGCGCGGCGACGTCTTTGGCGCGATGGCGCGCGGCGTCGTCGCGCAGTGCCTCTCCGCGCTGATGAAGGGACGCCAGCCGGAGGCGCCCGTGGTCTTGCTCGGCGGACCCCACGTGCACGTGCCGGCGCTCACGCTCGCGTGGGCGGATGCCCTGCGTATCGCGTGGTCGCGTGAGCTCGTCGAGGGCGATGTATCGGTCCCGGCGGCGGCGCATCTGTTCGGCGCGATCGGCGCGGCCCTGCATGTGCTGCGCGGCGGTCGATCGCTGGCGCTCGCGCGCGGCGTGTCCTCCGGTGAGCGTCGACTGCCGCCGCTCGTCGAGAACGCCGCCGACGCGGCCGAGGTCCGCGCGCTCACCGAGACGCTGCGCGTGGGCGCCCAAGTGCGTCCGTCGCGGTCCGGCCGGCGCTCGGTGCACGTCGGCGTCGATGCGGGGACGACGACGTGCAAAGCGGTCGCCGTCGATCGCCAAGGAAGCGTACTCGCGACCTCCTATGTGCTCTCGAGCGGTGATCCGGTCGGCGACGCGCGCGCGGCGCTCGACCAGCTCGGCGCGTGTTCGCAGCACATCGCGACGCTCGGCGTCACCGGCTATGGCGCGCCGCTCGTGGCGACGGCCCTCGGCGCGAGCGCCGCCATCGTCGAGACCGACGCGCACGCGCGGGGGGCGCGCGCGATCGCGGCGGACACGGAGGTGGTCGTCGACGTCGGCGGCACCGACGTAAAGGTGCTGCGTTTGCGGGCCGACGGCGTCGGCTCGTTCTACGTCTCGAGCCAGTGCGCCGCCGGCCACGGCGCGTTCGTCGCGGCGACCGCCGCAGAGCTCGGCATTCCGGTCGAGCAGATCGCCGAGCGTGCGCTGGCTGCGCACCGCGCACCGCGGTTCGCAATCGGCTGCGCGATCTTCATGGACACGGACCGCGTGAGCTTCCAGCGCGATGGGCACACACCTGCGGAGATCCTCGCTGGGCTGTCGTGGGCCGTCGCGCGAAGCGTCTGGGAGAACGTCGTCGGTGTGCCGCCTCAGCGCCTCGGACGGCGCTTCCTCCTCACGGGCGGCGCGCACCGCAACGTCGCCATCGCTTGGGCGCAGACCCGCCATCTGCGCGAGCGCGTGCCCGGCGCGGAGGTGCGCCTCGCGCCACAGCCGGAGCTCGTGGGCGCGCTCGGCGCCGCGCTGGTGGCGCGGGATGGGCGCGCGGACGGCGCGTGCGTCTGGCAGCCGGGCGCGCGCCTCGAGGTGCTGCGCACGCCGGCCGCGCCGTGTGAGGGTTGCGACCTCGGCTGCGAGCGCACGCTCGTCGAGGTGCGGCGCGACGTCTCCGTCGAGTCGCTGGTGCTCGGCGCGGCTTGCGAGCGCGGGGCGAGCGTCGGGCCGGCCGGCCGCCGCACCACCCGACACGCGGCCGATCTCTTCGACGACGACGCGCGGCGCCTCTTCCGGCCGGGCCTCGCACCGCCGCGGAGCCCAACACCTCCGCGCACGCCGGTGCTCTTCTTTCCGCGCGTGCTCGGCCTCTACCGCTGCGCGCCCCTCCTGCACGCCTACCTGCGCGCCGCTGGTCTGCCCGAGTCGCACATCCGCTTCGGACCGCCGACCTCGACCGAGCTCCTCGACGCATCGCGCGTCCGCGCCGCGAACGATCCGTGTTTCCCCGCGAAGGCCGTGACCGCGCACGTCGACGCCGCCCTCGCCGCGCACTCCGAGCTGCGCTTCGACGTCCTCGTCCTGCCCGCGGTTACGCATGCCAACATCGAAGCGCATGGCACGGCGGACACCGCCTCTTGCCCGATCGTCGCGGCCTGCGGGCACACCGCCCTCGTCGCGGTGCGCCGCCACTCCGACCGGCTCGGCGAGCGGGGCATCACGGTGCTGCAGCCGGAGCTCTGCCTCTCCGAGCCGACCCGCCTCGGCGAGCAGCTCTTCGAGACGTTCGGCGCGTTGCTCGGCATCGACGGAGATCGCCACGCGCGCGCCTTCGCCCACGCGCGCCTCGCCGTCCGCACCTATCGTGACGATGCCGCGCGCCGCGGCCGCGTGGTCATGGACCGCGCTCGACGCCAAGGGCGTGCCGTCGCGGTCATTCTCTCTCGCCCCTACCACGCCGATCCGGGTCTCTCACACGGCGTGTCGATGGAGCTCGCGGCGCGCGGGATCCCCGTGCTCGGTCTGCTCTCCCTGCCCGTCTCGCCGGAGGCCGCGGATCTCACGGACATCGCGCCTGCGCTCACGAACTCGGGCAGCGCGGAGAAGCTCTGGGCGGCGCGCGTGGTCGGCGCGGATCCCACGCTCGTCGCCGTCGATCTCTCGAGCTTCCGCTGCGGGCAGGACGCCGCGATCCTCGGGACCCTCACCGATCTGCTCGACGCCGCCGACAAGCCCTGGCTCGCGATCCACGACCTCGACGAGCAACGCCCCGCCGCGACGATCCGCATGCGCGTCGAGACCTTCGTCGCCGCGCTCCATCGCTACGAAAAGCGCGCTCTCTCGGCGGTGCCCCCGTGATGGCGGCGGAGCGCCACGAGGAGCTGCTCGTGCTCGGTCTCGGCGCGCCGCACGATGACCTCGTGGCGGCTGCGTGTGGGACGCTCGCCACGCACGCGCGCTCCGCCGGCCCGCTCGATGCGGAGGCCGAGACCCGCGGTCGTGAGGCGCTGCCTCGAGGGGCCTGCGCGCCGCTCCTCTACACCACGGGCGCGTTGCTGCGCGAGTGCGGCGCCGCCCTGCCCACACGCCGTGCCGTGCTCTCGCTCGGCAGCTGCGGCCCGTGTCGCTACGCCCTCTTCGAGCCAGCCTGGCAGCGCGCGCTTCAGTCGGCGGGCCTCGCGCCCGTGCGCGTGCACGGCCTCGCGCAGTCAGGTGCTGGGCTCCGCTCCTCGCTCGAGTCCGCGCTCGGCGCACGGCTCCTCGAGGCGATCGCCGCCGCCGACGCGCTGGTGCTAGCTCGCAATCGCGCGCTCCCGAGGGCGAAGCAGCCCGCGGAGATCGAGCGCGCGCTGGTGCGGGCGACGGCGCAGGTATGCACGGCGCTCGCCGCTGGGGCCGCGCCGCTCGACGCGCTCGCGACCGTGCGCGGCTGGGAGGGTGTGGCGTCGCGGGCGCCCGTCCGCACGATCGCGCGCGTCGGCCTGCTCGGCGATCCGTGGTCGCTCCACACGAACGGCGATGGGCAGCTGTGCCTGCCCTCGGTCCTCGCGCCGCTCGGCGTCGAGGTCCTGGCGCCTCCTTCCCTGCTCTGGGCGCGCTACAGCGTCTGGCTGGCCCGCGGCGCACCCTGGGGCCGCGAGGCGCGAGCGACGGACGCCGAGACTGCCGCGCTCGCGGCGCTCGACGCGCGCGTCGTGGCGACGTGGCAGAGCGCGTGTGCTGCGCTCGCTCTCGAGCCCGCCGCGCTGCCAGACCCCGAGTGGCTCGCGCGGCTCGCGGCACCATTCCTGCTGCCCTCGCTCCGCGGCGGCTACGGACACGTCGAGGTCGGGCTCGCGCGCGATGCCGTGCTCGCTGGGAACGTGCACGCGCTCGTGTCCGTGAAGTCGTTCGGTTGCATGCCGTCGAGCGGCATCTCCGACGCGATCATCGGCGCCGCCATCGACGACGCGCTGCCCTTTCTCGCGCTCGAGGTCTGCGCGGACGGGCACGCCGCGCGCGAGAGCCGCCTCGCGCTGCTCGCAGCCGACGCGCTGCGCCGCGCGATGCGTGGCCCGGAGCGCAGCCGAGAGCATGCGCTGAACGAAAGGTGAGCCCCGCCCGTGTACAAACGCTCCTCGCTGCTCGTCCCCCTCCTGCTGCTCGCCGCTGCCTGCGCTCCTCCCGGCTCTCCGCCCTCTCCATCCGCCGCGCCGCATCCGCAGTCTCCGTCTTCTGCGCGGATCCGGATCGCGATCGGCTACAGCGCGCTGCGGATCAGCCTGCCCGTCTTCGTCGCGCAAGAGCGCGGCTACTTCCGCGCGCACGGCCTGGAGGTGACGCTCCGCCGCTACGACACGGCGCAGCCTCTCGTCGAGGAGGTGCTCGACGGGCGCCTCGACGCGGGCGGCTACGCGGCGATCCCGATCGTGATGATCGCGAGCGCCCGTGACGGCTCGACCGCGCGACTTGCGACCGCGCTCATCGAGGACGCCGCGCATCCGATCAGCGTGCTGCTCGCGCGAACCGGCGAGGGCGCCCCGCGGCGCGTCGCGGAGCTCGGCGGCCGCCGCGTCGGCATCCTCCCGACGATCGCCTACCGCAAATGGTTCGAGGCGATCCTCCGCGCGGACGGCGTCGACCTGGCGTCTGTTCATATCGTGCCGCTGCCACCCGCGCAGCAACTCCAGCAGCTCGACGATGGCGCGATCGACGCGCTCTTCACCGGCGACCCGATGGCCACCGCAGCGATCGCGCGCGGCGTCGGCACTTCGCTCGGGCCGGCGCCGGTCCCGCGCGCGCTCGGTGGCCGCGTGCTCTTTGGCACTTTCCTCCTCACGAAGCGGCTCGTCGACGAGCGTCCCGAGGTCGCGGCGCGCATCGTCGCCGCCCTCGACGAGGCGATCGCCAGGATCGCGCTCGAACCGACGGTCGCGTACGCCGCGATGACACCCTACGTGCGCGACACCGAGCGGGCGCTCGTCGCGCGGTACCCTGCGCCGCTCTACATCGACAGCCGCGGTCTGACGCCCGCGCTGCTCCGCGACGAGCTCGCGCTCGAGGCCCGCACCGGGATCCTCGAGCAGGCGATTGACGCGAGCGCGTGGATCTATCGGGGAGCGCCGTGAGCGTGTGCATCGCGGCCGAGGACGTCACGGTCCGCATCGGCGGCCGCACCGTGCTCGACCGCGTGACGCTCGAGCTCGAGACCGGTCAATGGCTCGCGCTCGTCGGCCGGAACGGCGCCGGCAAGTCGACGTTCCTCGATGTGGTCCTCGGGATACGCCGCGCGGACGGCGGTCGCGTGCGCGTGAACGGGCGCTTGCCTCCGTCGAGCGACGTCGGCTTCGTGCCGCAACATGCGGGCGCGAGCTTGCTCCCCTGGCTCGACGTCGCGCACAACGTCGCGCTGCCGCTCGTGCTGCGGGGAGCCTCGGCAGCGGAGCGTCGACGCGCGCTCGACGCGGTGTGGGAGCGCGTGCCGCGCGCGTCGCGCGTCGGCCGCGACGCACGCGTGCACGAGCTGTCGGGAGGCGAGCAGCAGCTCGTCGCGTTCCTGCGCGCGCTGGTCACCACGCCGTCGATCCTCGTCGCCGACGAGCCGTTCGCCGCGTTCGACACCGACGCACGGAGCGAGGCGCACGCCGCGCTCCATGCACTGCGCGACGCAGGCGCGCTGCGCACCGCGCTGATCGTCACGCACGATCGCGCCGACGTGGAGGCGCTCGCCGACGCCGTCCACACGCTGCCTAGCGTCGACGACCCCCAAGCACGCCGCGCGGGTCGTGCGGCGTGAGCCCCGCACGCATCGCCGCGGCGCTCGCCGTCGTCGCCGCATGGGCTGGCGTCACCGAGAGCGGCCTCGTACGGCACCGCGCCATCGCGTCGCCGGTCGGTCTGCTCCGCGCGCTCGGCGATGGCGCCACCAGCGGCTCGCTCCTACTCGACCTCGGCAGCACCACCGCGCGGCTGCTCGCGGGGCTCGCGCTCGGCCTCGCGGTGGGCATCGTCGCGGGTCTCGGCGTCGGGAGTTCGGCGGCGCTCGCACGCTGGCTCGAAGCGCCGCTCGAGCTCCTCCGCGCGATCCCGCCGCTGCTCTTCTTCCCTTTGCTGCTCCTCGGGTTCGGCTACGGCGACATGGCGCGCGTCGCCGCCGCCGCGCTCGCCGTCGCGCTCGTCGTCTCGCTCCACGTGGCCGCTGGCGTCCGACGGGTCCCCCAGACCCGCGCGCGGCTCCTGCGCGCGCTGAATGCGACGCGCTGGCAGCGCTTCCGCTGGCACCTGGCGTACGAGCTCGCCCCGACTCTCGCGACCGCGACGCAACACGCGATCACCGCCTCGCTGGTCGTCACCGTCGTGTGCGAGATGCTCGCCGGTGCCGACCACGGGCTCGGCGCGCGCGCGATCGCTGCGCAGGTCAGCTACGACGCGCCGAGCATGTGGCTCGCCTTGCTCGTCACCGGGCTCCTCGGCGTCATCCTCTCGCGCGGCGCTGCGCTGCTCGAGCGCCGCGTCATCACGTGGCCCGCGTAAACGCGGCAGGCTTCGCGGCGCCAACGCGGCGCGTCCCAACGGTCCTTTCCCAGCGCACTCCTAGTGTTGCGCTCCGAACTGCTTGCGGATGTACGAGAGCACGTCCTTCATCTCCTGCTCGCTCAGCACGCCCTGCTGCGCCGGCATGGGCGAGGCGCCCGTCGTCACGCCGTTGCGGATCGACACGAGGAGCTGCGTGTTCGTCTTGGCCAAGCGCGTCGCGTCGCCCACGAAGTTCGCGCCCGTAAGGCCGCCATTGCCGCGTCCGTCGGCGCTGTGACACGCGACGCAGACCCGCCCGTAGACGGCGGCTCCTGCGACCGGATCGCCCGGGAGGCCCTGGTCGTCATCGCCACCACCCGCGCCACCGGCGTTCCCGCACGCGCCGATGAGGCTCATCCCTACACACACGAGCATGATCCGACTCCACTGCATGTCTCATTTCTCCGTTTCTCGAGCGTCGCCGCTCTTCAGTTGAGACCAGGTCGCGACGCGACCGCTGAGTCGTGCCGCTGCTTGCGCTGCTTGCTCGCGCGTCGCGTACGCGAGCACCGCCTCGCCCATCACGCGAGGGCGGGCGACACCGCGCACATACGCCGCTTGCTCGGCCGCCACCCATGGCCGGCGCTCCGCGGCGTCCTCCGCGGGATCGGCGTCCGCCGCCAGCGTCTCCACGTACGTCGCGACGAGCACGCCGTGCGGCGACGGGCTCGCGAGGTAGCTGAGTCCTTCGCCGATGGAGCAGAAGAACACCCGCTCGCCATCACGGTGTACTCGAGGCCGACCGCGAGCGTGAGCGCGAGGCCGCGGCCGATGAACTTGCTCACCACGACCTCGAGGCGCCCCACCGGCAGCGAGAAGAGGAGCCCGAGCGTGTTGCGCTCCCGCTCGTCCAGCGTCGCTTGCTCCGACCTCGTCGACCGGAGATTGCACCGGTCGGCGACGTCATCACGCTGCCGCGACCTACGTGATCACGATGGCGATCTGCGTGATCACGATGCGGCGATCTGCGTGATCACGATGCGGCGATCTGCGTGATCACGATCGAGCGGCGCACGCAATCGAGCACTGAAAACAGTCAGTTCGTCGCGTAGAGCGCGCTGACGGCGAGCGCGAGGGTGACGAGCGACGCGCCGGTCATCCCAAACCCCACCGCCATCATGCGCTTGGGCGCCGGTGGAAAGACCGCGAGGACCAGCGCGGTGACGACGAGCGGCAGCGGGGCCGCGGCGAGGCGCAGCTTGAGGAGCTCAAGCGAGACGGCGACGAGCAGCGCGACCGCGGTCAGCGCCGCCACGACGAGCGCGAGACGCAGGCCACGCCCCGCATCCTTCTTCTGCACGACGAGGGCGCGCGCGGCGACCGTGGCCACCGCGAAGCCGATCGCCCAGATGGCCGTCAGGCTCGCCGCGGCGAGCAAGGGAACACCGCCGAACACGGCGACGGGAATTGCGAGCGTCGAGAGCGTCATGGCGACGAACACCTCGGCGACGGCGTTGCGCTCCTTCCCGCGCAGCGCGATCCCGAACGCGACCGCGCCGAGCGCCGCAGGCAGCAACACCAGCGGCCGCGCGCTCGACGGAGCGAGGACGAGCGATACAGCAGCGGCCGAGCATGCGAGCAGCGCCAGCAGCAAGAGCCTGCGCAACGCCGGACCGCGCGCGAGCTCGCGCTTGCGTACGCCGCGCCCGCCGGCGAGCAGCAGCAGCGGCTCGTGCGCGAGGAATGCGAGCACGGCCGCGAGCGTGAGGGCGAGGGAAGCGAGCGCGCCCTCGCCGAGGGTGCAGGCGGAGAGCAGCGGAAACGCCAGCTGCATGCTGGCCCCGTGCTCGCGCGGCCAGAGCGACGGCATCGTGGTGACGGGCACCGAGTAGAGATGCACACGCCTACGCGGCGACGCCGCCGATGGCGTGCGCGCGCGCACGCATGGAGCGCTCGTGATTGATCTGGATCATGGCCCGGGGAGGTGACGCGCGTAGGTGCATGCAGAACGATGGCTGCTCCTCCTCGTCCCTCCGCGAACCTCTTCGACCGCGCGCCGTTTCTCGTTTTCTGGGAGCTCACCCAGGCGTGCGACCTCGCGTGCAAGCACTGCCGCGCTTGTGCCGTACCGGATCGTGATCCCCTCGAGCTGAGCTTCGAAGAGGGCAAGCAGCTCCTCAATCAGGTCGCCGCGATGGGCTGCCCGCTCGCGGTGCTCACCGGCGGCGATCCGGCAAAGCGCCCAGATCTCGTCGAGCTCGTGCGCTACGGGACCTCGCTCGGCCTGCGCATGGCGCTCACGCCGAGCGCCACGCCGCTCGTGACGCGCGCGCTCCTCGCTGAGCTTCGCGATGCCGGCTTGGCGCGCCTCGCCGTGAGCCTCGATGGGGCGCGCTCGCCCTCACATGATCTGTTTCGCGGCGTGGACGGCTCCTTCGACCGCACGTTCGAGATCCTCCGAGACGCGCGCGAGCTCGGCCTGACCACGCAAGTCAACACCTCGATCACGCAGATGAACCGGCACGAGCTCGATCGCATCGCCAGCGATCTCGCGACGCTCGGCATCGAGCTCTGGAGCGTCTTCTTCGTCGTGCCGACGGGCCGCGCCACCGCGCTCGATCTGCTCGATCCGCTCGAGGTCGAGAGCGTGCTCGAGGATCTCGCGCGTCTCAGCGAGACGGCGCCCTTCGACATCAAGACGACGGCGGCGCCGCACTTCCGCCGGGTGCTCTTGCAGAAGAAGCACAAGCGCAGCGATGTGCGCGGCATCTCCGACGGCATCGGGCGCGCTGTGCGCGGCGTCAACGATGGGCAGGGCGTGCTCTTTGTCTCGCACCAAGGAAACGTCTTCCCGAGCGGCTTTCTCCCAATGAAGTGCGGCAACGTACGGGAGCAAGACCTCGCCGGAATTTACCGTGATCATCCGACCTTCCGTGTCCTCCGTGATCCTGAGGCGCTCGGCGGCAAGTGCGGCGTCTGCGAGTTCCGCAGGATCTGCGGCGGCTCGCGGGCCCGCGCCTACGCGACGACAGGCGACGCGCTCGCCGAGGAACCGGCGTGCGCATACGAGCCGCGGCCCCGAAGCGAGCAGCACGCATGACACGTCGGTATGTGGTCGTGGGCGCCGGAGTCGCTGGCCTCGCTGCCGCGCGCGCACTGAAAGGAGGCGCGCCGGACGCCGAGATCGTCGTGCTCGAGCGCGAGAATCGCGTCGGCGGCCTCGTCGAGACCGAGCGGACCCCCGACGGCTTCTTGCTCGAGCACGGCCCCGACTCGCTGCTCGCGGGCAAGCCTGCGGGCATGCGCGCGATCGCCGAGCTCGGGATCGCGGACGATGTGCAGCGCCCGCCGAGCGGCGCTCGCCAGTCGTATGTCGCGCGCGCTGGGCGGCTCTTTCCCCTGCCGCCCGGGCTGATCTCGGGCAGCGCGTCGGTGTCCGCGATGATGGGCGCGTCGCTGTTCAGCTGGCAGGGGCGCGCGCGAATGGCGCTCGAGCCCTTCGTGCGCCGGCGCCGCGCAGACGACGACGAGAGCGTCGCGGACTTCTTCGAGCGGCGCTTCGGCCGCGAGATGGTCGAGCGCCTCATCGATCCGGTCTTCCGTGGTGTCTACTCCACGCCGACCGCGCGGCTGAGCCTGCGTGCGGTGATGCCGCACCTCGCCGTGCTCGAGCGCGAGCACGGCAGCCTCGCGCGGGCGATGGCCCATCGTGCCTCACTCAGCGGTAGCGGAAGCACTGCGGCGCCGAGCGTCGTCACGCTGCACTCCGGCATGGCGAGCTTGCCCATGGCCCTCGCGCGCTCAGTCGAAGGCGCGATCCGGCTTGGAGTGACCGCGACGAAGCTCCGCCGTACGCCGAGCGGTCTCACGATCTCGCTCGGCGAGCATGGTGAGCTCGAGGCCGATGGCGTCGTCGTTGCGACTCCTGCGCCGACGGCCGCGCGCCTGCTCGCGGAGCTCGAGCCTCCGCTCTGCGACGCGCTCGCCGCGATCCAGCTCGGCCGCCTCGACACCGTCACGCTCGCCTTCGCGCGCAGCGATGTGCCGCACCCGCTCGAGGGCACTGGCTTCGTCGTCGACGCCGCTGAGCGATGCGCGACCACCGCGTGCACCTGGTCGAGCAGCAAGTGGCTCGGTCGCGCGCCTGAAGGCACGGCGCTCCTACGCTGCTTTCTCGCGGCGCCCGACGCCTCGGACGAAGAGCTCGTGCAGAGCGCGCGTGCGGATTTGCGGACGCTCATCGGCATCGAGGCGCAACCGCTCCTCGTGCGCGTGAAGCGTCGCGCGCAAGCCCTGCCGCGCTACGAGATCGGCCACCACGAGCGCGCCGCGGCGATCCGATCGCGCGCGAGCCACCTCCCAGACATCGCGCTCGCGGGCAACGCCTACAGCGGAATGGGGCTCGCCGACTGCATCGAAAGCGGCCTCGCCGCAGCGGATCGCCTCATCAACGCCACGCAGCTCCACTGACGCCACGCGCAGCCCCCGCGGGGCCGCGCCGAGAAGCAGGACCATGAGCGCCATTCCAGTCTTCGCTCCGCAGACCGTCATCGAGCCCTTCCGCGTCAAGGTCGTCGAGCCGCTCCCGCTCCCCTCGCGCGCCGAGCGGGAGCGCGCTCTCGAGCTCGCGCACGGCAATCTCTTCAACGTCCGGGCGCAGGACGTGACGATCGATCTGATGACGGACTCGGGTACCTCGGCGATGAGCCAGGAGCAGTGGGCCGCCATGATGCGCGGCGACGAGTCGTACGCCGGCGCGCGGTCCTTCTTCGAGTTCGAGCGCGTCGTCCGCGAACTCACCGGGAAAAAGCACGTCATCCCGACGCATCAAGGGCGCGCGGCCGAGCGGATCCTCTTCGGCGTGGTCGGCGGCGCGGGGCGCAGCATCCCCGCCAACACGCACTTCGACACGACCCGCGCGAACGTCGAGGCCTCGGGCGCCGAGGCCGTCGATCTCGTGATCCCCGAAGGCCTCGACCCCGAGTCCGAGCACCCGTTCAAGGGCAACGTCGACGTCGCGCGCCTGGCGACCTTCCTCGAGACGCACGCGGGGAAGGTTCCGCTCGTGCTCGTGACGATCACGAACAACAGCGGCGGTGGCCAGCCCGTCTCGCTCACGAACATGCGCGAGGTCCGGCGCGTCTGCGATCGCTTCGGCGTGCCTCTCTTTCTCGACGCGGCGCGCTTCGCCGAGAACGCCTGGTTCATCAAGCAGCGCGATCCCGGGCAACAGGAGCGCAGCGCGAGAGAGATCGCTCGCGAGATGTTCGGCCTCGCAGACGGCGCGCTGATGAGCATGAAGAAGGACGGCTTCGGCAACATGGGAGGCTTTCTCGTCCTGAACGACGACGCCCTCGCGCTCGAGTGTCGCAACGCGCTGATTCTCACCGAGGGCTTCACCACCTATGGCGGCCTCGCCGGCCGCGATCTCGGCGCGCTCGCCGTCGGGCTCGAGGAAGTGCTCGACGAGCGCTACCTCGCCTACCGTATCGCCTCGACGCGCTACGTCTGGGACCACCTGCGGGCCGCGGGCGTACCCCTGCTCGCGCCCGCCGGCGGACACGCCGTCTACCTCGACGCGCGCCGCTTTCTGCCGCACGTCCCTCCGGCGGAGCTCCCCGGTCAGAGCGTGTCGATCGCGCTCTATCGCGAGGCGGGGATTCGCAGCGTGGAGATCGGCACGGTGATGTTCGGCCACACGCTCGCCGACGGCACGCAGCAGCCCGCGGCACTCGATCTCGTGCGACTGGCGATCCCGCGGCGCGTCTACACGCAGAGCCATATGGACTACGTGGTCGAGGCGGTCATCCACGTGCACGCGCACCGCGAGGCGCTCGGCGGGTATCGCATCACCGAAGAGCCGGCGAGGTTGCGCCACTTCACCTGCGCCTTCGCTCCGCTCTGAGCCCGTGAGGAAGTCACCGCTGACGTCGCGGCGGCGAGACTGCCGCGCAAACGATCATGCCTTCGCTGTGCTGCTCACCAGCATCGGCGCAGTCCAGTCGGTTTAGTTCACCGAGATCTCGCCGCCGCTCAAGCGACGTCGAGATCGATCGCGTCGACGAGGTCGCCGATGCCGAGCGCCGCGCCCGGGGGAACGAGCGCAAGAGCGCTGGCCGAAGCAACGCCGGGCACAGACCCAGACGCTGCATTCTGCGCCGGCACGAACGTCAGCGCGGCGTCGCGTACCTCGAGCGCTCCGTAGTGGATCGCGCAACGATCGCTCGGCGCGCGCAGCGGCGCAGCAAGGCGCGCGCGCGTGCGACGCACTGGCTGGACCTCGCCCGCCAGGACGCGCAGGATCGGCAAGCCGAGCAGCGCGAAGGTCACGTACGCGGAGCCGGGGTTGCCAGGAAGCGCAAGGATCGGCACGCGGTGCAGGCGCGCCAGGCCGACGGGCTTGCCGGGCTTGATGGCGACGCCACGGAAGAGCGTCTCGGCGCCGAGCTCGGCGAGCACGCGCGCGACGTGATCGTGCTCGCCGTCGGCCGCGCCGCCCACGGTCGCGACGAGGTCGGCGCT
>Ga0209181_10005899_pt1 | contig 17475 bp, 15 predicted proteins | sample MAT05_FD_187208 | JGI IMG/M metagenome (GOLD analysis project Ga0209181, IMG submission 187208) | Freshwater microbial communities from Lake Fryxell liftoff mats and glacier meltwater in Antarctica - MAT-05 (SPAdes) (version 2) | ecosystem: Environmental > Aquatic > Freshwater > Ice > Liftoff...
GCCTAGACGATCCATATTCCGCCGCTTTCTCGGGCAATAGAAGAGCTATTACCCTTCAAAATCGACGAAATCTGGCTTCGCCCAGTCAGATTTTCGCTTCGATTCTTCAAGTCCGACAGGCTGCTAGGCTGCTCCCGATTGTCAGTTCGAGCGCGAGGCATGGATGAATGCAGTCATAAGTACGCGGCGCGAGGCCGTCTTGCCAAGCCGGCCAAGCGCCCGGGGATCGGCTCTGGTGGCGACCACCCGTTACGGCCTAGCTTCGTCTGGCCGCACGGCGGTCGAGGGCTCGATCGCTGCGCGCATGGCCAAAACTAGTCCCCATCGGATGGGGTTGTCCACGGACGCGCTCGATCGCTGCGCGCATGGCCGAAACCCACAGCTAGCGCATTGGCCATTGTCCGCCGAATGTCAGCGGCCCCTGCACCGATGTCGGCTGTTGCGCAGCAGTAGGCATGGCGTCGGCACGCTCGGTCCCAACATCTTGCAAATGTCCGAACCAGGTCGCAACCGTGGCGACATTTTCCGGACGGGCAATGGCCAAGCTGAGCAAATCCTGCAATTCGGCCGCTCTTTGAATGCTCCACATTCCTGCCATCAGTGAAAGCGTCCCGCAGCGTCAAAGCCAAGCGGTCCCGCTGCGCACGCTTCCGGGCGTGCGTCCGTGGGCGCGATTCCGCCCGGTGCTATGGCTGGGCGCGTGCTTCGTCATCGTATCGACGCTTACGCGACTGGCTCTGTTGATCGCTACGGCCAGTGGCATTCCGGCCGATCTCGGCACATTTGCCTATGTATTCAGCGTCGGCCTCGGCTATGACTTGCTCACATTCGTTTACTACGCGCTGCCGTTGGTGTTGTTGCTGTGGCTGCTGCCGCGACGCTGGCTCGCCAGCCGCGGCGGATCGCTCGCCGTATCCGGCTTGAGCTTTGCCCTATTGTTCGTTGTGGCCTTTGTGGCAGTTGCCGAATGGACCTTCTGGGAAGAGTTCCAGACGCGCTTTAACTTCATCGCCGTCGACTACTTGGTCTACACCACCGAGGTGCTGGGCAATATTCGAGAGTCCTATCCGGTTGGCTGGATCTTGTCCGGCTTGAGCCTCGTGAGTATCTCGGTGTTCCTCGCAACCCATCGCTGGCGCCAGATCGCGCAAGACACGTCGACGCTTGCATCGCGCAGCCTGTTCGCTGGCCTATGGATCGCGGCCGCCGCACTCGGCACCTTTGGTGTGGATTCCGGGATGAAGGATGCGCGCAGCAATCAATATGTTAACGAACTCGCTCAGAATGGCATTTATCAGTTTTTTTCAGCCTACCGCTCAGCTTCGCTCGACTACGACCGATTCTATCGCAGCATTCCCTTGTCTCAGGCAAACACGCTGGTTAGGCAACAGTTGTCGACGCCCGATGCAACATTCCTGAGTGAGGATCCGGCCGACATCCGTCGCCAAATTCAGAACCCGTTGCCGGAGCGCAGGCTCAACGTGGTGTTGATCAGCGTCGAAAGCCTATCAGCGTCTTATTCGGGGACTTATGGGCGACAACCGAGCCAGACGCCGAAGCTCGATGCACTGACGTCGCAGAGCCTGATGTTCACGCACTTATTCGCATCGGGCACGCGCACCGTGCGCGGACTCGAAGCACTCGCGCTGTCAGTGCCGCCAACGCCGGGCGAGTCGATCGTCAAACGCCCCGGCAATGAGGACTTGTTCAGCCTCGCCACCGTGTTTAACAGCAAGGGCTACGTCTCGCAGTTTCTGTATGGCGGCTATGGCGCTTTTGACAACATGAACTATTTCTTTGCGAACAACGGTTATCAAGTTCGCGACCGCGCGGACATTCCGAAGGAAAGCATCCATTTCGCCAATATCTGGGGCGTGGCGGACGAGGATCTCTACAGCTTAGCGCTGCGTGAGTTCGACGCGGTGCATGCACAAGGCAAACCATTCTTCGCGCATGTGATGACCACGTCCAACCACCGTCCGTATACCTTTCCGGAAGGTCGCGGACCATGGCCCCAAGGCACGCGCGAGAGCGCGGTGCGCTATACCGATTGGGCAATCACTGACTTCATCGAGCGCGCGAAATCCAAACCCTGGTTCGCCGACACCGTGTTCGTGCTGACATCCGACCATTGCGGTTCCAGCGCCGGCAAAGCCCAACTTCCGGCCTTCCGCTATCACATCCCGATGTGGATCTACTCGCCGGCGCATATCGCGCCCGGACGCGTCGAACGCATGGTCGGGCAGATCGATATCGCCCCGACTGTGCTTGGCCTGCTCGGCATGGACTACCAGAGCGAGTTCTATGGCCGGGATGTGCTGATAGAGCCGGCTGTGCCCGAGCAAGCTTTCATCGGCACCTACCAGCAGCTCGGTTTGTTGCACCCAGATGAGTTGGTGCAGTTGAGCCCGGGTCAACGCGTTACTGCGGTGACGCCGGCCTTCGAGTACGATGTGCCGCAACCCGGCCGTCCGGTAAATGCGCAGACTGTGCTTCAGGCGATTGCCTACTACCAGACGGCCAGTCATCGCTTTAAATCCGGATTGATGCGGCGACGCGTGGCAGTAGACATCGCGCCGACGGTAGTCCGACAGGAGTCGCAATCCTCTTTGGGCGGGTCTGAATAAGCCCATTGTCGACTTCTGATGCTGATCCAAGAGCATCGCTTTATTCACATATTTTTCAGTGGCTTGCGCTATTCGACATTGACGGCATACAGGCGCCACAGGAATTCCAACGGAAGCAGAGTCTCTAAAAGTGCGCGGTTGATGACTGAATTGAAGCTCCGAGCCCCTGTTTATTGGATGATCAGCGTCGGCTTGTTGTTGTTCTCGCTACTGGCCTGGCAGACAGTCGCCGGTGGCCCGATCACGCTGGTCGACCAGAAAGTCAACGGATGGATGCTGGCGCAACGCACCGCCCTGCTGACGAGTTTGCTTCTGGCGCTCTCTTTTTTGCATGGCACCGGCGGGATTTTCGCCATGAGTTTCAGCATTGCGCTGGTGCTCAAAGTTCAGCGGCGCTGGACCGAATTGCGCTTTTTGGTTGCAGTCATTGCGGGCGGAATGTCGCTTAACTGGCTTTTGAAGCTCGCCTTCCAACGGCAACGCCCAGATTTTCACCATGCGCTGGATTCGCTCTCGAGCTACAGCTTCCCGAGCGGCCATGCCTGCGGCAGTACCCTCCTCTACTGCGCGATCGTGTTACTGCTGGCGAACTCACGCTGGCGCTGGCCGGCCATTGCCGGCGCGAGCCTGATGATCACGCTGGTCGGTCTCAGCCGGGTCTATCTCGGCGCGCACTATCCGAGCGATGTGCTCGCGGGCGTGTGCGTCGGTGTGGTCTGGGTCAGCGCTTGCTGGCTGTTCTTCTATTACTCCCGGCCAACGCGCATCACCTGATCTTAAGTCGCGATGGCTCATCGTTGCTTTCTCAGAATTCTAGGCATCGAGGGCGCGCGGCATCCGACGCTTAAGCGAATACGATGACGGCCCAGGTGAGCACTGTGTTCAACATGAGGACAAAGACTGCTGCTGAGCCCATGTCCTTTGCCCGACCTGCCAGCACGTGATGTTCCGGCCCAAATCTTTCGATCACCGCCTCAATCGCCGAGTTGAGCAATTCTGCGGCAATCACCATGCCCCAGCTTGCGATCAGCAACACTTTCTCGACCGGGCTCTCGCCAAGCAGCCACCCGAGCGGTGCGATCAAGATCAACAGATACACCTCTAAGCGGAACGAGGATTCATTCAGCCAGGCGGCCTTGAGCCCTTGGATTGACCAGATAGTCGCTTTAAGAACGCGCCTTGGCCCGCGCGGAAAGTGACCATACTCACCAGCCATTCCAGCGATCCCTTTTTTATGGAGCAATAAAGACTGTTGAGCCTGCGGGCGCCGCCAGCAAAGACGCAGACCGAGCCTAGAAGCTTCTGCGTGTCTCGATCATCAACTGCGGCCCTGAATCGAATGGGTCGTCGATCGGCCAAGCCAGGTCGACGTGCAATACGCTTGCGCGTGCCGAGCGCAGGTTGCCGAAGCGCAAACCGATGCCGATGTCCTTGAGCGTGCCGAGCTGCGGTGAGTCGATCGAGTTGCGGCCCCAGACTCGGCCGACGTCGGCGAAGGCAGCGGCACCGACGGTAAACAAATGCAGCACCTGCCAGTCGGTGAAAAAGCGTTGCTCAACGGTTAGCAATGCACGCTTAGAACCGCTTTGAAAGGCGATTGGATAGGCGCGCAAACCATTGTCGCCTCCGAGCGTTAAATCGTGGTCGGCATCGAGCCTACTGCCAACATCGGCACTGAAACCGACATAGAAAGTGCTGAGCTCGTTGCGGCGATAAAAGTAGCGCGCGCCGACGCCAATGAGCTCGTCGACCACGTTCTGATCCTCGACGCGCGCAGACCATTTGGCGCGTAGAAATAGTGCTTGATCAGCGGGCAATCGGAAGCCGTCGGAAACTTCAGCCTGCACGATCGCGGCATTACGGTCGCTACCGAAGCCGGTGCTGGCGAGGCCGAGCTCGAAAAAATAACGCCGGCCGTAGACTTCGTCCTCGGTACGACCGATGACATCGCGATTCACCGTGGTGGCGAAATCGTCCTCGATCGTCTCAAACCGGTAGTACGGATAACTCAGCTTGCGATCTTGCGGCGGCAATCCCGCGCTGGGACCCGGCGCATAGGCGTCGAAACGCGCGTCATCCAGGCGCAATCCGAAGGAATGGCGTGTCGTCCAGTCGCCAATTAGTCCCTGCGAGAACCCCAAATTGGCGTCGACCACAGTCTGTTGGTGCCGATAGATGTCGACCGCTTCCCCGAGTGCGTAGCGGCGCGCAAGCAGGTCTGAATCCTGCAGCGACAGGCCGTAACTATTGGCGGTGTCGAGCGAGAAAAACGGCCGTTGGATCGCGAATGCGACCTCGTGACCATCACTATTGTCGCCAAACTCGAAGTCGAGCTTCCAGCGCGAGCCATTCAGATTCGGATCGCTATAGGCGATGAAATTTCCGCTGCGATCACGGTCGGATTTGTGGCTGAGTTCGACGGTTTTTCCGGTTCCGAGAAAGTTGAAGTCTTGGATGCCGAAGGAGGTGCGATTGCTGCCGCCCTGACGCCCGAACTCCAAGGTTGGGGTCAAGGTCCACACATCGATGGTGCGTACTTCAAGATCCACCTGCGCGCCGTCGATCGCGACAATGCGGATCTGAGGCTCACGCAGGAAGCGCAGCCGGCGCAAATTGCGCTCAGTTTCCCGCAGTAAACGCGCCGAAAAGCGGTCCCCCGTCTTGAACAACAACTGGGCACGGATGACGTCGGCATGGGTGTCGATGTGCAGGCGGTTAGCCAGCCGGAACAACGAGGTGCGCTCACCTGGCAGGCTTTCATCGAAGATCGGCTGCGGGGCGATCAGGATATTGCGAACGCGCAGGCCCCGCGCTTCCGCATCGGCCTCGACATCCGCATCGGTGCGATTCTCGGTTGCGGCCTGCGCTTGGCTCGAAGGAATCACCAGTCCAGCCAATGCTATCAGCAGCGCCGAACGCGCCAGAACCGTGATACTGCGCTTGTGGCGACGCGCAGAGGATCGAAGCAGCGCGGCTTGCGTAAGCACCGTTTGAGGCCGCGGGCAGGCGCCAAGTGCATTGAGGAGCGATCGTCGGACGTCATCCATCTTCTGCTCTCCCGCCACGCCTAGGGATGCTTACGCTAGTCAGGCCATGTCGGACTTGCGTCGGAATGCTACCGACATTTTCCCGACTTTCCGATCCTAGATCGAACGCATCTGCTTCAAGTTTCGCCAGATTGTCTGACATCAATGAGTCCGCACGACGCGAAATCGGCAGTGGCGAAGTAGCCGCCACTGTAGACGCTATGTCGCCAGTTAACACGTCACGGCGTAGGCAGTCCCAATTTACGATACCTTGCCAGCTTTCGCAGGCAGCCAATTGTCCGCCAGAACGCTTAAGGCGGGGCGGCATGTGCACAGCCATGATTGCTGATCCGACGACTGACGCTAATCATCTGTCGGATTCGAGGACCGCTGGTCGACGCTGCGCACAGCCGCGATGACTCACGCCGCGTCGTCGATGATCTGCCGGGTGGTGTCCTCCACACCTTGCGCGAGCTGCCGAAGCTCCGCCGACTGGGAGATGAGCCCGAGTAGGGTCGCGGGTGGAATCATGCCGATGAAAGTCTTGCCTGCCTCTTCATAGATCGAGATGCGACACGGCAGGGCCATATTGACTGCCATATTCATTTGCAGCACTTCGCAAGCCTGCCTCGGATTACAGACTTCCAACACCCGACATTCGTTGGGCAGATCAAAACCTTTGTCTTTCAAGGTCTGCTTGAAGTCATAGTGGTGCAGCAGGCCGAAGCCGTGCTGCTTGATCGAAACCTCAAGGTCCTGGAAGGCCTGATCGACAGATTTTTGCGTTTGCTTGATGTACAGCATGGCTATTCCTTCAGAGGCGGAAATTATGCGTCGATATAGACGTGATTGCGTGTCAGGGGCTCGCGTCATGGGTCACGCCGCCTGACTTGCCACAAGGGCCTGCTGCGATCGCCAGATGACACAGACCCACTTCGGCAGGGTCTACGCTCCACGGTCATGCAGGTCTTTTGGATCATCAGACAGTGCTCACCATGCGCGAGGAGATTGCCGGCGCGAGCCGCGCTTTGGCCGCTAGCAATGTGTAGTACAGCAGTGGGATCACCACCAAGGTCAGCACGGTGCTGACCAAGATGCCGAAGATCAACGAGATCGCCAGACCGTTAAAGATTGGGTCGTCAAGGATGAAGAATGCGCCCATCATCGCCGCCGCGCCGGTCAGCACGATGGGCTTGGCGCGTACCGCGCAGGCCTCAATTACGGCGTCATCCAGCGCCAAGCCCTCAGCCACCGACTGGTTGATGAAGTCCACCAGCAGGATCGAGTTGCGCACGATGATGCCGGCCAGCGCGATCATGCCGATCATCGAGGTTGCGGTGAACTGTGCGCCGAGCAGCGCGTGGCCGGGCATCACCCCGATCACGGTTAACGGGATCGGCGCCATGATCACCAGCGGCACCAAGTAGCTACGGAACTGCGCGACCACCAGCAAATAGATCAGCACCATGCCAGCCGCGTAGGCGATGCCCATATCGCGAAAGGTTTCGAAGGTGATCTGCCATTCGCCATCCCACTTGATCGCAAACCCGCTGGTGTCCTGCGGCTGGGCAATGAAGGTCTGTGCCACTTGCTGCCCGCCGATCAGGTTATCCCTGACCTGTCCGACCAAGTCGAACATGCCATACAGCGGGCTGTCGATGTCGCTGGCCTCGTCGCCAGTTACGTACACCACCGGCAACAGGTCCTTGTGATGGATAGCGCCATCCCAGGCGCTGCGCTGCACCGTGACCAGTTCCGACAGCGGCACCAACTGGCCTTCGCCGCCGCGCACGCGCAAGGCCAATAGCCGCTGGATGTCCGCTTGCTCGGCGGCTGGCAGGCGCAGGCGCACGGGCCGCGGATATTTCGACGCGCCGTCGTGAATGTAGGTGACGTCGAGGCCGGCCACCGCCGCAGCCAGCGCATCGGCGATCGCCGACTGTGGAACGCCGAGGCGCGCGGCGCGCGCACGATCAACGACCAGCGTCTCGCGTGGTGCATTGCTCTCGACACTGGTGTCGATGTCGACGATGCCATCGGTCGCGTGGAAGCGCTTTTCCAGCTCGCGCGCGAGTTCGCGGCTGCGTGCGTAATCGGGTCCGTAGAGTTCAGCGACTAGCGGCGACAGCACCGGCGGGCCTGGCGGCACCTCGACCACCTTGACCGAGGCGCTGTGACGCCGGCCGACCGCGTCCAGTGCCGGCCGCAAGGCCCGCGCGATGTCGTGGCTTTGGCGGTCACGCTCGTGCTTATCAACAAGGTTCACCTGCAGATCGCCGACATTGCTGCCGCTGCGCAGGAAATACTGCCGCACCAGACCATTGAAGTTCATCGGTGCAGAGGTACCAGCATATCCCTGGTAATCAAGCACTTCGGGCACGCGCGCGATCTCCGCCGCGAGCTCAACCAGCAAGGCGTTGGTGTCCTCCAGCGTGCGGCCCTCAGGCAGGTCGACAACCACCTGCAGCTCGGATTTGTTATCGAATGGCAGCATCTTCAGTACCACCAACTGCAGCACCGCGAGTGACGCAGCCAGCAGCACTAAGCCAGCCATGCCGCCGAATAGCAGCAGCCGGCGGCGGCCACCGCGCCGGTCATCCAGGAAGGGCCGCATGAGCTTGTTGAACCCACGGTGCAAGCGGGTGTTTTTGCGGTCCGCGGCCTGGTCGTCCGCGGCCGGCGCCGGGGCGTGGTGCCGCGAAAGTAGCTTCAGCGACAGCCACGGCGTCACCACCAACGCGATCGCCAGCGACAGCAGCATGCCGACCGAGGCATTGATCGGGATCGGGCGCATGTAAGGGCCCATCAGCCCGGTGACGAAGGCCATCGGCATCAGCGCGGCGATTACAGTGAACGTGGCCAGGATAGTCGGGCCGCCGACTTCATCGACCGCAGGCGGGATCGCCTCGCGTAAGGTCTTGCCGCCGCGCGCCATGTGCCGGTGGATGTTTTCGACCACCACAATCGCGTCGTCAACCAGGATGCCGATCGAGAAAATCAGCGCGAACAGCGACACCCGGTTGAGTGTGAAGCCCATCGCCCACGATGCGAATAGCGTCACCGCCAGCGTCAACACCACCGCACTGCCGATCACGATCGCCTCGCGCCAGCCGAGCGCGAACAGCACCAACAGCACCACTGAGCCAGTCGCGAACACCAGCTTCTGGATCAGCTTCATCGCCTTATCGGTGGCGGTTTGGCCGTAGTCGCGGGTGATGCTGACGTTGACGCCTGCGGGGATCAGTTCGCCCTTGAGCTGCTCAACGCGCAGAGCGATCGCGTCAGTGATGTCGGCGGCGTTGCTGCCAGGTTTCTTGGCCACCGCGATGGTTACCGCTGGGGCCAGGCCAGACACCGGACCGGCGCGCCCGGCGGGCGCTCCATGCCAGACGTAGCGGGTGGCAATATCGGCGCCGGCGCGAATCTCGGCGACGTCGGCGAGGCGTAGCGGACGGCCGCCGTCGAGGCCGATCACCAGATCTGCGACCGCATTGGCATCGACCAGAAACTCTCCGGCGGTGACCGGCACCGCACCCAGCGCGCTAACGCGCTCGCCGATCTGGCGCACCGAGTTGGCGGCCTGCAGCGCCTGCGACAGGTCAGACACGGTCAGACCATAGGCGCCGAGCCGAGCCGGATCCAGCGTCACCGCGACCACGCGCTCAGGCGCGCCGATCGTGTACACATCACGGGTGCCAGCGACACGCTTAATCTCGGTTTCCAACGTGTGCGCGACCTCGGCCAGTTCGGACGCGCCGCGTTGCGGATCGTCGGTCCACAGCGTCAGGCTCATGACCGGCACGTCATCAATCCCCTTGGGCTTGATCAGTGGCTGGCCCACGCCCATGCCCGGCGGCAGCCAGTCTTGGTTGGAATAAACTTGGTTGTACAGACGCACGATCGCCGGCTGGCGCTCAATGCCAACGGTGAACTCAACGGTCAGCAGCGCCAGCCCTGGGCGGCTGGTCGAGTAGACATGCTTGATGCCCTCGATCTCCGACAACTTCTGCTCTAGTGGCGTGCTGACCAGTTGTTCAACGTCGCGCGCGCTCGCTCCGACGAACGGCACAAACACGTTCGCCATCGTCACGTCGATCTGCGGCTCTTCCTCGCGCGGGGTGATCAGCACCGCGACCAGCCCGAGCAGCAGACCCATGATCGCCAGCACGGGCGTCAATGGATTGGACTGAAACGCCGCGGCGAGGCGGCCTGACAGTCCCAGCCGCGCGACCGGCGAGGACTCAGTCATGTGGGCCGCCCGCGGCCGCCTTGCGTTGCGCGATCAGTGCCTGCACCGCGGCAATTGGATCGATGACTATCTGGTCGCCGGCCTTGAGCCCGGCAATCACCTCGACCTGGTCGCCGCTGTGCTGGCCGAGTCGCACTTGATGCAGGGCGAGACCTTGGTCGGCGAGTACGTAGACACCACTGACCTCGCCACGTTGCGCCAGCGCGCTGACCGGGATGCGCAGCACGCTATCGCGGGCACCACTGCTGATCGGGAACACAAGCTTTGCGGTCGCCCCCGGCTGCGGTGGCTGCGCGATTTCGGGCAGCGTCACGCGCACGCCAACGCTGTGTGTGGCCGGATCGGCAGCCGGATACACCGTGACCTCAGCGACCTGCATGCGGCGGCCGTCGGCCAACACCACCTCGGCACGGTTTGCGGTTCGGATCGCGATCGCGTCGGACTGCGGCACTTGCACTTGAATGCGCAGCGCAGCGGGCGCGTAGACAGTCATGAGCGGCTGACCTGGCGCAACGCTCTCCCCTGGCTGTACGTGGCGCGCACTGACGATGCCGGCGAATGGCGCGCGGATCACGGTGTATTCGGTCTGCTGCCCGGCCTGCACGAGTTGCGCGCGCGCGACATCGCGCGCGGCGGCAGCGCTATCGCGGGCCGCACGGACCTGCTCGATTTGTGCGCGCGACACAAATTGCTTGGTTTCTAGCGCGGCGAAGCGCCGATAGTTCGCGTCCGCTTCGGCGGCGGCCGCCTCAGCCGCGCGTAATTGCGCGCGGGCAGTGTTTGCACCCGCCTCCTGCTCAACCGCGGTCAGCCGCAGCAGCACATCGCCCGTGGCCACGCGATCATTGACATCGACATTGACCACAGTGACGCGACCGGCCGTCTGCGCGTTCAAACCCGCCTGCTGCACTGCCTCGACCACGCCATCCCAGCCGCGGCCCGGCGCATCGCCACTCGCCTGCAGCGTGATTGTGTCCAGCGCCGGCAGCGGTGGCAGCACCATCACCGCCGGATCGCTACCGCAGGCTGCCAATGCCAGCAGCACACCACTGGCTAGGCTCGCGCGCATCCGCGCCATGCTGATCATTTCTTCACCGCCGTTAAGGTTCGGCTCACTGGTAATTGCAGCCGGCCGCGACGCCCTTGCCGACGCCGAGCTTGCGCATGAACATCGCGGCGGGACAAAAGCCGGTGAAGCTGGACTGCAATAGGTTCAGGCCGACAAAGGCAGTCAGCAGCCACCACCACGGCGATATCAGTTGGGTCAGGGCGACGCTGATGAGGATCATGACGCCGGCAAAGGCCAATACGGCACGTTCGAGACTCATGGTGATTTCCTTAGAGTGAGGGATTACAGTCGGTCACGGCGCCGCTCGCGAACCCAAAAAAATGCCGGTCGACGTGCGCCAACGCGCTTTCATGCTGGTTTGTCCGTCCGATGAGCCCAACGCGGCAACATGCGTAGCAGCGTGTTGTCGTGCATCACGTAGTGATGGAACAAAGCCGCCGCCGCATGCAGGCCGATCAGGTAGTAGCCGATCGTGCCAATGGTTTCGTGGAGATCCTGCACCGAGTGCGCGAATGCTTTGTCCGGTCCGATGAGGGCGGGAAGTTGCAGCCCAAAGAACGGAATCGGCTTAGTTTCGGCGCTGAGCGTGAGCCAGCCGAGTATCGGCATCGCCAGCATGAAGGCGTAGAGCGAGGCATGCACCAGCCGGGACAATTGCCGCTGCCACGCAGGCAGTTCTGGCTGGACGAGCGGCGTCGGCCCGCTTAGCCGAATCGCGAGTCGTAGCAAGACCAGCGCGAATACACTGAGGCCGAGCATGAAGTGCCACATCTTCAAGCCTTCGCGCAGATCGCTTCCCCTAGGCCAATATCCGCGCAGTTCCATGCATGCGTACACAGCGATCAATAGCGCCAGCATTAACCAATGCATGCCGATCGATAGAGCGCCAAAACGACTTGTCGTGTTGTTAAAATTCATGCTCGATCTCGACGGCTATATGCGGCTGAAGTCAGTTGCTTCGACCGGGTTTCGGATGCGGCTTCAGCCGCTCGATACCGAGCAGGCCGAGGATGTACTTCTCGTAGATCGGTTCTGAGGTGCCGTGGCGCATCTTGTAGAGGAAGTACTTCTCGAAACCGACCTTGGCCAAGTGCACCCATCTGCCAACTTTGGTCCAAGTCACGTTGCGCGGCGGGATCTGCGGCAGCGCGACAAATGCCACGCCGGTGTCGCCCATGTCGGCTAAGCAAACGGCATTCCAGGTGCCCTCAAAATCGGCCGGCTCGCCCTGCAACTCGGCCTCAATATTGCGCACGATGGTGGTGACCATCGACTCGATCATGAAACCGGTCTTGGGCGCGCCCGTTGGAATCGTGGTGACTTCAACGGGCGGGATCGCCACGCAAACCCCGGCGGCGAAGATCTGCGGATAGGTCGGACTGCGCTGGTGCTGGTCGACGATCACGAAGCCGCGCGGATTGCACAGTCCGTCGATGGCCGCGACCGCATCCACGCCCTTGAACGCTGGCAGCAGCATCGAGAACTTGAACGGCAAAATGTGCTCGCGCAGCGGCTGAGCTTGAGCGTCGTGCTCGACCGCGACCACTGCGCCAGGGCGCACCTCATGCACCTTGGCGTTGGTGATCCACTTGATGTGGCGCTGGCGCATCTCTGATTCCATCAGCCCTTTCGAGTCGCCAACGCCGCCCAAGCCCATGTGGCCGATGTACGGCTCACTGGTGATGAAGGTCATCGGCACCCGGTCGCGCAGCTTGCGCCGTCGCAAGTCGGCGTCGAGGATCATCGCGAACTCATAAGCCGGGCCGAAGCAGCTCGCACCCTGCACCGCGCCGACCACGATCGGGCCGGGGTTCTTGATGAACTCCTCGTACGCCGTCCAGGCTTGAAGCGCATGCGGCGTCGTGCAGATCGAATGGGTGTAGCCGCCGTCGGGTCCGCTGCCGGGCACCTCGTCAAACGCCAGCTTCGGACCCGTGCAGATCAGTAAATAGTCGTAGTTGAGCGTCTCGCCGGCACCGGTGCGCACCGTGCGCGCCTGGGCGTCGATGCCCTGCGCCCCGGAACCGTGGAAGGCAATGCCCTTGTCGCGCAAATGCTTGCCTGCATCCAGGGTGATTTCATCGGGCTTACGCCAGCCCACCGCAAGCCATGGGTTGGACGGGGTAAAACTGAACCTGTCGCCCAAACCCACCACATCGATCGCATGCGCCTTGCCCAGCGTCTCGCGCAACTCGTAGGCTGCGGCCATGCCGCCGAGCCCCGCGCCCAAAACCACGATCCTGGCCATAGTTCATTCCCGTGTTGGTTATTGTCCTTATCAGCCTTAGCCCGGTGGCGCGTATTGACGCGGATCAAAGGAAAGCGCGAAACCAGCGAAAATTGGACAGCAAAGACACAGCCGACGAGCTTGGCGCCAATGGCATGCGCCATATCCGCTTAGCTCCGCTCAGGTGGTTACCGGCTGTTGCAGCGCGGCCAACGGCTAGTGGTGCGAAGCTCGACCATTTTCCGGTGTTCCGACACCTTCCGGCCCATCAGCGTTGATCCAATTCGTTGTGAATGATCACGACGCACTGTGAGGCAAACAGCATCTTGGGGCCGAGCGCGATTTTCTTTGCGCCAAGTCGCTCAAGGCTGCCAAATATGTTCTTTGGCATCGGGATATGGTCAGTCAAGATGAAGCAAGCATGGTCGTGCTCAAAGGCTTGCTCGCGAATGGACGTGCCTTTCTTATCCATCAGGAATAGCGGGAATTGTTCCGCCAACTCCCTGACCAGTTTTTCAAAGCTGGTGGTCCGTACCGTGATGCCGGATTCAACGACCCGCGTCTCTTCCTTCTGCATTCCGCGTGATACGTCGAGTGCACGAGCAATCTTGCTCAGCCACGCGGCTTCGTGGAAACCGCTGATATCGGACATCTTGTCAGCTTGAAAAACTATTGTTCTGGAGAAGTCCTCTGTGCTTTCCAGCACCAGATAGACCACCACGTCTGACCGATGCGATTGAGCGACAAAGATCGCGTTCATCAGCGTATGCGCCAGGATCTCCGTATGCGCCTCCTTGCCTACAGCGCTTAAGAGCTTTTGGCTGTCTGTAGGCGCAGATCGGGCTCTTAGCAGGAATGCGCGCATCACTACTCCTTGCGGTGCGTTTGCAAGCTACAGGTCGGACGGGTCGGACCTGCACTGCAATATCGGCAGGAGGCGTGCTCGGAATTCTTCCACGTTCCGGCTGCCAGTTCGCACGGCTTTTTCGCTTTGACACACGTGGGGATTCACGCAGGCGCTGGACGCTGAGATAGCTGATTGACAAGGCTGGCCGCAAGCGCGCCTTTCAGAACGGCGCACGATGGAGCATGTGCGCGACCCACCCCACGAACGCTCGACGAAGTCGCCACCGAGGGTTGCATTCCGCACGTCGGCTCCGGCACGCGGGTCGACCCGTCCTTTGGCCGACCCCCGCCTAACTCGCTGACGCTCTATTGGCCCTGTGCCAGCGCATAGCCGATGATTCCATCGAATGTGCACAAATTTTCGGTCTTGATCACGTCAATGCCGTTTTCTGTCAGTTGCTGCAAAAGCGCGATGATGTCGCGGTGAGTGACGCTGCCGTCGCCGTCCGAGGCGATGAAGCGGCAACGCCAGTGGTCGGTGCAGAAGGTTTCTGGGAAGCCCTGCGGCCAAACCTTTACGCCGCGGTTGGTGATCATTTGCAGGTGCATCGAATCCCGGGCTGCTGCCTGTAACCGCGCAGCCAGCGTATCCGGGGAGTCATCACCGCTATGGACGAACACGTCAACACCGACCATCGCCTTCAGGGCGGCTGGCTTGCGGGTATAGATTGGCTTGCTGTTAACGACGTCGGGAGCGCGGTTCTGGTAACTAGCCGGCGTGAAATGCTGCGGCAACTCACCAAGACGCGCGATCACAGCCGACGCGAAAGCCTTAGTTCCCAGAGTCTGCTGTGTTTGCGCGCTGGTCAGATCGGCGGTGTGCAATCCATCCTCAAGCGTGCGCAGCCAAGCGTTGTGGATGTTCTGGGCAATTGGCGCCTGGCGGATGTGCACCAGCATCATCACCGCGGCCAACAGCAAGCCACTGGGGTTTGCCAGATCCTGGCCAGCGATATCGGGTGCACTGCCGTGAATGGCTTCAAACATGGCAACGTGCTCGCCAATATTGGCGCTGCCAGCAAGCCCTACACTGCCAGTCATCTCGGCGGCGATGTCGCTCAATATGTCACCGTAGAGGTTTGGGGTGACGATCACATCAAAGCGTTCCGGACGCGTGGCCATGCGCGCGGCACCGATATCGATGATGTAGCGCTCACGCTCGATCTCCGGAAATTCGGCGCCGATTTCCTCGAAAACCCGATAAAACAGGCCATCCGTGAGCTTCATGATGTTGTCTTTCACCATGCATGTCACTTTGCGCCGGCCGTGGCTGCGTGCGTACTCAAAGGCGTAACGGACGATTTTCTCGCTGCCGGGGCGCGTGATCAGCTTGAGGCATTGGTAGACCTCGTCGGTTTGACGGTGCTCGATACCGGCGTACAAGTCCTCCTCGTTCTCACGCACGATCACGATATCCATGCGCGGGTGCGAGGTGGCAATAAAAGGCGCATAGCTGATGCACGGTCGGACATTGGCATATAAGCCCAGAGTCTTGCGCACGGTGACGTTTAGGCTTTTGTAGCCACCGCCTGACGGCGTGGTGACGGGCGCCTTCAGAAACACGCGCGTACGACGCAGGCTATCCCAAGCATCGGCCGAGATGCCGGCAGTGTTGCCGCCGAGGTACACACGCTCGCCAATGTCGATGAAGTGAGGCGCCAATTGCGCGCCAGCGGCGTCGAGAATGGCTAGAACCGCCTGCATGATCTCTGGGCCAATGCCGTCACCCATGGCCACCGTGATCGGCGTGGCGGTGTGGGCTGATTCGATGCTGTTCAGATCGAGAGCGCTGTTGACAGCAGGAAGGATCGGGGCGTCCAAATTCATGGGTGGTCCGGCTCGCTAGCGGTAGGTGCGTGCACACTAGTACGCGCGTTACATTTATGAAAATATTTGGATTTCATCGAACCCATAGACAAAAAGCTATGCAAAACCGATTGCGGCGATTGCAACGCATCACTCCACAACAACTGCGCGCCTTCGAGGCGGTGGCCCGACTGCGCTCCGTCACACAGGCCGCGCGTGAGCTAAACGTGTCCCAGCCCACCGTGAGCGTACAAATGCGAGAGTTAGTCGATGCCATTGGTGAACCATTGTTTGAGCAGGTTGGACGCAACATTCGGCCAACCCAGGCTGGCGAGGCGCTTCAGCGCAGTTGCGCTGAGCTGGCCGACTGCTGGCTGCGCTTCGAGGCGCGCCTGGGTGAGATCCGCGGGCTGGTCACCGGCCGCCTGCGGATCGCTGCGGTCACCACAGCGGAGTATTTTGTGCCAGATTTGGTTGGACCCTTTGCGGCGGCACATCCTGGCGTCGAAATGGAGCTGGCGATTGAAAATCGCGATCGAATCGTGAAGCGCCTGCAGCGCGGCGAGGATGATCTGGCCGTGATGATGTTGCCGCCGGACGATCTGTCGCTGCAGGCGGCGCCGTTTTTAGACAACCCGTTGGTCGTGATCGCGGCAGCGGCGCATCCATTGGCAGGTAAATCGGTCGAGTTATCTGATCTGGCCGAACAGCGCTGGCTGATGCGTGAAGCGGGCAGCGGTACGCGCATGGTCACGGAACAACGCTTTGCCGAGGCTGGATTCGTACCACGGGTTGCCATGAGTTTGGGTAGCAATGAGGCGATCAAGCACGCCGTCGCGGCTGGCCTCGGCATTGCCGTGATTTCGCAACTGGCGGTGGCGTCCGCGCTCAGCCAGGGGCTGGAGGAAGGCCGCCATGGGCTGATCGTGCTCGATGTCAGCGGATTTCCGATTCAACGGCGCTGGTCCGTTGTCTGGCGCAATGATCAGTCGCTATCGGCGCCGGCACGGCGCTTTGTTGCGTATTTGCGTGCTGGGCCAATCGAGATCGCCCCGCTGGGACCGGCGCTTGCTTAAATGATGGACCGTGATATTGAAACTTCCAGGTGCCGCAACCAAAATCCAGATGTACGGCCACTTATGACCAGCACTTTGGTACTTCGACGAAATGGATGATTGCTGCCTTGGAAAAATCGACTGGCACCTACAAGAGGGAACCTTAAAGAAACCGTCGCGAGCGGTTCGAGTGCAAGGCGCACGCAGCGCAGGAACCGCAATATACTTGGTCGTACATGAGGGCCGGGGAGCGAGCATTGCAGCATGCTGCGAGCCGCTGAACGACCGCCAGCTTGGGGCTAGCGGGCCGGGGAGCGAGCACCGCGCAACTTAAGCAATCGGACCACGCAGTAGGTTTCTAAAGGTTCCTAAGAGCTTGGATCGCCAAGGGATCGTCGAAAATACCGCTGCCACCAGTAAACGGTTCTTACGACAGAGCGATGCGGGTGCGTTGCCACACCTGGAGGGCTCGTCGCAGAACCACTCGGTAATTACATATCTTGAAAAAAG
>Ga0209181_10005903_pt1 | contig 17463 bp, 13 predicted proteins | sample MAT05_FD_187208 | JGI IMG/M metagenome (GOLD analysis project Ga0209181, IMG submission 187208) | Freshwater microbial communities from Lake Fryxell liftoff mats and glacier meltwater in Antarctica - MAT-05 (SPAdes) (version 2) | ecosystem: Environmental > Aquatic > Freshwater > Ice > Liftoff...
TACCGCCATTGGAACTTATGGCACGGATGTCAACGGGCACACCCAAGCCGAAAGAGATACCCGTTTTACCCCCGCCGTAGACGGGCTCATGCTATCCGCCTTGGAGCAACCTAATCACTTGTCATACCGCGCATCGTGCAATTTAGAAGATAAGCATATCACTGTCGGAGAGGGCTGGAATCTGGCGGTCGCGCTATGGCATGTTGATCGGAACTTGGGCTGGTTGGTCGCGGATAATCTGATTCACCAACACCTCCCGACTCATGCCCAACTTGAGATCATGGCACAATATGGGATCTATGTGAGCGCCATGTTGGCACGTCTCCAATCCGAAGCCGAACGCCAAGCCAGCGAAAATCGGTATCGACTGCTGGCAGAAAATGTCACCGATATGATTTCACGTCATTCCCCCGATGGAAATTTCACGTATGTCACCCCCTCATCAAAAACGATTGTAGGCTATACCTCAGAGGAGTTAATCGGGCATTCCGCCTATGAATACTTCCACCCTGAAGATGTCATCAATGTCCAATCGTCTCACCAAGCCATTTTGGAACTCCCCCTCGTTTATACGGTCGCCTATCGGTCGCGTCATAAACAAGGATATTACATTTGGCTAGAAACGACCAGCCACATCATCAAAGACCCGCATAGTGGCGAAGACGTTGAAATTATCGCCGTCTCGCGTAATATTACCGAGCGCAAAGCCGCCGAAGCCGCCCTACAAGTGGTATCGCAACGCTTAGAACTGGCGACGCAAGCGGGCGGGGTCGGCATTTGGGATTGGGATATCCTCAACGATACCTTGATCTGGGATGAGCGTATGCTGGCGCTGTATGGGTTGACCGCGCTCCAATGTTCCAACACGGCGGCGACATGGAGCGGGGCACTCCATCCTGAAGATACCGAGCGCACCACTGCTGAATTGAATGCCGCCATCGCGGGAGACGGACATTTGGAACTTGAATTTCGCATTGTGTGGCGCGACGGCACTGTCAAACATATTAGGGCAATCGGGTTGGTCATGTGGGATCAGCAGGGTCAAGCGGCGCGCATCCTTGGCGTCAATATCGACATCACCGAGCGTAAAAAGTCGGAAGCCAAGCTGTTGGCGGCGCTGGAAAAAGAAAAAGAAGTCAGCGATCTCAAATCACGCTTTGTCTCGATGGCATCGCACGAATTCCGCACCCCGTTGACGACGATCATGAGTACCGCTGAAACCCTGATTCAGTACCGCGCCAAAATGAATGATGCCCAGATGGATCAACGGCTGGGAAAAATCATCACACAGGTTAATTATATGAAAGAAATGATGGAGGATATCCTCCACTTGGCGCGTTTACAGGCGGGCAAGAGCCTTGATTTCAAACCTCTACCCACCGATCTAAATGCTTTGTGTTTAGAAGTCATCGAAGAATTCTATAGCGAGGCGCGCCATCAGGATCGCATTCACTATAGCTCTGATCCCCCGCCCGTGATGGCGGTGATCGATGGGCGTTTGATGCACCAAGTGGTGAGCAATCTAGTCGCCAATGCCCTTAAGTATTCTACCCAAACCGTTTCCCTTGAACTAGAAAAAGAGGAAACCAACATCATTTTGACGATTCGAGATCACGGGATTGGTATCCCCGAAAACGATCTTAAACATCTGTTTGAGCCATTCCACCGCGCCGAAAATGTGGGCGCACGCGAAGGAACAGGCTTAGGCTTAAGCATCGCCAAGCAAGCCGTTGAAACCCATGGTGGCAAGATCACAGTCGAAAGCGAAGTCAACAAAGGGTCTGTGTTCACCATTTTTATCCCCTTACCCACGAATGAGGTGCTGGTGCCATGACGAAAATACTAGTGGTCGAAGACAACGAATATATCCTCAGCAGCATCATTGATGTGCTGCAATTTGAGGGGTTTGAGGCGGTCGGTGCGTTCAATGGGCGCGATGCGCTCGTGATCACGCATCAGCAAAAATTGGATTTGATCATTTCCGATATCATGATGCCCGAAATGGATGGCTATCACCTACTGCGGGAGTTGCAAACCCACCCCGAAACCGCCTTCATCCCGTTCATATTTTTGACAGCCCGCGCTGACCGCCCCAATATCCGCGAGGGCATGACCAGCGGCGCGGATGATTACATCACCAAACCGTTTAGCAATGATGAACTCTTGAAGGCGGTGCGGGCACGGTTACAAAAATCTGAAGCCCTGCATCGTCATGTCCACGCCCAGATCGACGGCTTGCATCATGCCGTCACCCGTACCCTACCGCACGAATTGCGCACCCCGTTGATCGCCGTGTTGGGGTATGGCGAATTGTTGTATATGGATGCCGATACCATCCAACCCGACCAAATTCGGGAACGCGCCGAGCGAATCATCAATAACGGCGAACGCCTACAACGCTTGATCGAAAACTTTTTGTTGTATGCCCAGATCGAACTGCGCACGACCGATCCCGGCTTAAGCGCCGCTATCGAGAAGATCGCCATCGCCCATCCTGATTATTATGTCTCCCTGAAAAGTGAGGATGTCGCGCGCACTGCCGAGCGTCGCACCGATCTCAAAACCGATCTCAAAATGGATATTCATGTGCGCATCGCCGAAAGCGACTTGCTCAAGTTGGTGGAAGAGCTGGTCAGCAATGCCTTTAAGTTTTCGGAGGTCGGCACGCCCGTGTTTGTCTCCAGTGCCGTGATCGATGGTCACTATCAATTGGTGATTCGGGATCTGGGGCGCGGGATCGCCTCCCAAGATATTGAGCGCATCGGGGCATACACCCAGTTTGAGCGCGCGCTGTATGAACAGCAAGGCATGGGCATGGGCTTAATCATCGCCAAACGCCTGATAGAACTGTATGGTGGTACGCTGAGCATCGACAGCACGGTCGGGGTCGGGACGACGGTCACGGTGCGGTTGGTGGTGAATGAAGTGGCGGAACGAGCCGGCTGATAGGGTGCTTTGGGCAGGATAATTGCACCCCAACGAGCGACCGTTCGGCAGTGCGTGCTTCTTACCCACCAAGCACCGATTGCAGCACCGTCAGATACCCCCACGCCGCCACCGCTTCGGGCAGCACGCCGTTTAGCCCGACATTGTGTTCCCCATACACGTAGCCCGCATAGATCACCTCGTCGCGTCGCCCATCGCCATCATCATCCAAGACATCGAGATAGGGCACCACCCCATAGCCTTGTCCGAACTCGACATGGAGATGGGGATTGGTGGAATTGCCGGTGTTGCCCTCCAGCGCGATCACTTCGCCAGCGCGCACGGGCACACTGCACGGCGTCGGTTGCCCAATCGGGCAAGCCGCGCGGATCCACGCTGGGATGCTGTCGGGGAGGATGTGCCCATATAGGCTGTATTCATAGTCGCCGTGCCGAATGATCACGGTATTCCAGTACCACCACGCCCCCGATTGATAGGTCTGGAGGCGCTGCCCATCACTGGCAAATACGATCTCACCATCTTTGGAGGCGCTGATCTCGGTGCCGGTCAAGTCGAAGTCGACTTTGCCCGTGCCGTGTTGACTATAGCTGCGCGTGATGGTGCCATAGGTGGTGTCTGGGAATGGCAACTCATAATTCAGCAGTTGCGCGGGGGGCACCCGCCCCGGCACGGCTTGGGTGCGGTACTGCCGATCTGCCGCGTCGAACTGCGCCGTCAGCGCGTCCGCCAGTTGACGATAGGCAGCGCGATAGCCCGCATCGCCTTGCAGGGTGATCGTCCATGTGTCGCCGGATCGCAACCCATAGAGCCAGTCGATCACGCCCGGATAAGCGTCACCCGTCGCGCGATTTAGGACTTCGACAAAGATGACCGCCCCTTCCCCGTCACTGATCCGCTCGGCTTCGCGATACTGGATCAGGGTGCCGATCTGACGATTAAAATGGGTGATCGCCGCTGTCACGGCGGCGTCGAGTTCCGGCGAGTCGGGGGGCGTCTGGGCGGCGCTGAGGGGGGCAAGCGCAAGGCACAGCAACGAAAAGCATAAGCTGAGGAACCGTTTCATGGGTGCATGACCTTTCTGCTCACGAGTCGGGCGGTAAGCCCTGAATGGTGATGATGTAATTTTGGGGGAGGCTGGCATATTCCGGCAGTGTGATCGCGAAGGGTGCCGATGCCCCCGGAGCGATCTCTGGCACTTCCAATGCCACCCACGCCGCACCGACGACATTTTGCGCACCGTCAAAGAGGGTGGCGAGCGCGCGCGGCTGGCGCACGACCTGACTGCTGCTATTGGTCACGGTGCCACTGATCACCAAGCGATTGAACGAGTCAAAACTGGCTTCATCCGTCCATGTCAGCACGGGGGAACTGATCACGCCCGCAGGGGCGACAGACGCACCCTCCGAGGCAGGGGACCACTCCGCGCCCAGTGTGAGCCGATATTGAGTCGCAAGGCTCGGTTGCCCAGCCCCAAAGCGCAAGCTAAAGGGCGCAAAACCGCCGGGGGTGATCCCGTGCCCCATGATCACATCGACCGCTCCCTCCACTTGTAGCCCTTGGGCGGTGAACAGCGCCGCCTCAATCGGCAAGTCAGTGATGGTGTTTGCGCCATAATTGGCGACTTCACCCGTGATGAAAAACACGCCCGTTGCGGTATTCCATGCCGTGACATGCAAAATCGCCAGACTCGCCTCTTTCGCAAATGCCAGCGTGGTCAGGGGCGCACTCTCAAGATCGGCATCCTGCGCCAGCGTGAAGGTGTTGACGAGCGTCTGCAACTGCGACCAGACTGCGGGATCGGCATCGGTGGGCAAGATCACATCGACCACGCCGAGGATCGCCCCTGCTTGTTGCAAAAAGGTGTTGATTTGCTGCACGCCGCCCCCCGCCACCGAGCGTAAGCCCGTCAAACGCCAACTACCATCGCCCATCGCCGTCCGTGTTTGTTCGCGGTATTGTTCAATATCGGGGCGCACCTGCCCTTGATACAAATCAATGAGCGCGGCGGTATCGGCACGGGCGGCGGTGGCGTCATCCAGTTTAATCGCCGCGACGCTCACCGTCGGGTGATCGCTATTAGGGGCGGAAAAATGAGCGCTCGCCAGCGTGGTGGTGTTCTGCTCATACAACGTCCACTGACGCGGCACCGTGATCGTGAAGGCGCGGCTGGGGTGTGCATAGAGGGCGGGGGAGCTATCCAGAGGCGCGGGCGTAGGGGCAAAGACGACTGCCCCACCGCTACAGCCCGTGACGATGCTGGCGATCAAGAGGGCGCTGAGGAGGGCGATCCCCATGTTTAACTTTGGTTTGAATTTTCTCATATTCATGTGTCACATTTCATGTTACATTTATCATACACTCATGTGCCAATGGGGATGGCGAATTTTCCCAACCTAACTCAGGACGATTATCCCATAGAAATTGCGCAAACTGGCATATATGCTGACGAGTAAGGGTGGGAACATCCACTGAAGATGTGGTGATGACCTTCATTTAGGGATAAAAGACTTATGTATTCAAATAACGAGATCATGTTCCCGCATTATGTGATCCCCTCTTTGCGCAAGCTGCGTGGGGAAAAGTGGCGCGTCTTGGTGGAGCGGGTGGCACCACTGGCAGAGCAAGATGAAGAGATGGTGGCGTTTATTTTGATGATGGTGCGCATCAATGGTTGTCTATCCTGCGAAACCGATAGTTTTCGTGCCATGCGGGGTTGTCCAGCCTGTGCCTACCAAACCTTGCGCCGTTACAAAGGCGATGACGATGATTTGATCGCCGCTTTTGAGACCGCCTTGGAGGATGTGCGCCGTTTTTCGCAAACGCAACCACGTTTTGGCATCCGCCCCACCGCGTCCCTCTCAGATGTGGTCACGCAGTCACCCGCATAGAGTCCGTTTTCAGTGATGATGTCGCCCTTACTCAATGAGCCGTCCACCAGTTGGCGGCATTTGGCAGCCTTGCATTTTGTGATGCACCGCCGCGTTATAGAGTTGTTGGGGGCTGCTTTAGGGGCGGTCAATGTCCCGGCGGGCGATCATAGCCCCTTACGCCTGTTTTGGCAGCAGCACAGCAGTCAGCAGATCATGCGGGCGCTGAGCGTGTTCACCGCATGGAATAATCTAGTGCGCTATAAGGCGGGGGAAACCATCAACATCCCCCAATCAGAGCGGATGTTCCGCCTTGAGGATTTGGTGCGCGCTTTGGAAAAAGAGCGATCCGAAAAACTAAGAGTCCCCGCCAGCGAAAACATTCAGCTTTTGGGCGCGCGCGAAACTTTGCAAGAGGCGCTCCTGCTGTTGCATTCGTGCGCTTTTGGGTTGGGTCCGCGCGTGCAGTGGGTGACTGAACTGCATCCGCGCGCGGTCACACTAGGCGTGCGCTATCGCCGTTATGGGGAAGTACCGCCGACGCTGGAAGCATTGATCGACTCGAAGCCGGATCACTGGCGCGCCGAACACCTTTCCTTTGAGCTGTTGTGTGCGCGTGATTTTTTGACCATGAACGGCATCGACTTGCACTACACCGTCAGTCCCCGTCATTGTTCGCTCACCTTTGCCATACCGACGGTGCGGGACAAATGGACGCGCCGCCTCAAACCCAGTTCCTTAAAACCCACTCACCCAGCGCCTGCCGAAGACACCCTGATGACGCCAAGCAGCTTGCGCCGTGCGCTCCAAGCCAGCGCGCTCCCCGACGAGGATGAGACGCAAGATGCGAAGGGGTCGGTCTAGTTTTTTGCACGACCCCCTGATGTGTTGATCCGCTACGCCGATGAACGCTAACTAAGGGGCTAGTCGCCGCCCCCATCGTCGATCCCGCTCCCATCGTCGATTTTGCCGCCATCGTCACCACCCGGGTCTTAGGTGGGCGTGGGGTTGATGCTGCTCGGGTCTTCGGTGGGCGTGGGGTCGATGCTGCCCGGGTCTTCGGTGGGCGTGGGGTCGATACTGCCCGGGTCTTCGGTGGGCGTGGGGTCGATACTACCCGGGTCTTCAGTGGGCGTAGGGTCGATACTACCCGGGTCTTCAGTGGGCGTGGGGTCGATATCGCCCGGGTCTTCGGTGTCATCCTCGTCCGCAAGGACGCGCACACGCACGGTGATCCAGTCGCCATTCACGTAGTGGAACTCGATCTCGACTCGTTTGCCAACTTCTGGCACGCCTTCGATCTCAGCTTGCGAGATGTCGATCTGTTCGCCATCTACAACGATGAAACCGTCCCCCACCGCTTCTAATGTCCCTTGAAGATAACGGGTCTCCTCATCGCCGCTACTGTCTGACAAGACCCGCACGCGCACCGCGATCCAGTCCCCATTGATCAAGTTGAACTCGATCTCGACGTAAGCATTAAGCGCGAGTTCGCCTTCGATGGACGCTTGGCTGATGTCGATGGGTTCCCCGTTCACGACGATGAAACCATCCCCCAGCACGTCGATAGTGCCTTCCCAAAAGCTGGTGCTGTCCGTTTGGATCTCCTCCAGCGTAAGCGCATACAGGGTGGACTGCCACCACACAAAACTTACCTCGACCAACATGCCCGGCTCAAACGCGCTCAGGTCACTTTCGAGGAAGCTGGTATCGAAGTCGATGCCGTTGATGACCAAGCCATCCGCCCCCACCGAATCCAGCGTTCCGATCATGCGTTGAGTATCGATATCGCCGTCGTCGCCGCTGTCCTCGGGGTCATCGGTCGCTTCGGGCGCGTTAAGGTCGGTGATGGTGATTGCTTCGGGCAACAGTTCCAGCGGCAGGTTGTTTAGGCTCGCGGCATCATAGGGTTGCGCCTCTGAAGGGGCACCCGCGACCTTCATAGCCTCGTCTATGGGCACTTCGACAAAGTTGCCACTGGGGATAGCGACGGTCACCTCATTGATGGTGATTTCCCCTGCGCCCGATAGCATGGCGATTTGGATAGTCTTGCCGGGGGTGGCGCGGATGTAGGTGGTGGCACCGCCCCCACCGAATAAGGTGAGCGGTGGGGTGGCGGTTTGAAGCTTTGCGTCTTTAGGCACCGCTCGCGGTGCCGCGATTCTCAGATAGGCACCCGGATCGACGTGCCGAGTGCTGCCTGTGATGGGGGCAGCTTGCACCTCCGCGCCCAAACGCAGATCGATCTCATTGGCGGTTAGATGAATCTCGCCCATGCCCGAAGGAGTCTGGATTAAGATGCCATCTTCAGGAACATCGGCACAATCTGTTGCGCTGATGCCGTTGCGCAGATAGAAGGCTTGCATAGCGGTTTGGGTGCCAGCAGCAAGAGCTTGATCCGACACAGTATTTTGAATCTCGGTATCGCCAAACAACAAAAAGGTGACATTTTGCCCCGGCAGGATGTCCGGCAAATTCGCTTGGACTTTCATGAGGGCGACCCCCCACATCCCATTGACATCATCTAATCTATTGAGGCGCAAGCTGTCGATGTCGGATAAATTTGCCAGATCACCGACATTCTCAAAGCGAACTGTGGGCGCTTGCGGACGCACGGTGACCGTCATCGCGTTATTGCCATAGCAGGCTTGGTTACGGTCGGTGCTACTGCACACCGTCGCGACGGTGGCAAGCGCGCGTTCGACCAAGGCGCTACAAGTAGCGGCGGTTTGGGCGGCGATAGGCAGAATAACGGTACCCATCATCAGTATGGACAAAAATATGATAATACGAAGATGCTTCATCATTCTTATTATAGTTCCATTATAATGTTGGGTAGCGCGGACGTTGCGAAGATGTCTGCGATTATTGTAGCATCAATGTGCCCCTTAGAATGGAAAAAAGATGCGGAGTGGTTGATCCTTCTTTTTAGGATGTCAGTATATCTCGATGGGCGTCGGGAAGCACGATAAAAATGGTGGTCCCCACCTCGATTGTGCTTTCTGCCCACACCCGCCCTCCATGATTTTCGATGATGGTCTTTACGATTGCCAAACCGATGCCGGTGCCTTCGATGTGGGAATTGTCTTGTTGTGCGCCCCGATAAAAACGGTCAAAGATGTGGGGCAGGTCTTCGGGCGGAATCCCCATGCCCATATCTTGGATCGTCAAGACGATTTCGTTTGTTTGCCTAGCCGCAGCACTTATCGTTACGGTTCCGCCATTGGGCGAGTATTTGATGGCGTTGGAGACTAAATTGTGCATGACGCGCAACATCATAAAGGCATCATAGTAGGCGTGCAGATTACCCACGTTTTGAATCTCCAGCCAGATGGATTTGGCGTATGCCTCTTCTTGAAAGGTGGTATAAACCTCGCTGAGCAGCACTTGTACGGCGTGATCTTCGCGATGCAAGGTTTGCCCCGCTTCGGCGTGCAGCAAATCGAGGATATCGCTGATCAACTTGGTCATCAAATTCGACGCATCTTGAATATTTTGAATCAAATGCAAACTGCGTTCATCTTGAACCATACCCAGACGGCGGAGCATGTCCACATTTAAGAGGATGCGCGTCAGCGGGTTTTTGAGGTCATGGCTGGTGGCGCGGATGAAGTCATTACGGATTTGATTGATATGGGCAAAATAGCTTTGTTCGCGCGCCCGCAACGCTTCAATTTCATGATTGCGCGCCTCATGATACGCCGCTTGCTTGAGCGCTTGTTCGGTCTTCAGACGGATTTCGACATTTTTAGCGGTACGGGCGCTTTCTTCCGAAAACACTCGTTCACGCAGTTGGGTGTAGGTCTCCAAATAGTGATAGGCGCGTTCGTAGTCGCCGCGTTTTTTGTAGGCTTTCGCCAGTGTTTGGGCGGCACCCATGATCACATGCTGATAGCGTTCCTCCACGCGCGCTAAGGCTTGGTGACCATATCGCAGGGCGTCATCAGTATCGCCACGTTCATAGGCAAATTCGCCCATCATCGCCATGATCTGTGCGGACTCTACCGCGATTTCATAAGTTTCGGCGATCTGATACGCTTGATCCAGTATTCTCGTGGCGTCTTCGTGGCGTCTCAAACCGTGATAAGACTTGGCAAGACTCGTCAGCGCGAATAATGCCTCCCGTTCTTTGCCGATTTGCAACAGGGTGGTGACACTTTCGATGCCCTGTTGGAGGGCGGTTTCAAACTGCCCCAACACCGTATACTCTTTGCACATGTTCCCTTGGATGATAGCAGTCGCATAACTGTCGTTTAAGGCGCGTCCGACTTCGATAGCACGGTGCAAGTTTGTGAGGGCACTGTGCGCATCCCCAAGATTACTGTGGATGGATGCCAAGCCATTGAGCGCGCGCATGATATTGGCTTGGTCGCCCGCTTGTTCCGAAAGCGTGTATGCTTGCTCTAATAAGATCATTGCGCGGGAAAAATCCCCTAATTGACGGTAGACCGCTGCGGTGGTGGTCAGAACGCGCGGTTGAAACTCCGGCGGGAAAAGCGTGATCATCTGCGTTGCCGGATCCAAATGCGCCAATGCCTCGTCATACTGCCCGCGATAGTGGCAGATCATCCCCAACAGCCATAGGCTATGCTTTTGCAACGCCTCATCATGACAAGCGCGGGCATGATTGTGGGCTTGGGTCGTCAAGTCATGGGCAAGCGCCAAGTCCGCCGGGATATGCGCGCGTGCTTCGGTCAAAAGTTGGAGGATGGTTTCGAGCATAAGGGCAGTCCTCGGTGATTAGGGTCTCACTTTATGTACAAAGGACTAGGATAAAATCAGTCTTTCTTTATATTATTATTGCGGTATACCCATAGCGCATCATCGGTCTTGGCAGGATAGGATGTCCCTACCCCACTAGTATACAACCTATAGGTACTAAAAATTTAGTTGAGAAGTGTAAATGAGGCGATATGCCCTGAACATAGCCCCACTGTCGATCAGCTTTCGGTGACAGGAGGTACTGGCAACTTCACCCCCGATACGCCGACCGCTTCCAGAAGCCCGCTCAAAGTCAACCATAACGAGATGCGCGGGTGCATTTCACTTTGGTGCATCGCTATGATTTCATAACAGTAAACGGGCGGATATTCGGCGCGGCGACTCTTGGGGTTGGGGATTTTTCCACGAGCGCCTAATCCGCACCCTACGACACACCCCGTTGTGGGCACCCCATCCCGCGCGGGGATCAAGCTGGCTTTTGAGGTTCGCCGACCTCCATGGTTTCCCATCGCGAATCGTAGGGTGCGGACTGGGCGCATGGGGAACGTTACCTGACTCTAAAAGCTGGAGCGCCGTATGTCCGCCCGTTTGAACTGAAACAGCCATGGAGGTTTTGTAACTGCTCAGGCTGAAAAATGGTCGGTAATAAAGGGAGAAATGACCGTTGGCGGCAAATGGGTGGATATTCGGCGTGCAAATCTTCATGTTAACGAGCGATTGACAAGCGCCTAATCCCACTATCTTGTTGATCGGCGGCTTTGGCACCGCCATCACCGATGAACCCGTGCTTGTCGAAGTCGTGGGCGAAATCTTGACGAGCGCGGGGGTGGGGGATAATCCCGATGCTGCCGATGCCAATTCGTTGAGCTTCCTCGGTGCCCGTGTGGAAGTCACCCCATTAGCCGCCGGTCCATCGCTCATCGTGTCGGAAAGCGTGCCCGAAAATGAGTGGATGCTGGATCGTGCTTCTGGGCGGCGACAAGGCGATGGTTGCCCCATCGCCGTCACTATCCAAATCGTGCGGGTGACATGGGCAGGGGGCATCAGCAATGCTGACGGCGACGAGGTGGGCGAAGTCGAACGCGCGCAGTATCGTGTCAGCCTCCAGCAGTCCGACGGCAGCACGCTAACGGTGACGCCCTTCGCTTTAGCAGATTTGGGAGATGGCGACAACAACCATTTGCTCTGCCTTGATACCGCAGGGACGCCGCTCTCGGTCTTCTTCCCGACCGGCTATCTACTGGACCCCAATGAGGATACCTTAAATCCCGACACCACTGTTTTGGTCTCGGTCGCTGGCACCGTTGCGCCGTAGGCACGCATAACGGCGCGTCCATCTAAACCCTAGGTGATACGCGACAACCTCGTGCAGTCGTATCACCAAATCGCCTATGCCGGTGACAGCTATCCCGGGTAAATGAGTTTACAACATGTCCCCCGCTGCCTATTGTCTGGCGGGGGCATGTTTTTGCACTAGGCGCGGCGTCCGTTGGGTCGGTTTTGCATCACTTCAAAGATCAGCTTATGATACGAGCGCTGAGCGTTCAGCGGATCATACGGAATGCTGCGCAGACGGGCCAGATCAGCGGGCAGCGACATCGTCGTATCGTACAAGAACAAAGTGATCGGCTTGTGTTCTTTTAGGAAATGGCGATACAGGGTGCGTACTGGACTGGACGACAAGGCATGAGGCGAGACCACCAAGATCATTAGCCACGTTTCTTGCAGCGCTTGTTGAATCGCGCTGCGCCACGCATCGCTGCCCATCGTCAAGTATTGTTCTGCCCATACATCCAAGCCCGCATCTTGCAAACTGATCATCAGCGGGGCGACGATATGCTGCCAATCCTCACGCGCATAGGCGATGAATACCGTGTTCAGCAAACTGCCCGCGCTGATATCACTGACCATAGGGGGCGACGAGACAATGGATTTCACTGGGAACGGGCTGTTTGGGGTGTCCTCGTTGACGAACAAGAAATCCGCTGGATGCTTCATCATCGTCGCCATCATATCAATATCGGGCGACTCCACCAACAGCAATTGCATTTGCACAAACGACCCCAAGCGAATGACATCATCGACATTCAACAAACGGGCTTCGCGCACGGGGGCATCATTGACGAAGGTGCCATTGGTCGATCCGACATCCACGACCGTATAGCCGCGCTTGGTCCAATTGAAATGCAAATGAAAGCGGCTAACTTCAGGGTCTTGGATGACGATATCATTGGAAAGATCGCGCCCAATCGAGACGCTTTCGCCTTCCATCGTATAAATATAATTGGCTGCCGGTCCTTGCAGCATCATCAAACAATAGCGCTCCAAGCGATCGGTGTGTTTTTCTTCGCTGCCTTCAATCGTCGGCATGTGTCCATTTGCCATCAACCGCTCGACATAATCGGGCACGCCGTCCAGCGCACTTCGTTCGACGCCGTATTCTAAGGTGATCGAATCGCCCAGTTCAATTAAAGAACCGAGTTCCAACATGCGCGGCGCGATCACCCGTTGCCCATTGACGAAGGTGCCATTACTGGCACCCAAATCATGAACTTCATAGGCAGTGGCACATCGCACCAAACGGCAATGGTCACGGCTGACCTCATTATCGCGAATAATGATCTGATTACGATTGCCGCGCCCAATTGTGATCTCATCCCCTTCCAAAGTATAAACTTCGCCAGGGGTGGGTCCTCGTCGCATCACCAGACTGATCATCATAAATTCCGCGCTTCGCTAAATCATCACAGGGAGTATAAAGAAATGTATATCACACATTTTGACACAAAATTCGGTTTCTATAAATGGCGTGCAGCAAACGGACGGCAATCGTGCATATATCATTACAATCCGATGTCATCCCTACGGCTCTTGACAGGGTTAGACTTTTAGGATGAGGAAGGAGCGCGGGATACAACGTTGGTCGCAACTAGTGGAGGGGATGTAATTTATCAGGATTACGCACGAACCACAATCTGTGAATCGTGCCCGCGCGGATGTCTGCCATGAGCGCGGTGGTCACCGTTCCGCCTTCGCGAATGATCAAGCTCGTGCGTCCGTTGAGTTCGACAATTTCATAAGCGGCAGGGGCAGGGGCTTTCTTAAACAAGCCCATCACAAAAGCGCTCACAAATGCTGCGCCCAACACTGGGCGGGTCGCGGCGCTGGCTTTGCCGCCGCCGTCCGATAGTGCCACGACATCTGCCGCCAAGACCGCCTCCAACCCGTGCATATCGCCGACCACACAGGCTTGCAAGAATTGATAGAAGATGAGGTGATGCTCGGCAGCAGTGCTGTGATAACGCGGTTTTTCGTGGTGGACGGCAGCGCGCGCCCGATGCAACGATTGTCGGCACGCGCTTTCGCTTTTGCCGACGATGGCACTGATGGTGGCGTACTCATAATCGAAGACTTCGCGCAGCAAGAAGACCGCCCGCTCCACTGGATTTAGTTTTTCCAGTAGCACTAAAAGGGCGATGGACAGCGACTCGTTCAGTTCGGCACGGGCAGCGGGTTCGTGGCTGGTGTCGGTCAAGAGCGGTTCTGGCAGCCACTCCCCAAAATAGGTCTCGCGCTGCGCTTGGGCAGACTTTAAGGCATCAATGGCGAGGCGGGTCGTGATCGTCGTCAAGAATGCCTTTAGCGATTGGATGGTTTCGGGCGGGACGGCTTGATAGCGCACATAGGTTTCTTGCACAATATCTTCCGCTTGCCCCACGCTGCCCAACATTCGATAGGCAATCGCGAACAGCAATGGGCGTAATGTCTCGAAATCTTCCACCTCATCCCGCCTTTCCTGTGAGCCAAGTGTTTAGCGGTGCCGCCAAACGTAGCGCGTCGCTAACCAGCCTGCCGTCGCCGATACCGCCGCAAAACGACAGATGCCTTCTTTGATCCAAACCGCCACCCGACCGGTCACGATGCGTTGGCTGGGGCTGTCATTGGCATTCACCCCCTGAATCAGCGCATCCCGCCGCCCCAAGCTGATACATTGTGCCACATAGCCCATCCGGAAGGGTTGAGGGTGCCGATGGATCATCTGGGCATAGAGATTATCCGCCAGATGCGCCCCCATCGGCAGTGCTGTTGCACACGCCATCCGTGTTGTGACCCCCGCATCGGGCACAAATGCCGCCGCATCGCCCGCCGCGACAATGCTGGCATGGCTCAGCGAACGCAGCATCGAATCAATGAGCATTTGCCCCCGATCATTCACCGATACACCCGCCGCTGCAACCAGTGGCGATGCCCGAAACGACCCCGCCCACACGCACAACGCAAATGGGATCGCCTCTCCCTTTTGGGTCACGACGGTGTGCGCCTCCACCCGTGCTATCGGTGTGTTTTCATGGATAGTGACCCCCAAGCGCGTCAAAGTCGCTTTCACATAGGCTTGTCCGCTTGCCGAAAGACCACTGCCCACGACACTGCCTGTGATCAAAGCCACCGTCAGCGCTGGATAGGTTTCGGCGATCTCGGCGACCGTTTCGATCCCCGTTAGCCCGCCCCCGACCACGACGACCTGCCCGCCATTTTTTGCCAAGGTGCGCAAGCGCTCCCGTAGCTGGAGGCTATCCGCCCGATCCCCAATCGCGAAGGCATGTTGGCGGACACCGGGGATTGTGTCCTGATCGGCGATGCTGCCTATTGCCAGCACCAACGTATCGTAACCCATATTTTGGGTTCCCTGATCGGTCTTTACGGTGATTTCGCGGGTGTCGGGCGAAATTCCCAAGACCCACCCACAGATAAAGCGCACACCCGTCCCTTTCAAAATCTGGCGGATCGGTCGTTGACGGCTGTGCTTCTCGGTTGCCAGTTCATGCAAGCGGACGCGCTCCACAAACTGATCGCTGCCGTTGATGAGCGTGATGGTGACAGGCAGGTTCCGTGTTTTATGCGCCAGTCGTAAAGCGGTGATCATACCGGCATAGCCCGCGCCCAAAATGATGATCTGCGTTGTGTTGTTGGTCATGAGGTCCCTTTCTCGGTATCGTTTATCAACCTGTGTGGATGTTGATCCCAAAGACGATTGAGACACGGCATTTGTGACAACAATCGCAAAACTGCTTGGATGGCGACACAGGGCTGTTGCAAAGTCGAAAGAGGACAAATTGGGGTACCGGTCAAGCGGTTATAATCCCCACTCCGATCCCCTCTCCATTCCATGCTGAGGGGAGTAAAGTGTTTTTTGAAGTCCCTCCCTATGAAATGGGGAGGGATTTAGGGTGGGGATGTGCTTTCGTAATCCACTGACATTGTTTCATACAGGACTTTGCAACAGCCCTGGATGGCGACAACACTGACGAACACAAACAGTTTTTTTGCGTATAGGGTAATCTTGTAATATCTATCCCAGTAGATTCAGTAGATAAGGAAGATCATCCATGACCCAAGTTGCCCCTCCTAAATTTGAAGTTTGGTCGCCTGTTGTGCGTCGTAATCCCCATCCCGTCTATGCGCAGATGCGCGCCGAAGCACCGATCTGTCAGACCATTGGTCCCGTCAGCGGCAACACCTTCTGGTTTTTCACACGGTATGATGACTGCGTGAATGTGCTGCGCGATGACCGCTTTGGCAAAGACTTCCGCGCGCATTTGCCCCCAGAATTGCTGGAGCAATATGGACAACCCGATCCCTTCACCGCTGCCATTGAAAAACACCTGCTCAATCTCGACCCGCCCGATCACACCCGTTTGCGTCAGCTTGTCCATAAAGCCTTCACCGCCCGCATGATCGAAAATCTGCGCCCGCGCATTGCCGAGATCGCCGCCGACTTAATCGCTACCATCCGCGCCAAACAGGGTGACTCTATCGACTTGATCGCCGATTTTGCCTTCCCCCTACCCATCATCGTGATCTGCGAATTGCTCGGCATTCCGTCCGAGGAACGCGATGATTTTGGTCGCTGGTCGCGCACCATTTTGTTTGGCACAGATATGAACGCGACGGGGGCTGCCGTCATGGAAGTGCTGCAATATTTGAATGAGATTTTTGAAGCCCGCCGCGCCCACCCCAAAGACGATCTGATCACCGCGTTGTTACAGACCGAGGAAGCCGGTGATGTCTTGGATCGCCAAGAGCTGATCAGCATGATCTTTTTGCTGTTGGTTGCCGGGCACGAAACGACCGTCAACTTGATCGGCAATGGCATGTTGGCATTGATGCAAAACCCGGATCAGAAGGCGCTACTGCTCGCCCGTCCTGAATTAAACAACTCGGCAGTCGAGGAAATGTTGCGTTTTGGCAGCCCGGTCGAAAACACCTTGGCGCGCTGGACGTATGAAGATATCACAATGCGCGGGCAAACCATCAAGCAAGGGGATGTCATTTTCGCAACCTTGGCAGCCGCAAATCGCGATCCCGAAGTTTTCACGGATCCCGACCGCTTCGACATCACCCGCACCCCCAATAAGCATATTGCTTTTGGGGGCGGCATCCATTTTTGCTTGGGCGCACCCCTCGCCCGTATGGAAGGGCAAATTGCGATTCCGGCACTGTTGGCACAGTTCCCACAGATCGAATTGGCGATTGACCCGGATCAACTGGTCTGGGCGAATCAAATTTTGCTGCGCGGTGTGGCGACTCTTCCGGTGACGGTCTAGCCGGAGTTAGGGTGTTGCTGGTAGCCACGCCGTTAAATAGCGGCGCATAGCGATAAATAAAAGTGACTACTTCGCCGGTAACTACTCAGCCATCGCGATATCTTCACTGGGTTATGACCCCACATAAGCCTTAGATGTCCATAAAGAACTTTTAGGCACAAAGATCACAACTATAACCCACTACAAAGTGGTCTATTGTCGACCGTTATGAGCCGAAAAGTGGTGATGGCTATGTAGTATGTCGATGCTGTTGGCGAATCAACATAGGAGCTGTTCCGTAGGGGCGCAATGCCTTGCGCCTGCACAAAAAAAACACGCCGACC